>Ga0209579_10000793_pt1 | contig 28513 bp, 23 predicted proteins | sample Coa_R1_2_FD_187152 | JGI IMG/M metagenome (GOLD analysis project Ga0209579, IMG submission 187152) | Surface soil microbial communities from Centralia Pennsylvania, which are recovering from an underground coalmine fire - Coalmine... | ecosystem: Environmental > Terrestrial > Soil >... | reverse complement strand
GACTTCGCGCGCTCCACGCCTGGGCGAAGCGGCGAGCGTTCGACCTCGCGCTCGCTCACGGCTCGCACGAGCTGACGATCACGGCACGCCGCCTGCGCATTCCAAGCGCCACGACCTTCGACTACGAGTGGGCGTGGCTCCAGCACCAGCTGGGCTGCCGCGCCGCGACGCGCGTCGTCGTGCCGGAGTGGATTCCGCCGGAGCGGCTGGCCCGCTACGGCGCCGTTCCGCCCAAGCTCGCCCAGTATCCGGGCCTGAAGGAGGAGTACTACCTCTCCGACTTCGAGCCCGACCGCGGCGTGCTCGACCCGTGGGCGATCGACCCGACGCGCACGCTCGTCGTCCTCCGCCCGCCGCCCGACGTCTCGCTCTACCACCGTCACGCGAATCCGCTCTTCCCGCTGACGCTGCAACACCTCGGCGCGCTCGACTCTGTGCACGCATTCGTCCTACCGCGAACGGAGGAACAACGCGACTACGTGCGCTCGCTCGCGCTGCCGTCGGTGATCGTTCCAGAGCAGGCGGTCGACGCGCAGAGCCTGATCGCACTCGCCGACGTCGTGGTGTCGGCCGGGGGAACGATGAACCGTGAGGCGGCGGCCCTCGGCGTACCGGTGTACACCACCTACGGCGGCCGGCTCGGCGGCGTCGACGAGGAGCTGATCCGCCAGGGGCGGCTCCGGCCGCTGACAGACCCGCGCGCGCTCGGACTCGACAAGCGGCCGGCCGAGGACGCTTCCCGTGTCCGGCGCGACCCGCAGGCGCTGCTCGAGCTGCTCCTCTCGGCACGTTCCGGCTAGAGACGTGCGCTGCTCGTTGGCCTACGCGCCGGCGACCACCTCCAGCACCTCCTGGCCGTAGCGATCGAGCTTCGACGGCCCCACACCGCTCACCTCGGCGAGCTCGTCCCGTGTCCTCGGCCGGGCGCCCGCGATCGCGGCGAGGACGCGGTTGTGGAACACCCGGAACGCCGGGATGCGCTCGAGCTGCGCCCGCCGGCCGCGCCAGGCCGCGAGCGCGGCGTAGAGCGGGCCGTCCGCTGCGGTGAACACCGGCGCGGGTGCCGCCCGCGACCGGGAGCCCGCCGCCGGCACCGGCCTGACGGCGGCGACGCCGAGCTCCGCCAGGAACGGGCTCGGGCGGCTCGACCAGCTGAGCGCGAGGCGTTGCCGCGCGCGCGTCATGCCGACGTAGAGGAGGCGCCGCTCCTCCGCCCGCTCGATCTCCGTGCGAGCGAGCTTCGACGGCAGCTCGCCGGCCTCCAGCCGCGGGAGGAAGACCGCGTCGAACTCGAGACCCTTGGCGCGGTGGTACGTGAGCAGGTGGACGCCGCGCGCCGCGTCCCCGCCCGGATCGAAGCGCGCACGCAGCGCGGCGACGAATGCCGCGCACGTCAGGCGCTGTTCGTCGAGCTCGTCGCCGAGGCGGACCAGGCGGGCGAGGTCGGCCTGGCGGGTCAGCTCCCGTTCCCCGAGCCTGTCCGGCGGCCGTACGAGCCAGCCTGCGTCGAGCGCGAGCGCCCGGACACGGTCGGCCACGCCCGTCGCAGAATCGTCTTCGAGGAGCCGCAGCAGCCGTCGCGCCGCCTCGCGTTGGAGCAGGGACGAGCCCTGGAACGGAACGCCGGCCTCGTGCAGCACCTCTTCGAAGTCGGCGAGACGTGCGTTCGTCCGGCAGAGGACCGCGATCTGCTCGAAAAGCGTGCCGGTGGCCGCGAGCCCTTGCACCTCACCGGCGAGCCAGGCGTCCTCGGCCTCGGACGTCTCGAACGGCCGCACGGCCGGCTCGGGGCCGGCGGCACGCGTCGCGCGCAGCACCTTCTCGGCTCCGCCGAGCCGCGCGACGAGCCGATTCGCGAGCTCGAGCACCTGCGGGCTCGAGCGGTAATTCTCCTCGAGCCGCACGACTGTCGCCTGCGGGAAGCGCTTCCCGAGCCCCAGGAGCCAGCCCGGCGACGCTCCCGTGAAGGCGTAGATCGACTGGTAGTCGTCGCCGACCACGCAGAGGTCGTCGCGGGGGCCGAGCCAGAGGTCGAGCAGCGCCTGCTGGAGCAGGTTGACGTCCTGGTACTCGTCGACCGTGAACGCGGCGTAGCGACCCCGCAGGTCGGCGCCGGCGTGCGCGTCGTGCTCGTAGAGACGGCAGGCGAGCTCGAGCACATCCTCGAAGTCGAGCTCGCGACGCGCGGCCTTCCGCCGCTCGTACTCGCGATAGACGGTCGCCATCAGGTCGGGCGGAATCGGCGGCCGATGCGACCCGAGGGAGGCCAGGTACCGATCGGGCGGAATGCGGAAGTTCTTCGCCCGCTCGACCTCAGTCGCAAGGTCGGCGGCCGGACGGAACCGGAACGGCCGCGGCAGCGCGTTCGCGATCTGCCGCAGGAGCAGCGCCTTGCTCGGCAGGATGCGGCCGACCGAATCGGGGACGTAGCGGTAGAGCTGGGCGAGCGCGGCCGAGTGGAACGTCCGCGCCTCGACCCCTTCGACGCCGAGCCTCGCGAGGCGCGCCTTCAGCACGCCGGCCGCCTTGTCGGTGAACGTCACGGCGAGGATCTGGTCCGGGCGGAACGTTCCCGATGCGACCTGCCAGGCGATCCTGCGCGTGACCGTCGTCGTCTTGCCGGTGCCCGCCCCGGCAAGGATGCAGACTGGGCCGCGGACCGCTTCCGCGGCGCGCCGCTGCTCGAGGTTCAGGCCGGCGAGGATCTCCATGCGGCCACCGTACCCCCGACCCCGGCCGGAGCCGACCTCCGTCTGCGACGGAAGCGAGCCGAACGTGTGAAATGACTGCGACAAGTTGCGCCGTCAGCGGCCGTGCGCGTCAGTGCAGCGTGTCTTCGAGCACCGCCTGGCCCGCGCGGCGCGGCTCTTTCACCATCAGGCTGAGCTTGGACGTGACGCCCAGGGTGTCACCTTCGGCGACGAGGCGCTCGAGCTCCGCGAGCTCGTCCTCGAGCCACACGGCGTCGATCGGCGGGCGCGCAGCGCGCATGATCTTCGGGTGCGAGGTCGGCCCGACGGCCTCGCCGTCGTTCCACAGCTCCTCGTGCAGCTTTTCGCCGGCGCGAGCGCCGACGATGGCGATCGGCACCTGCTCCTCGGTGCGACCGGAAAGCTCGATCATCTGCCGTGCGAGGTCGAGGATCTTCACGGGCCTTCCCATGTCGAGCACGTACACCTGGCCGCGGCCACCCATTGCGCCCGCTTGGACGACGAGTGACGAAGCCTCCGGAATCGTCATGAAGAACCGGGTCATCTCGGGATGCGTGACCGTCACCGGCCCGCCGCGCTCGATCTGACGCCGGAAGATGGGAACCACTGAGCCCGAGGAACCGAGCACATTGCCGAATCGCACGGCGACGAAGCGCGTGTCGACATCGTCGTGCAACGCGAACGACTCGACGATCCACTCGCATACCGCCTTCGACTGGCCGAGCAGGTTCTTCGGGTTCGCCGCTTTGTCGGTCGAGATCAGGACGAACCGGTCAACGCCGAACTCGACGGAGACCTGCGCCATCGCGCGCGTCGCGAGGACGTTGTTGGTGACCGCCTGAAGCGGGTTCGTCTCGAGCATCGGAACGTGCTTGTACGCCGCCGCGTGAAAGACGACCGCGGGGCTGTAGCGCTCGAACACCTGCCGCATCTTCGGTGAGTCACGGCAGTCGGCCAGCACCGGGAGCGCGGCGGCGAAGTTACGCTCGTCGACGAGCTCGCGCATGAGCTCGTACAGAGCCGACTCGCCTTGCTCGACGAGCACGAGCCGCGCCGCGCCGAGCCGCGCGAGCTGGCGGCAGAGCTCCGAGCCGATCGAGCCGCCGGCGCCGGTAACGAGGATCGTCCGGTCGCGGACGTACGCAGCGGACGCGCCGAGGTCGACCTCGACCGTCTCGCGGCCGAGCACGTCCTCGACCTGCACGGGGCGGATCTGGCCGGCGAGGTTGAGGTCGCCTGCGATCAGCTCGCCGAGTCCCGGCAGTGTCTTCACGGGAACGCCCTCGGCGCGGGTCGCCTCGACGACCTTGCGCCTCGTCTCGCCGGCCGCGGAAGGCATCGCGATCAACACCTCGTCCGGCTTGTTGTCGCGCAACAGGTGCAGCAGCTCGTCGGTCGTGCCGAGCACGCGGACGCCGTGAAGGCGCATGTTCTTCTTGGCCGGATCGTCATCGACGAGGCCGATCGGCGTATAGGCGAGTTGGCGGTTCCGCTGCATCTCCCGGATCAGGAGCTGTGCCGCGTCGCCCGCGCCGACGATCAGCACCTCCTTCCCGCGTGCGACGAGCCCCGACTGCGGGCGCTCGATCAGCGTTCGCGCGAGCAGGCGCGAACCGGCCACGAACGCGAGCAACAGCAGCAGGTCGAGGACGGCGATCAGCCGCGGCAAGCGCGAGGTGTCGGCGGGAGGGAATGCATAGAGCACGAGGTCGGTGAGCAGCGACGCGGCGACGACGCCGCGCGCCGCACCCCACATGTCGCGCGTCGAGACGTAGCGCCACCAGCGGTTGTAGAAGCCGAACAGGACGAACACCGACAGCTTGATCGCGACGACGGCGACGAACACACGCCACGACAGGAGGTGGCGGTAGTACGAGGGGATCGTCTCGTCGAAGCGGAGGAAGAAGGTCAGCCGCCACGCGGCAGCGATCAGGAGCCCGTCGGCGACGAGCTGCCAGATACGACGACGATTGACCGGGAACGCGATCACGTCCGGACAAGCGACGCCGCGCGTCGGAGCACGCCCACCACCTCGGTCTGCTGCTCTAGCTCGATTCCGGCCCAGAGCGGCAGGCACAGGTTCTCCCGCGCGGCGCGCTCGGTCTCGGGGAAGTCGCCCTCCGCGTAGCCGAGGTAGCGCAGTGCGGGCTGGAGGTGGAGCGGCCGTTCGTAGTACGACGCGAAGCCGATCCCGGCCTCGCGCAGCGCGGCCGTGAGCCGGTCGCGTTCCGGCGAGCGGATGCAGTACATGTGGTAGACGTGGCCCGGCTCGTCGAATGGCAACTCGACGAGGTCTGCGAGGCCGAGCTCGGCGTAGCGCGCGGCCGCCTCGCGGCGCTGCGCGTTCCAGCCGGGCAGATGAGGCAGGAAGACGCGAAGCATCGCCGCCTGCACCGCGTCCAGGCGCGAGTTGTAGCCGACGTACTCGAAGTCCTTCTTGGCGCGCGAGCCGTGGAAGCGAAGCATCCGGATCCGCTCGGCGAGCTCCGCGTCGGTGACGGCGATCAGGCCGCCGTCGCCGAATGCGAACAGATTCTTCGTCGGGAAGAAGCTGAACGTCGACGCAATGCTCGTGGCGATACCCGTCGCGCCGAACGCCTGTGCGGCGTCCTCGACGATCGGCAACCCGAAGCGCCGCAGCTCCTCGACCGGGGCAGGCCTGCCGAACAGGTGCACCGGCATGATCGCCTTCGTCCGCGGCGTGAGCCGTCGCTCGACGTCGTTCGGGTCGAGGTTGAGCGTGACCGGATCGATCTCGGCGAAGACCGGCGCCGCACCGCGGCGCGCGATCGCCTCCGCGGTCGCATAGAACGTAAACGACGGACACACGACCTCGTCACCGGATCCGATCCCGAGCGCATCGAGGACGAGCACGATCGCGTCGGTGCCGTTCGCTACGCCGACGGTCTGCTGAACGCCGAGGAACTCGGCCGCCTCCCGCTCGAAGCCCTCGACTTCGGGGCCGAAGATGAACCGCCCCGATTCCAGCGTCCGGCTGAACGCCGCCTCGAGCTCGGGAATCAGCGGCGCGTACTGGGCGCGGACGTCAACGTGCGGAATCCGGGACACGGCGCGTCATGGTAGTGGAGCGGCGTCTCCGAACCACCACGATGGCCGCCACCAGCACCACCAGCGCGACGACGGCGTAGTCCGCGTAGTCGAAGCCGTGGTGCACGCTGCTCCAGCTCGCTCCCAGGCCCCAGCCCGCGCCGGCGAGCCCGAAGCACCAGATCGCGCTTCCGAGCGCGGTCAACACCGTGTAGCGGGCGAGCGGCGCCTCGAAGACCCCCGCCGGGATCGAGATGAAGGAGCGCGCGACGGGTGTCAAGCGACCGACGAACACCGCCCAGCCTTCCCAGCGCTCGAACCAGCGCTCGGCCCGCTCGAGCCGGTCGGGGCCTAGGTGGAGCCAGCGGCCGCGACGTTCGAGGAAGGGACGGCCCAGGTAGAGCCCGAGCCCCCACCCGACGAGGGACCCGAGGAGGTAGCCGACCGTCCCGGCGGCCGCGATCGCGATGAATGCGCCGGTGCCGGTCGTCCGCGAGCCGAAGACGTCCAGCTCATGGGTGAGCGCCCCCGAAGCGAGCGCGCCTCCGTAGAGCATCACGAGCTCGCTCGCCGCCGGGAAGACGGCATCGATCGCGAGCAGCAGGAAGACGGCCCACACGCCGTGGTGCGCCAGGAACGCGGTCACAACCTGACTCTATGCAAAAGGGAGCCGGTCTCCTGCCGCCTTACCGTCGGAGCACGAACGCGGCGGTCTCGTCCATCGTTCCGACCGCGCTCACGGCGGTCACCCGCGCCACGTACGTGCCCGGGTACACGCGCGTCGACCCGTCGGCCAGCGTCCCGTCCCACCGCAGCACGTTCGCCCCGGCCGCGAGCTGCACCGACGGCAGCATGCGTACTGCCGTCCCCGTCGGGGTCTCGATCTGGAGCGTCGCGGTGGCGGCGCGCGAGAGCCGGAAATGGACGGCGACGCCGGTTTGCGCCGATGCGGTCTTCGAAACCGTCAGGCTCGAGAGCGTCACGTCGTACTGGAACGTCTCGTCGGCGACCGACTGCTGATTCTGGTTGTCGGTCGCGTCGACCGTCCAGTGGTACGTCCCTTCGGTGTCGAGGCTCGACCACGTGAAGCGGTAGGTGCCAGGATCCCGGCCGCCGCTGTCGACGGTCGAGACCTGGCCGCTCGGCGACGAGACAGTGGCCGTGACGGTCGACGGACGCACGATCGTGTATGCGAGCTGCTCGCCGGCAGCCGCGTCGGTCTGACCGAGCACCGGAACCGACGGCGGCGGCGCGTAGACGCCGTCGTACTCGAGCAGCAGCGCCTCCTTGACCGGCCCTCCGCCGGTCGCACGCGGCCTCGAGAGCAGCTGTCCGTCGAACGCGGCGGTCACCGACGGTCCCGAGTCGACCGCCGCCGCCGTGACGGCGCCGAGTTGCGCCATCGTGCGCGCAAGGTCGTAGAGGGAGATACCGGCGCTGTAGCCGGGCTGGTCGCCGTCGACCGCGACGAGGAGGAGACGGCCGTCCGCGAGCTGGCCGACTCCCGCCCTCGCCTCGTCCTGCGCGAGCGCGCCGGCAACGAAGCTCTCGCTCGTGTGGAACACCGGCTTGCCGTTCGCCACGAGCACGGGCCCGCCGCCGATCGCGTTCGTCACCGCCGACCAGTCCGAGGCCAGGATCAGGCGCACGGTTACCTTGCTGCCGAGTGGGGCGTCGTCGAGCAGCGACGGCAGCGCTCCCGTACTCCCGACCGACATCAGCACCGCGCCGTCCGACGGAATCGCGGTGCCGCCGCCGGTCGTGGCCTGAGCCGTCACCGCCCCGGTAAGGTCGGTGTCGGGCGTGGCGGCAGGGAACGGCTCGATCACGACCTCGCTCGCGCCGGGAACGGATGGCGTCGTCGAGCCCCACCCGGGCGTGAAGAGGACGACCTGGCCGGCTCGCGGGATCTCATTGACGCCGGCGAGTGGTCGGCGCTGGCCCGCGCCGTTCCACGTGCCGGTGAACGAGACGCGCTTCACGTGCAGCGTGCCGCCGCCGTCGACCCCGATCGACGCTCGGCTGGAGAACGCACCGTGCACGAGCACGCCGTTCTGGAGGACGATCCCGGTCGGGTAGCCCTTCGCGCTGAACGAGTCGCCGTTGATTCCGACTACTGCCGAGGCGGAGGTCGCCGCAGCCGTCTCGAGCTGGGCGACCGTCGCGAGGCCGCCGCTGACGGTATTCCCGGCGAGCGCCGGGACGAGGCTGTACAGGCCGCCCGGCTTGGGGCCGAGGATCTCGTCGATCACCACCGGCCCATGCGAGGTGAACTGGACCGCTTTCTGGAACGTCACGCCCGGAAGGAGCTCGGTGCCTTGCTCGGGCGTCGCCGTCGAAGGAACCGCGAACAGGCATGCGAGCACGGCGGCGACGGCGGCGAGACGGAGCACGACCCGCGACCGAGCGTAGCCGAGGCGTCGGACTCAGTTCCAGACGCGCACGTCGCGGTAGAGCGTGTCGCGCTGCACGGGCACCTTGCCAAGTGCCCTGATCGTCCACACGAAGTCGTCGGTCGTAGCGCGATGCGTCGTGCCGGCGGCGGAGACGACGTTCTCCTCGATCATGATCGAGCCGAGGTCGTCTGCGCCGAACTCGAGTGCGATCTGACCGATCTTCATCCCCTGCGTCACCCAGCTCGACTGGATGTGGTCGACGTTGTCGAGGTAGATGCGCGAGACGGCCTGTGTCAGCAGGTAGTCGAACGAGGTCGGCATGTCGTCGCGCGCGACGAGCGCGCCGAGCCGGTTGCCATCGTCCTGGAACGTCCACGAGATGAAGGCCCGGAAGCCATGCGTCTCGTCTTGCAACTCGCGGATGCGGCGCATGTGCTCGACGCGCTCGGCGAGCGTCTCGACGTGGCCGTACATCATCGTCGCGGTCGTCGACATGCCGAGGCGATGCGCGTGGCGCATTACGTTGATCCACTCGGCGGTGTTCGTCTTCTTCGGTGAGATCACGTCGCGGACGCGGTCGACGAGGATCTCGCCCCCACCGCCCGGAATCGAGTCGAGCCCGGCGTCGCGAAGCCGCGTAAGAGCATCGGGGATCGCCACCTTCGAGCGGCGCGCCGCGTGCTGGATCTCCGACGGCGACAGCGCATGCAGGTGGATCGGGTAGCGCGCCTTGATCGAGCTGAACAGGTCCTCGTAGTAGTCGACGCCGAGGTCGGGATGGTGACCGCCTTGCATCAGCACGCCCGTGCCGCCGACCGCGAGCGTCTCCTCGATCTTCTTGAAGATGACCGGCTTCGGCAGCAGGTAGCCCTCGCGTCTGTTGCCGGGCCGGCGGTAGAAGGCGCAGAAATCGCAGTCGGTGACGCAGATATTCGTGTAGTTGATGTTCCGGTCGACGATGAACGTGACGCGATCGGGGTCGGTTCGCCGCGCGCGGAGCTCGTTCGCGACCCGCCCGACGGCGACGAGGTCGCGAGACTCGAGCAGCGTCAGTGCCTCGGCGTCGTCGATCCGCCCGCCGGCACTAGCCCGCTCGAGAATCTCGCTCGCGGGTGTTCCTGCTGCGAGCGCCGTCACACCGTCGCCCCCACGTTGACGAACCGAAGCTCCGGCACCTCGTCGAGCTCACCAACCGACTGGGCGAGCTCGAAGAACGTGTAGAGGCCGGCTCGCTCCCGCGGGCCGAACCGGTAGCGAAGCTTCTCGAAGTAGCGGGCGAGGAAGCCGGGCGGGTAGCCGTAGCGCTCGGACGACTCGTAGGCGAGAAGCTCCGGCTGCTCGCGCGCCGCGCGCACGGAGGCGACGAGTGCGTCTTCGAGCTCCGGCAGGTCGGCATGCGGGGGGTCGGGGGCCGCCCAGACCGCGAACACCATCGGCAGCCCCGTGCGCTCGAGCCAGAGCCGACCGAGATCATGGTGCGGCGTGGGATCCTCGAACGCCGACTTCAATGCGGCGTCGCCGATCAGCAGCTTCGCCTCGGCGTCCTCGCCGAGCGGCACCTGCTCGGCGTCGGGCAGCAGCACCTTCGTCAAGACGACCGACGTCGCGGACTCCGGCGTGACCGCGACGCTGCGGATGCGGTCGAGCGGCAGGCGCGAGACGAGCTGGATCGAGTCGACGGCACCCTCGGACGAGACGCAGAGCCGCGACAGGAGGCGGAGCGAGTCGGCGTGACGCGCGTAATGGATCGACGAGATCGGCGCGACGTCGAGCTCGCCGGCGACGAGCTGGTCGTTGAGCGCCGTCGGCACGCCGACCACCTCCTCGACCTCGGCCTCGAGGCGAAAGAACACCGGCGCCATGTTCACGTAGGCGATCCGGCCGAGCCTCAACACGGCGGCGCACCTTCGCTTCTCGGCCGTCGACCTCGCCCCGACGCCGCGAGCGCCGCGGTGCAGGCACCGCGGCCGCCCCCGCGCCGGGCGATCGCCTCGGGCTCGGCAACCCGCCTCACGCGCACGACTTCAGGTACACGCGACAACTCGGGACCCCACCTCCCTCCCCTGATGCCGACGAGGCTACCGGGGAAAGGCGTGCGTGTCTGTGCCGGAGCGTGACGATTGCGTGCCGAGGCGTATGGATTGCGTGCCGGCGTCGCGGAACCCATGGCTCAGTCGTCCCAGCGGCGGAGCTCGTTGTACAGGGTGTCGCGTTGCACGGGAATCCGGCCGGCCGCGCGCACGACGCGTACGAGCTCCTCGAGCCGCTGCTCCTGGCCGGCGGTCGAGCCGGCGGCGCGGAAGATCTCCTCGCGCACCAAGGTCCCCTGGACGTCGTTCGCGCCGAAGTGGAGCGCGACCTGCGCAACCGGGAGCGTCATCGAGATCCAGTACGCCTTCACGTTGGCGACGTTGTCGAGCATCAGGCGCGACACGGCGAGCATCTTCAGGTCGGAGGCGCCGGTCTGGAACCTGAAGCCGCGCCGCTCGAAGACGGTGTTCGCCGGGTGGAACGCGAGCGGGATGAAGGCGATGAAGCCAGCCGTACGATCCTGCTGCTCGCGCAGCCGCAGCAGGTGGTCGATCCGCTCCTCGTAGGTCTCGACGTGGCCGTAGAGCATCGTGCACGACGTCGAGTATCCGAGCCGGTGAGCAGTGTCGTGGACGTGGAACCAGACATCCGGGTGCTCCTTCCCCGGCGCGACCAGCCGGCGGACGCGGTCGGCGAAGATCTCTGCGCCGCCGCCGGTCAGGGAGCCGAGCCCGGCCCCGCGCAGCTCGCGCAGCACCTCCTCGTGCGAGAGGCCGGACAGCGTCGTCATGTGGTGGATCTCGGACGCCGTGTAGCACTTGAGGTGCACGTCGGGTAGCGCTGCGTGCAGCTTGCGAATCGTGTCGACGTAGAAGTCGAAGTCGACGTGCGGGTTCTCGCCGTTCACCATGTGCACCTCGGTGAAGCCGATGCGCTCACGCTCGGCCACCACCTCGGCGACGAACTCGTCGGGTGACTTCGTATAGGCCCGCGGCTGCTTCTGCGTCGCTGCGAATGCGCAGAACTTGCACTTCACCCGGCAAACGTTCGTCTGGTAGATGTAGAGGTTCTGGACGAAGTAGACGCGGTCGTCGCCCCCGCGCACCCGTCGCGCGAGATCTGCGAGCTCGCCGACCGCAAGCAGGTCGTCCGACTCGAGCAGCGCGAGCCCGTCCTCGAAGTCGAGTCGCTCCCCGGCCTCGACCTTCTCGCGAAGGAGCTGGAACGGCTTGTCGACGGCGATCGCCATGAGCAGCTAGCTGGCCCTGTCGACGACTGCGTACGTGAGGGCTTCCAGCTCGTCCCGGTGGAGCTGGCCGCCGAGGTGGGAGCGCGCCTTCGCCGCGTAGTCGAGCGCAGCCTCGCGCGAGCGCGTGAGGGCATCGGTCAGGCCGACGCGGACGAGCGCGCCGTCGAGCGCGCCGCCCGCCAGCGCGCCCCGAACCACCTCGTCCTCCGCCGCGGCGTAGAGGAGCGGCATCGTCGGTGTGCCTTCGCGCAGGTCCGTGCCCGGGATCTTCCCGGTGTCCTCGCTCTGCCCTGCGCAGTCGAGGATGTCGTCGGCGATCTGGAACGCGATTCCCAGCGCGAGCCCATACTCGCCGAGCGCCGGCTCGCCACCGGAACCAAGGAGACAGGCGGCCTCGAACAGCTTGCCCGTCTTGAGGGCGCAACGCTCGAGGTAGTCCTCGATCGACGTGCCGGGGTCGCGCATCTGCCGCCGCTGCACCGCCTCGCCGCGCGCGAGGCAGAGGCATGCGTCGGCGAGATACGCAACAGCGTCGGAGTCGCCGGTCGCCACGAGCTCTCCGAACGCGCAGGCGAACAGATAGTCCCCGGCCGCCAGCGCCGCGTCGGCGCCGAACGCCGACCACGTCGCCGGCGCACCGCGGCGCATCCTCGCGCCGTCGACCAGGTCGTCGTGCACGAGCGTGGCCATGTGCACGAGCTCGACCGCGACGCCTGCGGCGATTGGCGGATCCTCGCTGCGGGGCGAGGCGAGGAAGCACAGCAGCGGCCGGAGGCGCTTACCGCCGGCCGCGAGCGCCGCGCCGGCGACCTCTGCGACGAAGCCCGGCCGGCGCTGGACGGCCTCCGCGAGCCGAATCTCGAGCTCGTCGAGGTAGCCGCCGAGACCCGGCGTCGCGTCCAGGGCCGCGAGCGGAGTCACGCGGTCACCGCTTTCACGCCGCTCCCGTTGGCGGCGCAGACGGACGCGCGGGCAAAGCCCGCACGTCCTGAGACCGGCATCGACGAGCGCCGCCTCAAGCCGTCACCGCTTTCACGCCGCTCCGGTTGGCGGCGCAGACGGACGCGCGGGCAAAGCCCGCACGTCCTGAGACCGGCGTCGACGAGCGCCGCCTCACGCCGTCACCGCTTTCATGCGGCGACTCCGGTGTGCAGGGCGACGATCGAGCCGCCGAGGCGACGGAAGCGGACGTCGGCGAAGCCGGCGGCGCGCATCCTGGCGGCGAGCTCGTCGGCCGCGGGGAAGCGCTTGACCGATGCCGGCAGGTAGGCGTACGCCTCGCCGCCGGGAAGCAGCCTGCCCAGGAGCGGCACGAGGCGGTCGAACCAGAGCGAGTAGAACGGGCGCAGGACTCCGACCGGCTGGGTGATCTCGAGCACCGCCAGCCTGCCGCCGTGCCGCAGCACGCGCCGGAGCTCTCGCAGCGCGAGGTTGAGATCGGTGTTGCGCACACCGAACCCGATCGTGGCCGCGTCGAAAGAGCCGTCCGGGAACGGGAGGGCGAGCACGTCGCCCTGCACCCACTCCACCCACGCCGCCTTGCGGCGCGCGCGCTCGAGCATCCGTTCCGAGAAGTCGAGCCCGACCACGTGGCCGGCGCCCGCGCGTGCGTCCGCGACCGCGAAGTCGCCGGTTCCGCACGCGGCGTCGAGCACGCGGTCGCCCGCCCGCACGACCGCCGCCGCCGCCAGCCGCCGCCAGCGCAGGTCGAGGCCGGCGGTCATCACGCGGTTCATCGCGTCGTACACCGGCGCGATGCGATCGAACATCGTCCGCACGGCATCGGGCGCGAGCGTCACGATCCCCATCTCCGCGAAAGCGCGTTCTCGAGCCCCAGCTGGTCGAGTGTCCGTGCGACCACGAAGTCGACGAGGTCGTCGACCGTCTCGGCCGCGGCGTAGAAGCCCGGCGCGAGGAAGAGGATGGTCGCACCGGCGCGGCGGAGCGTGAGCATGTTCTCGAGGTGAATCGCCGAGAGCGGCGTCTCGCGCGGGCACAGAACGAGCTTCCGCTCCTCCTTCAGGGCGACCGACGCCGCGCGATGGATCAGGTTCTGCGTCAGCCCCGAGGCGATCGCGCCGAGCGTTCCGGACGAGCATGGGCAAACGACGTAGGCGTCGACCCTCGCCGATCCGGACGCATAGGGCGCGCGCCAGTCGTTCGGATCGTAGACGTCCACGAGCGTGCCGCAGCCTTCGGTCAAGCGCGCCAGCACCTCGTCCCGCGCGAGGCGGGTATCGCCGTAGAGCTCGACCGCGAGGACCTCGATCGCCGCGCCCGACGCGCAGACGCCCACCTCGCAGCCGGCCGCCGCGAGCGAGTCGAGAAGCCGCTTCGCATACGGCGCGCCCGAGGCGCCGGTGATGCCGAGGAAGACGCGCACGACTAGCGGACAGCGTATGCGCCCCGGGCCGGGCTGCGGCTACTTCGCGCCCTTGGAGGCTTCGAGGAAGGTGGCTAAGGCGGTCAGGTTTGCCAACCCAAGGCTCTTGAACGACGGCATCGGGCTGCCCTTGTGGACGCACGACGGACACTGCAGGTGCGCGATCTGGAACTTGATGCCGCGTCCCTTCGCCCCCTCCGCGGTCAGGTCGGGTGCGCCGAGGTTGTGCCCGCCGGCACCGTTGTAGGTGTGGCAGTTGAGACAGCCGGAGAGGGCGAAGAGCTGTGCCCCCTTGACCGCCAGCTTGTTGTTCGCGAAGCCTTCCTTCGCCGCCCAGGTCGGCACGTTGTTGATCTCCTCCGAGCCGAGCGTCTCCTTCGCGACCGCGCCCTTGTAGGTGAGCACGCCCATCGAGACCACGGCGAGGATCGCGCCGACGAGCGCCACCGGCCGCCGCAGCGGATGCCGCTCCGCGCGCGTGTCGACGAACGGCAGCGCGACGAGGAGCAGGAGCGCGATCGTCGGAATCCCGATCGTGCCGAGGATGACGGACTCCGGCCACTTGAAGATCCGGAGCAGTTGGAAGAGGAAGTAGAAGTACCAGTCCGGCCGCGGGACGAAGCTGATCGTGCCGGGATCGGCGGGATCGTCGAGGAGCTTTCCGAGCCACCCCGCTTGGGTCGGGTTGTCGGTGGTGCCGTTCGGGTTGAAGCCGGTGTGATGACCCGGGGTCGTCCACTTCCAGATCACCGCGAGCCCGATGATCACTGCGACGACGACGGCCGACATGACCGAGTCGTGAAGCATCGCGTACGGGTAGAAGGGCTTCCCGCGCGTCTTGACGTCGTCCTTGTACTGCTTGAAGACCTTGCGCCGCTCCTCGACGCGGGTGACGGCCATCAGCGCACCCGTCCATTACCGTCGCTCGCGGGGTCGCCCGGCAGCGGGCCGATTCCGGCCGCCTCCTTCGACCACGGCGGCGAGGTGACACCGAGACGAATCACGAGCCAGAGGTGCAGCCCGATCAGGGCAAAGATGGCGCCGGGCAGCAGCAGCATGTGGATCGAGTAGAACCGGCTGAGCGTGTCGCCGTTGATGTAGCGACCGCCTTGGAGAAACTGTGCGAGGAACGGCCCGATGAACGGGCCGGTGCCGTTGATGTTGATGCCGACCGTGGTCGCCCAATACGCGGTCTGGTCCCACGGCAGCAGGTAGCCGGTGAAGCCCTCGAGCAGCCCGAGTGCCAGGAGGCCGACCCCGATCAGCCAGGTGAGCTCGCGCGGATATTTGTAGGCGCCGAAGAGGAACACCCGGCCCATGTGCATGAACATGAGGATGATGAAGACGGACGCGCCCCAGCGGTGCATCCCGCGGACGAGCCAGCCGGCCCAGAGGTCGTTCGTGATGCGCTGGATCGACGAGTACGCGGTCGTCGGGCCCGGCTGGTAGTACATCGCGAGGATCACCCCGGTCGTCGCCTGCACGAGGAACGCGGTCAGCGTCGCCGACCCGAGCGTCTGGAACCAGTTGACGTCGCCGGGGACCTTGCGGAAGAGGAAGTAGCGAACCGCACCGACGAGACCGGAGCGCTCCTCGATCCAGTCGAGCGGGTACAGGATCGTCTCCTGCATCTGGCGCTGGCGACTGACGCTGCGTGTCGCCATCAGTGCGGCGGCTGCACCGGGTAGAGCCAGGATTCGACGCCGCTCACGTGCTCACCCGGGAACGCGAGCGCCCACTTGTGGATCTTCGCCTGCGCACCGGTGCCTTGCACGTAGGAGACGGAGAACGGCGCGCCGAGGTAGAGGTGGCCGTCGCGAATGGAGAACGAATAGCGGTCGAGCGCGCGCACCGGCGGCCCGGCGACGCGATTCCCTTCGGTGTCGTAGGCACCGCCGTGACACGGGCAACCGAAGCCGGCGATGTTGAGCGCCGGGATGAGCGTCACGTCCTTGTACTGCATCTCCTTGTCCCCGAACGGCGAGCCCTTGCCGAGCAGCGGGCCGTTCGGCTGCACCGGGCACCCGAGGTGGGCGCAGTGGTTCGAGATGATCGTGTAGCTCGGGTACTTGCCGAGCATGCCGTTGTTGCGGATGAACGCCGTCTTGCGAGAGACCTCGCCCTGCGACGCGTCTGCCATGAACGTGGTCACGACCCACGTGTTCACCGGGAAGTCGGAGACGGGACCGACGTCGTTTTCCTTGAACTCCTGCTTGAGGAACGGCGGCAGCACCATGAACCCGAGCGCGGGCGCCGTCACGAGCCCGCCGATGACAGCGCCGAGGCCGAGCGTCGAGAGCTCGAGGAAGGCCGCCCGCCCGTAGCGCGGGGGCGCGGGCGGAACGTAGGCGTCCTCGGCCGGCTCTACCGGTAGTCGGCGCTCCGGCTCGACCTCACCGGTCTGGAGGAGCGTCCCTGCACCGGCGACCCCTCGCACCCAGGCAAACCCGGCGCCGACCGCGAGCACCGCACCGATCGCGACGGCGATCCACGAGAAGACGATCCCGACCAGGACGAGGACGACGCCGAGCGCGAACAGCCATGGCCAGAGAGTCGGGCGCCCGGATGATGGGTGTTCGCGGCTCGGTTCCATCCCTTCCCCTGGCCTCGTCAACGTCGCGTCGGCCAGCTCGAACTATGACTGATCGACCCGTTGCGTGCAGGGAGATCGAGCGGGATTCCGTACTCCTGCCAGCGCCGCGAGACGAGCTCCCGCACCTCCTCGTTCATCGCGATCTCGGGCGGCCACTCGCGCGTTCCCTCGTCTTGCCCCTTCGCCGTCGCGTCGATCCCGAGCTTGCCGCTGACGAACTGCCGCGTCGAGGCGTGGTCGAGGTGGTCGGTCGGGCCGTCGGCGAGAACGACGTCCCGCGCCGGATCGACGTTGGCGCCGAGGTAGAACATCACCTGCTCGTAGTCGTGGACGTCGACGTGCGCGTCGACGACCACGATCGATTTCGTCAACGAGAGCATGCCGAGGCCCCAGATCGCATGCATCACCTTGCGCGCGTGACCGGGGAAGGCCTTCCTGATCGAGACGATCGCGCAGTTGTGGAACGCGCCGGCGACCGGGAGGTCGTAGTCGACGATCTCGGGCACGGTCGCGCGAATCGCCGGCAGGAAGATCCGCTCGGTCGCCTTGCCGAGCCACGCGTCCTCCTGCGGCGGCTTGCCGACGACGATCGAGGGATAGACGGCGTCGCGACGCATCGTCAGCGCCGTCACGTGGAAGACCGGGAACGGCTCCGGTGCGGTGTAGAAGCCGGTGTGGTCGCCGAACGGGCCCTCCTCGACGAGCTCGCCGTGCTCGACGTACCCCTCGAGCACGATCTCCGCGTGCGCCGGTACCTCGAGGTCGACGGTCACTGCCTTCACGACCTCGACCGAGTGCCCGCGCAGGAACCCGGCGAACATCAGCTCGTCGATGTGCTTCGGCAGCGGCGCGCTTGCGCTGTACGCCGTCACCGGGTCGAGGCCGAGCGCGACCGCGACCTCCATGCGACCCTCGCTGAAAAGGTAGTCGGCGCGACCGTCCTTGTGGATCTGCCAATGCATCGCGGTCGCACGCGGGCCGAGCACCTGCAGGCGGTACATGCCGACGTTGCGCTGCCCCGTGCGCGGGTCGCGCGTGATCACCGCCGGGAGCGTGATGAACGGTGCCACGTCGCCGGGCCAGCACGTCTGCACCGGCAGCCGGCCGAGGTCGACCTCGTCGCCACGGACGACGATCTCCTGGCACGGTCCGCGGCGTACCGTCGTCGGCTGCGAGTCGGCGAGCGACTTCAGCTGCTTGAGACCGCGCAGCTTCTCGACCAACCCCGACGGCGGCTGCAGCTCGAGCACGCCGGCGAGCTTCGCGCCGACCTCGTCGAGATGCTCGACGCCGAATGCGAGACACATACGGCGCTCGGTCCCGAACTGGTTGATCAGCAGCGGGTGCTCGCTGCCCCTCGGGTGCTCGAAGAGGAGCGCCGGCCCGCCCGACTTGACCGTGCGGTCGACGATCTCGGTGATCTCGAGGTACGGGTCGACCTCGGCGCCGACGCGAAGCAGCTCGCCTTCGCGCTCGAGCAAGGCGATCCACTGGCGAAGATCGGCGAGGGACACGCCGCGGCTCGGCTAGTGCGTGCGGATGCCGTACTTGCGGTCGCGGCGCCGGTGGCCCGCCCACCGCGTGAGCTCGCCGAGCAGGATCACCGCCAGGAAGACGAGACCGGTGATGAGCATGATCGTGATCACGTCGAGCCCCTGCTGGGCGTTTGTCGCCGGGTGGTCGACGAACGCGATCACGAGGCGACTCTAACGTAGTGGCGCTCGAGCGCGCGGGCGACGTCCTCCTCGCCGGGCTCGCCCCCGAGCCGCCGCGCCGCGTCCACCCAGACCTCGCCGTCTCTGTTTGCGCCTCGGGCGCGAAGCGCTGCGCACGTCGAGATCAGGTCGGCCATCACCGCGACCGCGTCGACGCCGCCGGCGCTCGCGATTCGCACCAGGCCGTGGGCGTACAGGTAGTCGCCGAGCAGAACGCGTTCGTGGTCCGGCGGGGAGTCGAACAGCCGCGAGCTCCCGTAGTGAACGAGGTACGCCTCGTAGACGGTCTCGAGGCCGAGCGCGAACTGACCTGGCGCGAGCGGCGAGAACACGGCCACCGGCTGACGCCGGTTACCCGGGAGCAAGGTCGCGGCCCACAACGGGCTCTCCGTCGCGACGTCGGTCGCGATCAGCTCGAATGGGTCCACTAGGCTCCGCCGTCGAAGACGGCCGAGACTGCCGCGATCGTCTCGTCGATCTCGTCGTCGCCGTGTGCGAGCGACGGAAAGAAGCATTCGTACGGGCTCGGCGCGACGTAGACGCCGCGCTCGAGCAGTCCGCGGAAGAGCTCGCCGTAGCGCTCCGTGTCGAGGTGGACGAAGCGGCGTACAGGACGCTTGCCGCCGAAGAGGGTGAGCATCGCACCGACCCGCTGGACACGGCCGAAGCGCTTCAGCCCGTCCTCGAGCCGGGCGCCGCGGCGCTCGAGCTCGTCATAGACGGACTCGTCGCGCAGCCGGCGCAGGACCGACAGACCAGCGGCCGTCGCGAGCGGGTTCCCGGAGAGCGTCCCTGCCTGGTAGACGTCGCCGGCGGGCGCGAGCCGCGACATCACGTCCGCCCGGCCGCCGAAGGCCGCGAGCGGCAGCCCGCCGCCGACGATCTTACCGAGCACGGACAGGTCCGGCTGTACGCCGTAGCGTGCCTGGGCCCCGCCGCGTGCGACGCGGAAGCCGGTGATCACCTCGTCGAAGACGAGCAGCGTGCCGCTGGCGTCGCACAGCATCCGCAGCGCCTCGAGGAAGCCCGGCGCGGGCGGCACACAGCCCATGTTGCCCGCCACCGGCTCGACGAAGATCGCCGCGAGGGCCTCGCCGTGACGCTCGACCACATGCGCGACAGCGTCGGCGTCGTTGTACGGAACGACGAACGTCTCGGCGGCGACCGCAGCCGGGACCCCGGGCGACGCGGGAATGCCGAGCGTGGCGAGCCCGGAACCGGCGCTCGCGAGGAACGGGTCGGCGTGCCCGTGGTAACCGCCCTCGAAGATGATCACGCGCTCGCGGTGCGTCCACGCCCGTGCGAGCCGGAGCGCCGACATCGCGGCCTCGGTCCCCGAGGAGACGAGCCGCACGCGCTCGACCGACGGCATTGCGTCGACGATCTCCTCCGCGAGCGCGACCTCACGCTCGGTCGACATGCCGAAGCTCGTCCCGTCGAGTGCCGCCTCGCGAACCGCGTCGACCGTCTCCGGATCGGCATGGCCGAAGATCAGGGGCCCCCACGACTGCACCCAGTCGATCAGGCGGCGGCCGTCGGCCGTCTCGATGTAGGCGCCCTCGCCGCGCCGCGCGAAGAGCGGCTCGGCAAGACCGACGGTCCGCATCGCGCGCACCGGTGAGTTGACGCCGCCTGGGATGAGCTTCTGGGCGCGGTGCCAGAGCTCGGTCCGCGTCAGAGCCAGTGCGCGAGCTCCTTCGCCCAGTAGGTGACGACGACGTCCGCGCCCGCGCGCCGGATCGCGGTCAACGTCTCCAGCGCCGCCGCGCGCTCGTCGAGATCGCCGGCGGCGGCGGCCGCCTTGACCATCGCGTACTCGCCGGAGACGTTGTACGCAGCGAGCGGTAGGTCGAAGCGGTCGCGGGCGGCGCGGAGCACGTCGAGGTAGGGAAGCGCAGGCTTGATCATCAAGACGTCGGCGCCCTCGGCGACGTCGAGCTCGCACTCGCGCAGCGCCTCGCGCACGTTGCCAGGATCCATCTGGTAACCGCGCCGGTCGCCGAACGCCGGCGCGGAGCCGGCGGCGTCTCGGAACGGCCCGTAGAACGACGATGCGTACTTCGCCGAGTAAGCGACGATCGGCGTCTCCGGCAGCTCGGCTCGGATCGCCGCCACCCTGCCGTCCATCATGTCGCTCGGGCAGACGACGTCGGCACCCGCCTCGACGTGGGAGACGGCGGTGCGGGCGATCAGGTCGAGCGACGCGTCGTTGTCGACCTCGCCGCCGCGCAGCACGCCGCAGTGGCCGTGCGCGGTGTACTCGCAGAGGCACACGTCGGTGAGGAGCAAGAGCTCCGGGAAGCGCGGCCGGAGCGCTCGCAGGGCCTGCTGCACGATCCCGTCGGCGATCCAGGCGCCCGAGCCCTCATCGTCTTTCTCGTCCGGGATGCCGAACAGGAGCACCGCCTTGACGCCGGCACGAAGCAGCTCCTCGCACTCGCGGACCGTTCCCTCGACCGTGTGACGCGCAAGCGCCGGCAGGCGGTCGTTTGGAAGCGCCTCGGGCGCGACGAAGAGCGGCTGCACCAGGTCGTCGAGCGAGAGGGTCGTCTCGCGGACGAGCTCGCGCAGCGCCCCTGTGCGCCTGAGACGTCGCAGTCGGGTGGCGGGGAACGCCATCTGGCCACAGCGTACGCCCTGGATTAGCCTCCGCACATGGCGACGTGCGCGAGCTGCGGCCGCGAGAGCGCTGACGAGTTCCGCTTTTGCCCGCATTGCGGCGGAGCGCTCGCGGCGGGCGGGGAGACGCGCGAGCAGCGCAAGACCGTGACGGTCCTCTTCTGCGACGTCGCGAGCTCGACGGCACTCGGGGAACGCCTCGATCCGGAGTCCCTCCGGCGGGTGCTCGCGCGCTATTTCGAGCGCGTGTCGCAGGTGATCGAACGGCACGGCGGCACGGTCGAGAAGTTCGTCGGCGACGCGGTGATGGCGGTCTTCGGCGTCCCGCTCCTGCACGAGGACGATGCCCTCCGGGCGGTGCGCGCCGCGGCCGAGGTGCAGGAGGCGGTCGACGCGCTGGCCGTCGAGCTCGAGCGTGACTACGGGGTCGGGCTCTCCGTGCGAATCGGCGTCAACACGGGCGAGGTCGTCACGGGCAGCGCCGAGCGGCTCGCGACCGGAGACGCCGTCAACGTCGCCGCCCGCCTCGAACAGACAGCCGAGCCCGGCGACGTGCTCCTCGGCGACGAGACGCGGCGCCTCGCCCGCGACGCCCTCGAGCTGGAGCCGCTCGAGCCGTTGACGCTGAGAGGGAAGCGCGAACCGGTCGCCGCCTACCGGCTCGTTTCGGTCCGCCGCGGCGCGCCGGCGATCGCGCGCCGGCAGGACGCGCAGATGGTCGGTCGAGTACGCGAACGGAGGCTGCTCGCGGATGCGTGGGAACGCGCGCTTTCCGAGCGGACGTGCTGCCTGTTCACGATCCTCGGCACGGCGGGCGTCGGCAAGTCGCGCCTCGTCGCCGAGTTCCTCGGCACGGTCGGCGACGACGCCTCGATCGTGCGCGGGCGCTGTCTCTCGTACGGCGAGGGAATCACGTATTGGCCGGCGGTCGAGCTCCTGTTGCAGCTGCTCGGCCGCGACCACGAGGGCGCGATCGCCCGCTACGCGCTCGACGAACGGGCGGCGACCGCAATCCGGTCGCTGCTCGGCGACGACGCCGTCGCCTCGACCGAGGAGACGGCCTGGGCGGTGCGCAAGCTGCTCGAGTCGGCCGCGAACGAGCGGCCGCTCGTCGCGGTGCTCGACGACCTCCACTGGGCCGAGCCGACACTGCTCGACCTCGTCGAGCACGTCGCCGACCTGGCCCGGAACGCGCCGATCCTGCTGCTCTGCATGGCGCGACCGGACCTGCTCGACCGGCGGCCCGGCTGGAGCGGCGGCATGCTGAACGCGGCCACCGTCCTGCTCGAGCCGCTCTCGGCCGAGGAGACCGACCGGCTGCTCGGCGACCTGCTCGGCGAGGCGACGATCGCCGACACGCTGCGGGAGCGGGTTCGGCTGACGGCGGAGGGCAATCCGCTCTTCGTCGAGGAGATGGTGGCGATGCTGCGCGAGGCGCCGAACGGCGCCGACACGGTCCCGCCCACCATCCAGGCGCTGCTCGCGGCCCGGCTCGACCAGCTCGAGGTCGCGGAGCGGACCGTGCTCGAGCGCGGTGCCGTCGAGGGCCGAGTCTTCCACCGCGGCGCGCTCGTCGCGCTCGCACCCGACGGGACGGAGGTCGACGCACAACTCGCGAAGCTCGTCCGCAAGGAGCTCGTGCGACCCGACACGCCGCAGCTTCCCGCCGAGGACGCCTACCGCTTCCGCCATCTCCTGATCCGCGACGCCGCCTACGACGCGCTCCCGAAGGCAGCGCGCGCCGACCTGCACGAGCGGTTCGCGGACTGGCTCGAAACGCGTACGGCGCACCTGATCGAGCACGACGAACTCGTCGGCTACCACCTCGAGCAGGCGTGCCGGTACCGCGCGGAGCTGGGGCCGCTCGACGACCATGGACGCGAGCTCGGGCGGCGCGCTGCCGACGCGCTGGTCGCGGCGGGCCGGCGTGCGCTCGACCGCTCCGACGGCCCGGCGGCGACGAACCTGCTCGGGCGCGCGTTCGCGCTGCAGCCGCACGATCCACGCCGGGTCGAGCTCTTGCCGCTGATCGCGATGGCCCGCGCCGAAGGGGGCGACTACAGCGGTGCGTTGACGCTCCTCGAGGAGGGGATCGCACTGGCCCACGAGTCGGGTTTGCGCGGCCCGGCCGCGCACGCGCGACTGCTGCGGTGCTGGGTCTATCGCCACGTCGACCCGCCCCGCTGGTACGCAGAGATCGAAGCCGAGGCCGCCGCGGCCGAGCAGGTCTTCACCGATGTCGACGACCAGCTCGGGCTAGCCCGCTGTGCGCGGCTGCTCGGACTTGCACGGTGGGACGCGTTCCACATGGGCGGCGCGGAAGAGCTCCTCGAGGGCGCGCTCGAGCGGGCTCGATCGATCGGCGCGGCGACGGAGTGGCAGCTCGGCCTGACCGTGCTGGCCTACGTCTACGCCGTCGGCCCAAAGCCGGCCGCAGAGGCCGACCGAGAGCTCCGCCGTCTGCAGGAGCTCGGCGGCGGCGACCTCCAGTCGGAGGTAGCGGTCCTCGAGGCGAGGTCGGTGCTTGCGATCATCGCCGGCCGGGTCGCAGAGGGCCGCTCGCTGCGCGACCGCGGCATCGCCATCCTCGAGGAGCTCGGCCTGCCCGGGCGGGCCGTGCTGAGCCAGTTCCGGGGCGCACACTGGGACGTCGTCGCCGGAGACGCCGAAGCCGCCGCGCAAGCGGCGCGCAAGGCGGTCGCCGCCCTCGAACGGATGAGCGAGCTCGGCTGGCGCTCGACCGCGTTCGGGGTCCTCGGGACGGCGCTTGCGGAGCTCGGCGAGTACGACGAGGCGCTCCGCTGCGCGGCGGAATGCGAGGCGCTCGGCGCCCGCGGCGACGTCGTCAACGAGATCTGGTTGCGATTCGCGCGCAGCGCGGCGCTCGCCGGCCTCGGCGACCTGGCGGAAGCCGAGCTCGTCGCACGCGACAACATCGAGATCACCAGCCGAACCGACGCTGTGCTCTTCCATGCCGAGGCACTGACGCGGCTGGCGGCGATCCTGCACCGGCAGGGACGCGACGGCGAGGCGGCGGGATGGGTCGAGCAGGCGGTCGAGGTCGCGGAGCGGAAGCAGGCGCCGCTCGTCGCGGCACGGGCGCGCGCGGCCGTCGCTTAGGCGTCGATTCCGGCTGGCGTCTCGACCGGCGCGCGATCCGCGACGGGCGTCGGCTCGATCTCCACAGGCACGGTGCCTCCGGCTTGCCACGATTCGAAGACGACCCGCTCGGAGAAGAACTCCCACGTCGCGCGGCCGACCGCGAGCAGCGGAAGCGCCAGGAGCGTCCCCGCGATGCCGTAGATCGCCGACCCGGCGAGCAGTCCGAAGATGACGAGCAACGGGTGCAGACGCAACGAGCGTCCCAGGACGTTCGGAACGACGACGTGACCTTCGAGCTGGTAGATGCCGAGGAAGAGCAGCGCGACCCACAGCGCCGAGATCGGATGCACGACGATCGCGTAGATGAGCGGCGGTACAGCGCCGAGCCACGGGCCGATGTAGGGCAGGACCTCCGCGACCGCGACCCAGCTGCCGAAGACGAGCGCGTACGTGTCCCCTCCCGGCAATAGGCCGACGATCCCGTAGATGTAGAGCCCGAGGCCGGCGCTCGCGCCGATGATCAGGCTCAGCAGCACCTGTCCGCGCACGTAGTGGAAGAGCGCGTGCTCGATTCGCAGCAAGAGCGACTCGCCGTCCCCGGGCGGCAACCGGCGATCGACTCGGTGTCGTAATCGGTCCATGCCGAGCAGCATGTAGACCGAGATCACGACGATCAGCACCGCGTCGAAGACGCCTCTGCCGATCGAGACGGCGGCACCCTCGACGAAGTGGACGACCCGGTGCGTGTACTTGCCGACGTCACGCTTCTGGATCTTGACTACGAGCCGGTGACCCGACTTCTCGATGTTGATCGAGCGCAGATGGTGCGTGTCCAGCCATTGCTGGAGGCGATTGACGTCGCGGTAGGCCGACGTCTCGTGAGTCTGTCCGTGCGGAACGGTGAAATAGTCGTTGAACCTGGTCGCAGCCGACTTCGTCTGGCTGACGACGACGGTTGCGAGCGCGACGATGGCGACGATGAGCGCAGCGGCGAATGTCAAGTACACGAACGAGACGGCGATGCCGCGGCGAATCCCGACCCGGCCGGCAGAGCGAACGAGGGGATCGAGGAGTAGCGCGATGAGTGCGCCCACGATGAAGAGCACGACGACGTGAGCCACGCTCGAAACCAGGATCCACAGGAGCAACGCCAGCAGCGGCAAGCCGACCAGCTGGATCCAGCGCGGGATCACCACGCGCGGAGGCCCGCCGTACGACGTGCTCATCGTGACGATCGTAGCGGCGGCCTCCACGCGGTCGGAGACGTGCGTCCGCCGGACTGGGACTGGTCGTTCTCCCAGCACGTGGTGCATCGAGACGCGGTGACGACGACGGATTTGAAGGCGGAGAGCGGTTCGGGTACCGTGACCCCGATGTATCCGCCCCTGGCACCAGGGGGCGCTGCGCGCCTCCGGCGGCGCCGGGCGGTTCGCGAGGCGCGACGCCGCCAGCTTGCCGTCCTGATCGTCATCGCCCTCGTCGCGCTCGCGTTGCTCCTCGTGACCGCCTTCGCCGGCGGCGGACACCCGGCCGTCGCGCTCTCGGCACCTGCGAGCGCCACCCGTCTGCTGCCGGCAGGCCCGCCGAAGCCCGAGATCCTCGCGCGCGTCGGAACGCTGTCGTTGCAGCTGCCCGTCAACGGAACGCGCTTGACCGCGATCGGCTACGCGGGCAGTAGCGACGGCGCGCTGGCGCTCGACCCGGTCGGCGCGCAGGCCAACGAGGGGCTGCTCAAGCGCGTGTTCCACGCGATCGTCGGCGGCGGCGGCGGCTCGCCGCGCTGGTACCAGCTCTCCGGCGGCACGGGCCCGTCGACCTCGGCGCTCGACGTCGGCGCCACTCCGGGCACCGACGTGTACGCACCCGTCGACGGCACGATCGTCGGGATCGAGAACGTCGTCCTGAACGGGCAAACGTGGGGTCAGCGGATCGACATCCAGCCCACCGGCGCCCCGTCGCTCGTCGTCTCCGTCTCGCAGCTCCGCGCCGACCCGTCACTCGCAGTCGGCAACACGGTCACGGCGTCGGCCTCGAAGCTCGGCCGCGTCCTCGACTTCTCGAAGGTCGAACGCCAGGCCCTCGCCCGCTACACGAACGACGCGGGCAACCACGTGTCGCTCGAGGTCCACCCCGCGGCGACGCTGCAGACCCCCTGAGGCGACGCTTGCGGCACCGTTTTCAGGACGCGTGGGCTTTGCCCATGCGTCCGTTGGCGCTGCCGACCGTGGCCGTGCGGTCTTGAGCAGCGGATGAGGATCCTTTTCATTGCGGACGTGTTCGGCTCTGCCGGGCGGCGCGCCGTCGAATCACGCCTGTCTGAGCTTCGAACGGAGCTCGCCGCCGACTTCTGCATCGTCAACGGCGAGAACGCCGCCGACGGCCGCGGGATCACGGCGAAGATCGCGGAGCGGATGCTCGCGGCCGGCGCGGACGTGATCACGCTCGGCAACTGGGCCTGGGGACAGCCCGGATTCGCGCCGTACCTCTCCGGCACCGACCGCGTGCTGCGCCCGGCGAACATGTCCTCGGCCGCGCCGGGAGTCGGGCTCGCCGTCCACGGCGGCGTCGCCGTGATCAACCTGCTCGGCGAGCTGACGCTCAATCCGTTCGAGAGCCCCTTTCCGGTCGCTGACCGGCTCGTCGAGGAGGCGCGCCGCAGCACACCGGTCATCGTCGTCGACTTCCACGCCGAGGCGACGAGCGAGAAGGTCGCGCTTGCGTACTACCTCGACGGACGCGCGACGGCCGTGATCGGCACGCATACGCACGTACAGACGAACGACGCGCGCGTCCTTGCCGGCGGCACTGCTGCGATCACCGACGCCGGCATGACGGGCCCGCACGACTCAGTCATCGGCAGTCTCCCCGACGGCGCGATCAGGCGCTTCGTGACGGGCATGCCCGTCCGGCTCGAGCCTGCGACCGAGGGCGTCCGCATCGAAGGGCTGCTCGTCGACTGCGACGCGAGCGGGCACGCCACGCACTGCGAGGCCGTCCGCGTCCCGGTCGGCTAGCAGCGCGAACGCCGCGAACGGGAAGAACCACGGCAGGTAGAGGTAGAACCAGTGCGTCAGCACGATCTCGAAGCCGATCAGGACGGCGGCGGAGAACGCCGCGAGCTGGAGCGGCGAGCGAAGGCGCGGCCGGAAGGCCAGCACGACCACTCCGACGACGAGGAGCCCTTCGAGGAGGTGCTGGAGCCAGTGCAGGTCGGGGAGCCCGCTCGCGTGGTACTGCGCCCAGTCCCAGAGCGAGAACGGCGAGTGCCGGTCGATCTGGATCTTGATCGTGCGGTCGAAGAACACGTGCAGCGCGTGTAACAACGATGGGTCGAAGTAGAGCGGGAAGAACGAGACGAGCGTCGTCGCCACGAATGCCGCGACGAAGCGCAACGACGGACGCAACGGACGCGCAGCAGGGAAGCCCCACCAGAGCGGCAACAGCAGAAGGGCACCGAACTTCGTCCACGAGCCGAGCGCGAGGAATGCGCCGCGTGCAGCGGGCGAAGTGAGGAAGTAGAAGCCCCAGATCAGAAAGGCCGGCATGATCGCGTCGTTCGTGTTCGAGTTCGAGACGTACTGCGTGAACGGATAGGCAGTCCACGCGAACGCCAGCGTTGCCGCGAGCCTCGCGCCTCCGAACCGGAACCCGACCAGCACGAGGCCGAAGATGCATACGAGGTCCCAGAGGATCGACGTCGCGTGCGCGGCCGGCAGCTTGTCCCACCTCCCGCTCCAACCGAAGGCGAGGAGCCCGGGCAGGTAGGCCTCGTAGGAGACCGGCCCGTACGTGTCGCCCGGCGGATCCGCCGTCTCGCAGCGACCGTTCGTCTGGATGTGGTCGGCGACGTAGCCGGTCGCGTCGGGAGGCCCGCACGCAGGCCGGCCGTCGGCGACCGGGAAGTTCCCGTACGGGCTCTCGCCGCTCGTGATCAGGTCGGCGCCGACGACACCGCCGTAGCCGACGTCGATGACGCCGGGGGACCGGACGTTCAGGCCGATGCGGAAGCCGCCGAGGAAGATCGCCGCGCCGGCCAGCAGCCAGATCGGCCACACGGTCGCGCCGCGCGGGGCACGGTTGCGTGTGCCGACGAAGACGCAACGCGCCAGCAGGTAGACGAGGCCGGGATAGGCGAGGATCGTCGAGGCGAACACGTGCGCGTGGTTGAAGAACCACAGCGAGACCGTGAACCCGAGCAGCATGACGAGGTCGAGGTTGCGGAGCGAGAACACTCGCCGCCAGTCGACCAGCCCGAGCAGGAACAGCGCGCAGAAGGAGAGCCACACCGTGTAGCTGTTGATGCGCTTGCCGCCGAACGCGCCCGGGATCCCACGTGCCATCGTCCACGCCACCTGCGGCCCGACCCAAGCGGATGTCACCACCCCGGTTGCGTCGTCGACCGTTCCGGTGGCGATCTCACCGGCGGCGCCGGACCAGACGTCCACCGTCCAGGTGCCGGTCTTGTACGTCGCGTCGCGGATCGGCTTGGGCGGGTAGCGACTCAGCCAGGCGACGACGCGGTGGTCTTGCAGGAAGTCGCTGATCGCCTCGTTCTTGCTGAGGCGCGGCTGCGTCGCGGCGCCGATCGAGACCGCCGGCAGCGGCGAAGGAGTCGCTGCACGAGCCGCCGGCGCGAAGGCGAGCAGGGCGACGACGACGGCGATCG
>Ga0209579_10000792_pt1 | contig 28535 bp, 30 predicted proteins | sample Coa_R1_2_FD_187152 | JGI IMG/M metagenome (GOLD analysis project Ga0209579, IMG submission 187152) | Surface soil microbial communities from Centralia Pennsylvania, which are recovering from an underground coalmine fire - Coalmine... | ecosystem: Environmental > Terrestrial > Soil >... | reverse complement strand
AGGAAGTCACGTTCTTCGGGCGCCGGATGGCTTTCGCTCGGGTGGTGACTCAAGCTCGAGGTCATCGACCGAGTGGTGCGGTAGGTTCCATCCTGATGGCCGCAGCCTCCGCGCGGCGGCTGGTCGCCGTGATGTTCACGGATATGGCCGGTTACACGGCGTTGATGCAGGCGAACGAGCGGCGGGCGGTCGAGAAGCGCAATTTGTACCTGGACTCCCTTCGGCGCGAGCACGAAGCGGCCGGTGGGACGATCGTGCAGCTCTTGGGCGACGGCAGTCTCTCGATGTTCCCCAGCGCGCTTGCTGCTGTTCGGGCGGGCGTGGCGGTTCAGCGCATGCTCACCCCGGAGGACGTTCCCGTGCGTATCGGGATTCACGTCGGCGATGTCCTGGTCGAGCCCGAGCGGCTCACCGGCGACGCCGTCAATATCGCTGCCCGGATCGAGTCGTTCGCCGTCCCGGGGTCGGTCTTCGTCTCGGACGTGGCCTACGAGCAAATCAAGAACCAACCTGAGATCGACGTGACCCCGTTGGGGTCTTTCCGACTCAAGAACGTCACGCGACCATTCGACCTTTACGCCGTGGCCGGCCCCGGTCTCGTTGTCCCTGCTCGATCCACGCTCAAGGGGAAAGGCGGGATTGTCGACGCGATCCGCGCATCGCTACCGGAGCCGACCACGGCGCTTCTTGGCCGGGGCAATGAGCTTGAGGAGCTTGCCGGCCTCGTGCGGCGGCACCGGATCCTCACGATCACCGGCCCTGGCGGGGTCGGCAAGACCCGCCTCGTGACGGCATTGGGGCATCTGCTCGCGCCCGAGTTTCCCGACGGCGCCGCGCTCGTCGGGTTCGCGGACGTGACGGAGGCTTCGGACTTTCTCCCGGCCCTGGGCGCCGCGCTCGACGTGAAGGAAGCTGAGGAACGACCTGTCGCTGACGGCATCGTCGCGCTGCTCGCCGAACGGCAGTTGCTACTCGTGCTCGACAACCTCGAGCAGATCGTCGGCGCCGCGCCAGATGTGGCGGGAATAGTTGCGCGGTGCCCGGAGGTGCGGATCGTGACGACGAGCCGGACGCCGCTACGAATCGGCGGCGAGTACCTCTATGCCCTCCAACCCCTGCGACCCGATGACGCGTTCGCGCTCTTCCGTGCCCGCGCGGAAGCGGTGAGCCCAGGTTTTCGCCAAGAGGAACATGCCGACGCCGTCGGGGAGATCTGCCGTCGGCTGGATGGGCTGCCGCTTGCGCTCGAGCTCGCCGCCGCGCGGCTGCGCCTGCTCGGCCCCGAAGGGCTGAGTGAACGGCTCGACCGCTCGCTCGATGTGCTGACGACGGGCGCTCGTGACAGCCACGAGCGCCAGCAGACTTTGCGGGCGACGATCGATTGGAGCTACTCGCTTCTCGACGAAGCAGAGCAGCGCGTCTTTCGCTGCCTGGCCGTCTTCGCCGGCGGCTCGACGCTTGCCGACGCCGAGGCCGTCACCGGCGAGGGATCCCTTGACAAGCTCGAGTCGCTCGTGGACGCCGCCCTCGTCGTGGCAAACGGACGCCTCCGACTGCTCCAGACGATCGCCGATTTTGCCCGCGAACGACTCGACGGCGCAGGTGAGACCGCCGAGGTCGCAGCGCGTCACGCGCGCCGCTTCGCCACGGTGGCGCGCGAGATCCGCGACGCGATCGAGGGAACGGATCAGCTCGCGGCGATCGAGCGGGGCACCCGCGAGGAAGAGAACCTCCACGCCGCCCTGGATACGCTTCTTGCCTCGGCACGCGCGGGCGCGGCTGATGCCCTCGAGCGCGGCCTGCAGATGTCCGGCGACCTCTGGATGTACTGGCACATCCGCGGCAAGAACGTCACGGCCCAGGAATATGCCGGCGCCTTCCTCGAGGCCGACGGGAGCCGCAGACCGAGCGCGGGTCGAGCAGCCGCGCTCTTAACCGTCGCTCTCGGTTCGTGGATGACCGGCAAGATCGAGCGCGCGCAGGAGGAATGGCGGGAGGCATCGCAGATCGCCGAGGCGGCGGGTGCCGGGCGTGAGCTCTGCAGCGCCACCGTCTGTCAGAGCTCACTCGGGCTGTTCGGGATGGATATTCAGGCTGCGTTGGCGTCAGCGAAGGCCGGCATCGAGCAGAGCCGTGCTCAGGGTTTCGACTGGGCGCTCGGGATCGGACTTCTGTTTGACGGCATGCTTCACGCCCTCACGGGCGACAGCGAGACGGCACGGGCGCGTTACACCGAGGCGCTCGAGATCCAGCAGCCGCGCGGAGACCTCGAGGGAGCCGGAATGTCCCTCGGTGCACTCGCCTCTCTGGCCGCGCAGAGTGGCGACGCGCTCGGGGCCCTGGACCTTTACCGGCAGGCGCTCTCGTCGTTCGAAGGCATCGGCGACCGGGGTGAAGAGGCCCGGATCCTCTCTGAGATGGCGTGGACGTATCTGGCGGCAAGCGACACCGCATCCGCCCGCCGCTACTTCTTTGAGTCTGTGAGGGCTCACACCGATATTGCCAGCGTGCGCGGCGTCGGGCTTTCGCTCGTCGGGCTCGGGGCCGCCGAAGCGGTGGACGGCCGTGACGAGCGAGCCGCCCAGATCGCTGCTGCCGCCGAGATGCTCGCCCAGGAGGAGGGCATCGTCGTCGTCTACTCCGACGAAACTCCAGGTCGCGAGCTCGTGGAACGAGCTCGCGCTGCGCTTGCACCGGACGAGTTGGCACGTGCCACCCAGCTTGGTCGACGGCTGACGATCGCAGAAGTGCTCGAGCTCGCCACCCGGGCCGACAAGACCGCCTCCCCCTAACAGGGGGCCGCTGACCGATTCGACGAGAGCCGGCGGGATACTGGAGCGATGAAGTTTGAGATCACGTTGGACTGTTTGGACCTGGACGCCGTTGCGTCGTTCTGGGGCGAAGCCCTGGCTTCCCCGGTTGAGCACACGGTCGAGGGTCGGTTCGCCGCGGTCACCTGCGGCGAACTCACTGTGAACCTGCAACGAGTCCGCGAGCCCAAAGTAGGCAAGAACAGGGTTCACCTCGATCTCCTCGTCGACGACCTCGCCGGGGAGCTCTCCCGGCTGGAGTCGTTGGGCGCCACGAGGACGGAGGCACACGACGAGTTCGGCCAGAACTGGTTCGTCCTCGGCGATCCAGAGGGAAACGAGTTCTGCCTCGCTCAGGCTGGGCAGTGAGTCACGCTCACACCTCCATGAGCGGAGATGGTGTGGCGATCTGACCCGGCGGAGTTCTGTTGAGTCGCGCCTCCTGGTGGGCGGCGTCTCAAGCAGGCACTTCTATGGGTGACTGGGACGCGTAAAACGCGCCGTAGGGGTCAACCCTGACGCCCGTCTTGGCCTGCGCATATGGTCCTAGTACAATAGGGACTATGGAATGCGAACCGCGGTGATCCCCTCCCTCTTGCCGAACAGGTGGCAGTTGAGATCCGACGGGCGATCGCTGAGGGTGAGGCTCGTCCCGGCGACGGCCTGCCGCCCGCCAAGGACCTCGCCGTGATCGGCGTAACCAAGAATACGGAGCTCGGCGCGCTTCACTTGCTCCGGGAAGAGGCCCTGCCCGAGTTCCGTCGCGGACACAAGATTTCCGTGGCGGTCGCACCCGAGAAACCGCGCTCGTCGCCGAGGTACTGGACCTCGGCCGCTCCGCGTGCCGCGACCGATATCGCAAGAGCGACGTCATCGCAATGATCGAGACGGTTCGCTGAGCGATGGCCAGGTCGCCCACGATGACGCGTCCGGCGCAGGCGGTGGGACCGCCATCGCCAGAGGTCCTCTTCAAGGAGGCACGACGGTGCCGGCGCAGACGAAGGGCCGTAGCCGGCGCCGTCGTGTTGGTGATCGCGGCCGTGGGAGCGGTGATCGGCGTGGACGTCTTGATCCCAGGTTCGCGAGGACCCAACCATTCGAAGTCGTCGCAGTCGAGCGCGAGCCGTGCAGCGCCTGGCTCGGTCCCCAGGTGCACTGCGAGCCAGCTCCGGGCACGACCAGGCAATTTCATCCCACACATGGGCGGCACCACACATCAGGTCCTCCTCTTCGACACGGGAGGACCGTGCCGCCTCTCGGGGAATCCGATCCTGTTTGGAGTCAAGGCCGACGGCGAGCAAGTAAAGCTGGCAGTCGCGCACGGACCCGGGACACGACGCTCACCGACTTACGTGATGCCGACCGTTCTCACGAGGCACCAGGCCGGGGAGGTCGTGATCGCGACACAAGGCATCTGCGAGGTGCTCACACAGGCCGAGGGCACAGCGAGCCGAGCGCTCGAGGCCGCCAACACATACCACACGGTCGTGATCGTCCTACCGAGCGACCGAGGTTCGGTCGAGGCACGCGGCCTTTCGATCCAGGCGACCTGTGCGGTAGGCATCAGCGCCCTCGGAACGGTCCCTCCCCCGTATGGCGGCCCGCTCGGGAGCACGGCAACGCTCAACATCAACATGACGCTGCCGACAACGACGCCGGTGGATACCGTGCGGTCGGGGCAACTGCTCCCCTACACGGTCTCGTTCTATGACTGGACGAAGGCTCCCGTGTCACTCCGCAGCTGCCCCCACTACACGCTTCGCATGTACGCCACACTGCCCACAAAACTCATGCCGACAGCCCCGCGGCCAGCACCTCTCGCCCGCCACACTGCACTGCTCGCCTGCGCCAAGAAGGGACCCGTGATCCCCGGCCAGTACGTGAGCTTCCACTTCATGGTGCGGGTACCTCGTGCGCACAACGGGGCTTCCCTCGTGTTCACATGGAGGCTCGACGTCCGCCACAAGGGTCCCACTCCCACCGACTTCTCGGTCGGTCGTGCGTCAGCGGAAGCCAGCGAGCGCTGAACCGGCACCCGAGACGCTCGAAACGACACCGTTTGGGCAGACGAGGCTTCCCTCAGGGGGCGCTTGAGCGAGGGGCGCAGCGCCGATCAAGCGTCGAAGATCGTGTCGAATTTGGCGAAGGCCGCGTCATGGAGGTCCTCTTCAACTCTCGGTAGGACCGGCTCGAAGCGAGTAGCAGGCGTGACGAGCGACGAAGCTCTGGAGGATGCGGCGAGTCTTCGGGTCCCTCCCACACTCCGGGTCCCCTCCTCTGGCTTGGAGGTCGGCGTGATCTCCGATCCGACGGGCATCGCATCGAGATCCTGCCGCGGGCCGCGGACGCGCTGGCACCCGCGCAGCGCGCCAGCGAAGACGCGCAAGAGATAACGCGCAAGAGATAACGCAATAGACGCAAGAGATACGCAATAGCTCACACCATGGTGTCCATTAAGGTCGGGTAGTCGACGCGTGGGACGGCACCATCGGAAACCGGGCTGAGCCGAACGTGCGGACAAGGCGACCAGTTGTGGTGTCGCCCTGCGCAGCCGGGCGACCAACAACCATTCGCCGAGCAGAGCCACGTCCCGTCAACTGGATCGTTCAGTTCGGGGGTCGTCACAGGAGTGCTCGTTGCCCTCCCTGGGGGTCAGGTAGAGGAAGGTCACGCCGTCCGGAGCGTTGTTGGAGTGCCAGCGCCCCTGCGGAACAATCACTAATCGGCCGGCCGCGAGGGTTCTCGACACCGGGCCACTGTCTTCCAAAACCGTTAGCTCGGACTCACCGGTCAGCACGAAGAGAAGCTCGTCACCAGCGCTGTGATGCTCCCACGGTAGCGTTCCGCTGAATGCAGCAACGCCGCAGATACAGTCGTGAAACGAGAACTGTCCGATTGGGCTTTCGGGCTCATGATCCAACGACGCCAGATCCACCTGGGTAAAGGTGGCCACGTCGTCGGGGTTGAGGTCATGGACGATCATCGTTCACTCCTACATGAAGTCCGCCAGCTTGCCAGTCTATTCGTGATGTTTCATGCTCCCACGGAGCGCCGAAAGGTGCGACCGAAAGTCGCATCATGCGCTCGTGCAGAATGACCCCAACCGCGGCTGCGGGGCGCTAGCGATGTATCGGGCGGGGGGGTGGGTCGAGGAACGAGCTAGAGCACGATCCACTTGCGACCGTCAATGAGTTCGCGCACGACATCAAGGTGCCCTGCATGTACGGACGTCTCGACGATCACGTGGAGGATGACGCTGCGAAGCGTGCCGAACTGCTTGCCCCACTCGCCCCACTCGGGATCTGGTTGGCGGGGAGCCGTATCGATCGGCGTGGAGGTGATCACGTCGTTGGCGTGCTCGATCTCCGTTCGATAGAGGTTGAAGACGTCTTCGACAGACTCACCTGGGTCGATCGTCCACTCGGCATTTGGTCCTTGTGGCAGGACGTCGAACGGCTCGCCGGCCACGACGCAGTGGAACCAGTAGTGCTCGTCGGCCAGAGCAAGGTGCTTGATCAGTCCGAGGCAGCTCCAGGCTGAAGGGAGGACTGGCCGTCGCAGCTGGTCCTCGGACAACCCCTCCAGGATCCCGACCACGTGTTCGCGTCCGAGGGTGAGGTACTCGAGCAGTGCGGCTCTTTCGCTCTCAACTGCCGACACGCCTGCCTCCTTCCGGATGACAGCTCACCATTGACCTCTCGGATACTGCGCTCCCAGGGGTCTAGCAGGTGGACGGGCTCGGACCGCGAAAGCCATCGGCCGCACGCAGAGGGGCAGGGATATTCGAGTGCCAGACTGGTGGCGGTGACTTGGCAGGAGCTCCGCCCCATCCTGAGCGAGCTCGTCATTCGAGAACCTTGCCCACTCCAGGGTTATCCCGACCCGCGAGCGGTTCATCAGCATCTTCCGGCAAGGATCAGACTGAGGCCGTGGGCGCTCGCCGTGGCAGAGCGCCTCCATGCGCGTTTCGGCGACGAAGTGATCCTTACCGTCGGCGCGTTGTCTTTCCCCGGCGAGGACGGCGAGGTGGAGGCGACGCGCGTGCGATCGAGCGAGCCGCTCCTCGATCCGACCGACGTCGAGGTCATCGCGCCCGAGGCCCTCGTGGTGCGTTCGGGGAAGGACTTGCGCATCGAGCTTCAGGTCACGAACCACCGTTCGTCGCCGATCTCCATCTCGACAGGCCCTTCAGCGTTCGGTGCAGTACTCGATCCCTCGACGGGCGAGGTCGTCGGCGGCTACAGCGGTGCAGCCGCCCTTGTGCATCGCGTGCATCGCATCGATCCCGGAGCGACCGGCGCGTTGCCGCTCGTGGTGGGTACTGCCTCATATAAGAGGTCGCTCGGTTACGCCGTGCCACCCGGAGAATGGTTAGTCGAGGTGCTTCTCCGTCTCGGCGAGGGAGAGCGTCGAGTTCCTTTCTTCCCGCTTCGCATCATCGAGTGGGATACGGGCGAGCCGACACTGGCCCTCACGCTCTGACCGACCGTCGACGGGATTCGAGTCGTCCCCTACCATCCACCGCCGACCGCTTGCGATCTGCCCCCGACCGCTGGATGGAGGTCACGGTCGAACGGACCTGCATGCTTTACCCCCGCTCCAAACTGGACCGGTGGCTGTGGCCTGCTCGGCCAGGCACTCCTCTCCTGCCACGACGCCACCGTGACCTCGCTGCCGACGACCTGTCCCTCTACGCTCAGCAGCATGCGCTACGAGGTCAACGTCAGAATCATCGGCCCGGGGCTCACAGTTGACCCACATGTAAGGCGAACTGAGGTAGTCGACGCGGAGGTCATCAGGCTCATGGGCGACGACGCGAGCTTCTACGACGCGGCAGGCAACCTGGTGAAATCGTTCTCGCACATTTACGTCTACGAACTGTGCGCGTTACGGGGTTAACCATCCGAAGCGTTGTCGCGCGGCGACGCACGGAACGGCGTCGCAGGTTGAGTACGGCCCTGCCGTATAAATCGGGTGCGAAGCTCACATCCGGGGTGCGTGTGCAGAATCCTGGACACTTCCGGTCCGACTCTGTTGGCGGCGGATCCCACCAGAAGGCGGAGCCGTGCGGGCTGCCGTCGACAGAACAAATGATTACGCGCCCTCTAAAACCAATCGAGGCCCGGGACCGAGGTATCCCAGTTCGCCTGCAGTGCGACCTGTTGCGGTCTCGAGTAGACAGAACTTGGCTGAGCCTCCCACCACCTAGGGAGGTACGCCATGTCCACCGCGCTCGCTATCGAGCTTTCCAAGCCTACGGCCGACCAACAGGCAGAAGAGCTGGCGGCTCTCCTGCGCCGACACTTCGACCACCAGGTGGTGCGCCAGACGGGTAGCCACCTTCGCCTGGCCACCTCGATGGGCGGGGAGCACCGGATCACCGTTCCGGCGGGCGGACCGCTTCGCGTCGGGACTCTCGCGGCCATCCTCTCGATGTCGCCGAGCATCAGGGGATTACCAGAGCGGACTTGGAAGGACGACTGTTTGGCTGAACGTCGACAGGTGCCCACTATCGCGGCCACATCCGTGCATCAGGCGCCCCGGTACGCCGGGTTCGATTGCGCGACACACGTCACTTGCCGCAGCTTCTAGTGGAAGCGCCTTCGGCGGGCCAACTCCTTGCCCTGAGGAAGGGGGCGCAAGGCCGCGCCTGGAGCCGGGCGGTGCGCGTCGGCGGCCGCCCGTACGAGCTCAACGACGAGCTCCTCGCCCTCTGCGTCCGTGCCCTCGACCTCGACCCAGTCCGAGCTGGACGACGCACGCAGGTGCACGCGGGGCTCGGCCCTGAGCTGGTCGCGCATCTGGCGAATCACCTGCCGGGTGAGCCGGATGTCGTAGCTTCCGTCGGCATCTCGGTGCGCGATCTCCTTGCCGTTCACCCACACCGCGGGGCGACCGGAGAAGGTCGACGGGCTCTCGAAGATACCGTCGATCGCCAAGAGGCGTTGACACAGGCTGCTCGCCACCGCTGAGTCGCTCAGGCGGTGTCGGGGCCGATGCAGTGCCCACGCTGGTTGATCTCGACGGCCCTGCCGTCGGGGTCCTCGAACACGACGCGGCATCCCCACTCGCGTACCTGGTGATCGACGAGGAGAGTGGCGTCCATGCGGCGCAGCTCTGCGAGCGTGTCGTCCAGTGAGTCGACGTAGAACCCGACGAAGGTGCTTCCCCCCGCCCTCCAACCCGGAGCGACGCCTCCGTGAGGTGCGGAGAAGACGGCCACGTGGACATCGCCGACATCGGCTGCCGCGTGAATCAGGCCGTCTCCGTGGTCCTCCTCTTCGAACTCGACACCGACGGATCGATAGAAGGCAGTGGCTCGGTCTGGCTGCGGGCTGAAGAGGACGATCGACGACACCTCGGCCATAGTTCAAGTGTCGCTGCCCGCCGGGCGGCAGTCAAAGGGTCGTGTCGAGTGACCCATACCATCGTCGTCGATCCCCGGCCGAGGTAGCACGTACCGCCGGGTCATGGCCACGATCCCATCACCGCACCTGTGGGTATGGGCGAGGCGGCTAGGTGAGCGTCTTATTGAGACCCGCCATCGTGCTCGTGGTTAATCCGGTATTGCAGGCGGGCTGATGAGTTTGAGCGAGAGCTTGGACAAACGGTTCGCTTCCATCGCGAAAGATCGCGAGCACATGCATCGCTGACTACCGCACGGATGGCGCCGATTCGGACCCGATGCGACGACTTCAACCCGCGGCCGGGCTCGACGGGGTGAGCACGACCTTCCCAGGTACGCCCCCGGCGATCTTCTCTGCCCAAAGGCGCGGCCCCTCGGGCAGCGCACCGACGTTCCCCACAACCGGGCGAAAGTGCTCGATGTCGGTGCGTCGAGCCAACTCCGAGAGCTGTTCACGATTCGGCTCGACAACGAAGAACGAGCTGTTTACGTCGGCGCCCTCAGCATTGGGAGGCTCGACGACAGAGACGATCGAGCCGCCGGGTCGAAGCATCGTCCAAGAGCGGTGAAGGACATCCCCACCGACTAGGTCGAACACGACGTCGACTGCCTTCACTGCGTCCAATGCGTCGTGGGCAAGGTCCAGATACTGCTCTGCGCCCAACTGCAGCACCAGGTCGCGCCCTGTGGTCCTCCCGGAGCCGATCACCCGGGCACCCGCGCTGACGGCGAGCTGGACTGCCAACGTTCCCACACCGCCACTCGCGCCGTGGATAACCACCGTCTGGCCGACTCTGAGATTGGCGTGAACGAAGAGTGCCTGCCACGCCGTAAGCGCAGCCATCGGAAACGCCGCCGCCTCGACGTCGGAGAAGGAACCGGGCTTGGAGGCGAGGTCCCTGGCCTCGACGGCCACGAAGTCCGCGAGGGAACCGTCCCGGTACCAGTCGGTCAGCCCAAACACCTCGTCACCGACGCTGAATCCCGTGGTGCCATACCCGAGGGCGACGACGGTCCCTGACACCTCGTGACCAGGTACCACCGGCCGACGGTCCCCCCCGGAGCGGTCCACCCAAGTCGACGGCCACTGCAACTCGGTCGGAGTAAAACTCGCGGCCCCGACCTGAACCAAGACATCGCCGATCCCCGGTTCCGGCCGCGGGCGTGCTTCAACACTCATGCGGTCGGGACCTTGATCTCGCTCTCGAGCGACGAGCGCAGCCATCTGGGAAGGGAGCGTCGTCATGACTTCCTCCTGGGTCTCTCCGATAAGGCCAAGTGAGCGAGTCCCGTGCGGTGCTTCAAAAGCTCGGCGCGCCGCAGGTCGTATCCTTGTTGGCGCCCGGAAGGACTTCTGGGTCGGCGAAGCGTTGATCTTCCCTGGTGGCACGGTTGCCCAATCTTGGCCTCCCACCCCAAGCAGCCGTACGAGCAGTAGGAGTGAGCAGAGCAGTCACCGTTCGTCTCTGGACTCCGTTGGGCGCACGCGTGATCGGCGGCACGGACCTAGTCCAGTAGAAATCACTCCGGACGCCATGTCTGACGTGGCAACGCGTCCGATTATCACGAGGATGGATTGGCTGAGGCCGAACGCCGGGTCCGTGTGACGGGATCACAATCCGCTTACTCGGCATCACTTGGATCGGACACCCACGCAGAGAAGACCGGGAGCCCGTGCCAGGGCGTCCGTACCCCTGCGCTTTCTGGCGCCCGGTCGTCGTCGAAGACGGACGCGACCACTGCGTACGGATGTGCGAAACGCACCGTGGCGGTCCGCAGGATCCCCGGGCGGCCAGCCGAGACGCCGACAGCCAGTGCCGTGACTGCGGCGGCCTCGAACCCGACGGCGCTGTATCGAGCTACGCACGCCTGGCGCGCCTCGTACCACCAGGCTCGGAGCTCCAGCGCCGAAGCCACGATGCGTGCCGCGTCCTCGAAGCCGAGTGCTTCGTCACCAGCCAGGTCCACCGTGGTCTCTGCGTCCCAGGCAGGAAGGACTGAGACCACCTGTTCCAGGCGTCCTCCGGGTGCCTTGACATTTGTCGCGGGGCCCTCGCCGATCGTCCAGAGCGGCCCGTCTCCGAGCGGCAAGTCGAAAAGGGAGAGCCGAGGTGCGCTCCCTCGCTCACGCGCTTCGGCCGTCACGATCTCCTCGGCAACGGCGAGGACGTCCCACGGCGAAGCGTCCTCATCGGCGGCGATCACCGAGCCGACCAACAGACCCCCGCGTGCTTGGGCGAGGTGGACGCACACTGTCCCGGCGCGCTCGGTCGCGGCCAGGAACTGTCGGTGGCGCGGGTCGCCTCGAGGGGCGCGGAGAGCCGAACGCAACCGGGCCGACCATGGGCTTCCCCCAAGCTCGGCGGCCGAGACGACCTCGAAGGGGACCTCCCAGGAGACCTTCGTGGCGAGCGTGCTCGCGAGGAGGCAGACCACTGTGAGTGTGATCTTGATGGGGAAACGCGTGATGAGCCCCAGCGTGTGCTCAACGGTCCAGGCGTCGAGATCCGCCTGGGAGGGGATGTCCCCGGTGTCCACCACTTGGGGGAGCGCCTCCCGCCAGGCCTTGAACCCCGGCTTCTCGGCACCCGATCGCAGCCACAGCCCTCCGGCTGCCGCCACGAGCGGGTGAGGGTCCGAGAGCAGGCTGGCCGCGAGGCGAAAGGCGGCATCGGGATCGGCTCCCAAGACCCGCGCGAGCACCTCTCGGTCCCGTTCCCCCTCGGCAGCCGGCGCGCACAGTGCGACGACCATCCACGCCCCGAGTGGCGAGACCACGTGGTGGCCTTCACCCGCTTTGGCGTGCAGCTGCTCGGCGTAGCGACCCAATGCGCGGGTCCACTGGACAGCTTCCATATGACCAGTCTGCCTCGGTGAGCACGCACGCGACTCCGGTCTGCCCGCAGCGACTCTTTGGGGACGTGGTGGTCGACCAACCCGACTAGCACGATCCCCGAAGGTGAGCCGCGCGCTGGCTTCTTCCTGATCGGGCTTTCGCGCGCCATCTGTCCCACGCGGTTCTCCGCCTCCCGTTGAGACGCACCCGACGGCGCTGCGGGAGCCGATTGTTGCGTCGGTTGACTCTCATTGCGCTCTCTGCTAGACGACTGCACAGCGCCGAGTCGGTTTGGCGCATAGGGCGGAGGGCAGGCGATGGTCAATCGGCTGACTGTGTGTGTCGGCGTCGCCATTCTTGCGGTCTTTCGGACCCCGAACCAACGGCGCACCGTTTTGCACTTGGGATCAACCTTCGCAGACCTCACTAAGCCATAAGGAGGAGCCATGTCCCGACTCTTGAAGGCGATCTTCGTAGGGGTGCTGTGCCTGGGGGTGCCTCTTGTGAGCGCTGGCGTGACGGTGGCGGCAGCGTCACCGGGGAGATCTCCGACCGCGAGCAGCGGGAACTTCAGCTGCACAACAGGTCGGACCGGTACCTACATCGTCAACAAGGGCCATTCGACAGCGACACCTTGGGAGATCGCTCAGGCAACGTTCAGTAGAGGAGGGAAAGGTATCTTCGTGCCCTCCTCCCTTGACCTTGCCATCGCGGGAATCGATAAGACAACGGGGACAGTTCTCTTCATGACACCCGAACCGTTCAACACAAAGGGGAACGGCCACGCCCCGGCACCCAACTCCTGCTTCATCACAGCGTTGGTTGGCACGGCGCATACAACAACATCGGGCATCACACTGGTGTTCATGCTCGAAGGTACCGTGACGGGGAGAATCGTCACGAACGGTTGAAACCTCGAGGCGGTGCGAGCAGCTTCTCTCCATCGTGACCGGGGAGTGACGCGATGTGCCACGTCGCCTATTCGTGCCCATGGGGCCCGCTTTCCCTTGGGCGGAATGCCCCCTCACGGGATCGGTGACAAACATGCCCGAACCGATCAGCCGACACCGGCGCCGACGACGAGCGCTAGAACGGCGCGACGTCCGACACGTCGGCTTGTGCTCCGCCAGAGGCCTCATCGTTCTCGTGCCTTGGGAGGGAGATGGCACCGTCGATCCTGGGACCGCAGAGTTCGCCAGGCGCACTAAGTCGTAGCTCTGCAGGGCTACGACGAAGTCAAACGGGTCGGCGGCAAGCCCGCCTCCGTCTCCTATTCCACTTCCGCGCGAGCGCGAGCTGATGACGGTGCCTTCGAACCGCCGGCTGTGAGACCCGAGGGCGAGCAATCACGATCGTAAGGCCGCGCCGCCTTCCATGTGTGAGACATGGCGCCGAACTGACAAATTCACTCCAGAGTTGGGTTGGCGCACCATGACCGGATGATGTCGTCGACCGACTCCACGGAGTGGATGGCCGCCACCGATTCGCCGGCGTACATTGCCATCGCTTCCACGTGTCCGGTAGCGGCGACGCCTGGAGGCAAGCCGTGGCCCCGTTCGAGCGGGATTCGCTGCCCACCGAGGAGCGTCTCGCCCACCTGCGCGTCCGGGAGCGCGTGGAGGGCATCAATGGCCGAGCGCAGCACTCGGGCCCTCGGCACGGTGGCACACAGCGGGCACACCGCGAACGCGTCGGTAATCTCGGTCGACGCCTCCCCAGCCTGCACGACCGCCAACTTGTAGGCAGAATGCGCCCCTGACTCGGCCGCGGCTACGAAGCGAGTCCCGACTCGGACCCCGGCAGCGCCCGCGTCGAGCACGGACCGAAAGCCTGCGGCGTCGCCGATCCCCCCCGCCGCTAACACCGGCACCTCCGTGCGGCTCAGGACCGAGTCGAGCAGGGGCCGCAGAGCCGTACTACCTCTGACGTGGCCTCCCGCCTCGGTTCCCTGGACCACCACCAAGTCACACCCAGCGTCGGCCGCCGCCAGCGCCTCCTCGAGCGAACCGACCTGCCAGCAGGCCAAGGCGCCACCCCCATGGACCAACTCGACCAGAGATGGGTCCGGGTTGACCCAGAAGAAGTCGACGATCCTCACTCGGGCTGCCGCCACCGCCACGGCGTCGCGGTCGACCTGGTCAGTCAGAAAGTTGGCACCCAGCACACCGTTGGTGCGCTCGGTCATATCGGCCAGGAGCCCGTCCAGGTCGCCCGCGGGGATGCCCAAGGCCGTGATCATGCCCGCACCCCCAGCCTCAGCCACCGCCACAGCGAGATCCGGCGTCGAGACCGAACCCATCGGAGCCTGCTGGATCGGAACGGTGCAGCCCACCACGAGCGTGAAGCTCGTCTGCATAGTCGCGATGGTATCGAAATGGATCCGGGGACGGACCAGAATCGTCCGCCGACCGCGAGGCGTTGATCGCCTGGTATGCGGGATGCGGCCTACATAAAGCGGACGGAACGATCTAGGCGCACAACGGGGAGGACCTCTAACTAATTCGTGGCTCGGGTGCACAGGCATGTCCCAGCGGCACCGGGCAACCCAAACGCGACCTCATCGAGGAGCACGGCGACGAAGGTCTGCGGAGCTTGCAGCGGAACTGGGTGCCACTCACGACTCCTAACTCGTCCGCGATCCGCGAGCTGTGCCCCCATATCCGAAGCGGCTCCGCCTCCTGCTGATGTCACTTATCGCCGGTTCGGCGGACATGGTGCGACGACGAGCATGTTGCTGGTCTCTTGGGAGGAGCTCCGCGTTGCCCAGCGCAACTTGTCACTCGGGAGCCTCGTCCGCTCCAGGCCTACCCATACCCGCGTGCGGATCATCAGCATCTTCCGGCAAGCCTCAGGCGCAGGCCTGGGCGGTCGACGTGGCAACGACGGCAAACCAACGTCCCGACCGCCCCCCGACCCTAACTGCAGCGTGCCGCTGATCGCCGGCAGGGAAACCCGGAAAGCGTAGCCTTCGGCCGTGAGTCTCGACGCAGATCGGATTGCACGCGCGAATGTGCGCGCATGGGAGCACCTCGTCGCAGCGGTACCTGGTGCGTGGACTCGGCGAGCAGGTGGAGCAGTGGCGGTTGTGACCGGTGTCCAGCTTGGTGGCTTCAACGGTGTGTGGGGAGAAGCCCGAGATGTCGATCCGGCTGCTGTCGCGACACTTCTTGAGACCGTACGTGAGGCGCGCGTGCCGCATTGCATGCAGCTCCGGGAGGGTTGGCCCCTCGAGGTGGACGAGATCGCCAGGGTGCGCGGTCTTGTCCGTGTTCCTGGCGAACCCCTCATGGCCCTGGATGACGTCGCGAACCTTCCAGGCGCGCTCGACCTTCCCGACCTTTCCCTCCGCCAGCTGTTGCCCGAAGAGGCGGCCCTCCACGCTCACGTGGCCGCTGAGGGAGGCGTCACCCGGAGCGAGTCTGACTATCGCAACATGATCACTCCCGAGGTGCTTCGGGCTCCGGGGATCCGGTGCTATGTCGGTGAGGTAGACGGCCGGAGCGTTACGACCGCTCTCAGCGTCACGATCGGCGACTGCATCGGCATCTTTAGCGTCGCTACGCAGCCCGCTCACCGGAAACGTGGCTATGGCTCCGCGGTGACCGCGCGGGCGGTCCTCGACGGCCTCCAGGCGGGCGTCGGATGGGCGTGGCTTTCGGCAAGTGATGATGGTTATCGCGTCTATCGGGACTTGGGCTTCGTCACTGTTGATCGACGGGACTTCTGGGAGTCGCCGCGACGCTGACGGGCCCGACCCTGCCGTTCCTCTAGTTCGCCTTCCACGGCGACCCCGACCGCCGGATTTGCGCCCGGTCTTGAGCGGCTCCTCAAGCTTTCTGGCCCGGATCCTTGAGCTGAAGTCACCGCCTACTCTCACGGCCCGCGGTCGGAGTAGATGTAGCGCAGCACATACTGCCTCTAGTCGATTGATTTAGTCTCCTCGGCCCGTTCCCACCTCCCTCCCACACTGTTTCACTTGTCAACCGGAAACGAGACTGGGACGCAGGACAGAGCAGCCCGGCCCGCTCACCAACTGCGACCGACGTGACATGTCGCCGAGCCACGGCCAGTCGAGCGCGTGCACCGATCCCAGATCGCCAGCTGGTGGGTTTCCCGACGGCGGCACATTGTGGCTAGGCCGGGCGGTGCGAGAAGCACGTGTGATGGAACAGGTTCGACTCGTCGTCAGCTGACGCAGACGCTCTCGACGATGTGTCCTCACTTGCGTTCGCTCGACGTCCTGGCGACGTTCTGAGTTGGGCATTCCTTCGACGATGCGGTGACGTAAGCCCCTGCTCAGACTGCATTGCGGCGCAGATGATGGCTGCATGGCGAGTGCCCTTGCTTACATCGCGGCAGCGATCACTGGTGTTTGGGGCGTCCTCCACGTCGTGCCCACCGCAAAAGTGGTGCGCGGCTTTGCGCCCATCACGCGCGACAACCACTATGTGATCCTCCAAGAGTGGGTCGCCGAGGCGATAACGATGTGGGGGATCGCCGCCTTGGTGATCTCGGTCACTGGAGCCGGCACCGGCCAGAGTGCGGCAGTCGCCGCATACGGGGTGTCTGCCTCCGTCCTGGTGGCACTAGGGACGCTGACCGCCCTGACGGGCGCCCGTACCGGGGTGATCTGGTTCAAGCTCTGCCCGTTGTTGCTGGGAGCGTCGGCGGTGCTGCTGATCGCCGCCGCGCTGGCCTGAGCCGGATCGGCTCGCCGAAGGACCGACCGCCGAGCCGCGCTTCCTCCTCCGACACGAACATTTGCGAGCTCGACACCGTTTCCCGAACGGCAGGGGTTGATGCGGATCGATCCCCCTATCGCAGTTGAGATCGCGGGCAGTTGACGACGCTTACTGCGGGACACGAGACGCTTATGGCTCCCACACTGCGCGGTCGTGGGCGAAATAGACGCGACGCGGATCCATCGCCTGTAGTCGCTCGATCCATTCGGGTGGCACCGGGATCGCTGCCTCTTGACCATCACGCAGGGCCCGCAGCGCCGAAACGTCCGCACCGTAGGCGCTGGACGTGTCGTGGCTCTGGCCTGCGACGACCACCGTACCGTCAGAAAGACGCACCACCACCGACTGGTGCCCTGCCGTGTGGCCAGGGGTGGGTACGACCAGGATCCCGGGCAGTACCTCTGCATCGCCGTCGATGACTGTGTACCGCTGACCGGGCGCGTCGACCAGTTCCGGGAGGGTGTAGTCGGGCTCTCGGGCAAGCTCGAGTTCTCGGGCCTGGGTGACGATCGGTCGACCCGTCAGTGTCGGGTTGCCGCCACAGTGGTCGAAATGCAGGTGGCAGTTCACAACGATGGTTATCTTCTCGAGACCGCTCCCCACGGCTCCAAGTGCGACCACCAGGGAACGACGACGGGGCCTGTAGTGATCATCAACATCATGGTGGCTCCCCATGCCCGTGTCGACGAGTACGACGCCGTCGGGATGATCGACGAGGTAACCTAGGCACGGCACGACGCGGCTTGGATCGTCGGAGTCCCCTCGGCTCGGCAGGACGAAGTAGCCGAAATCGATCCGACTAACGCTAGGGTCTCGCATGACGCCAGTCTGTCGTCAGGAACACTGCTGCGGAGGGCCAACATTGGACCGCCCGCTATTACTCCGTCGCGGCCATGTCTCCTTCTCGGCTGAGAAGACGCAAGACGAGCATCTGCCGGTCAGGTTCCTCGCTCCTTGCCATCACTTGATTCTCGCATTCCTCTGGCACAGTTCGCCTGAGCTGTCCCTGTCGTACCGTGTCGTTCGGGCAGGCGGTCAAGTCGGAATCGCAAAGTTGTACGGGCCGGGTGTCACGAATAGCAGCCACACAAGTCCCGAGGGGCCGCAGATCACTGGATCGTGGACGCCGCATTACCCGCTTTGACCGAGTTCGCGATTGCTGAAACGCCGCCTTCGGGCGGTTGAGTAAGAGAACCCGAGTCGGCTCCCACCATCCGCCCAGGGATGCCGCAGGTCCGACGGTGGTGAGCCTCGGGCTCGGCGGAGACTAGGCCACAGCTCCCGGACCCGAGCTGAGGAGGAAGTGGGTTCTGCTGCGATCCGCAGCCGACCTCTAGCGCCCCCGGCGCCGCGTCCCCTACTCCCGAGTCAACCCGGTCGCGGTTGGGCGATGTCTAGCGCGTGATCGTGGGGCGGAAAGTTCCTGTCAGTGGCTCGTGGGCGAGAGTGATGCCGATGATGTCGGGTCCCATCGCCAGACGTACATCCCATCGCAGGTGATGGTCACAAATGCGGTGTGTTTCGTTCGTACCGTCACCTTGACGTCCTTGCACACAGCGCGACCGTCCTCCTCGGTAAGAAGGTAGCAGCCGGGTCGTACCTGCGCCGCGAAGACCCGCCTTCTCACTCGCAGGGTCCTGTGCCAAGCTCGGTTCCCTACACGGCTGAGGATTTCCAGGCCGCTTACGAGTTGGATCGTCGTGTCCAACACTTCCTTACCGCGAACGAGGCCAGAGCCTGCCTTCGTCGTACCGACGCTGTTTCTTCCGAAAGAGAGCGTGCCGGGGCCTCCTTGTGGAGCGGCTGTTGTTGCGGAGCAGACGCGGTGCTTTGAATGATCGACCGCTGTCACCCACGAAGCAATGGCACCGCGTGTCGACCCAGGGGGACGCCGAGGCAGTCCGTACTCGGACAGCTCTACAGGGGTGGCAGTCAACGCTGTGAAGTTGGGTGGGGGCGAAAGGCAGGGGGATTCCAGAGGGGACGTGGACGCGGGAGCGCCCTGCGTCGCGGCCGAGGGGGAGCTGTCCGCGGCCAAGCCCGCGAGGATGGCGGCGGTGATGGCGAGTATTCGCCATCGATTTCGCACGTCGGCCCGATCGGTCGGATCGAGGGCGCTCGAAGGGCACTCGGGCCGCGTAAGCCCAGGAGCCTCGTTGGCACCTGCCGGGTTCGAAGTCCAGTTCCAGGTCATATCTCGTTGACGATCGACGACCCCGAAAGGTTGCCGTCCAGACCCGGGGAACCTCACCCTCGGTCTTCTCCCGATCCCCCGATTCCGCAAGTGCATCCCCGACGGTATCCACGCATACCGTCGGGAAGGGGACAACTGGAGACGTCACACCGACTGATCCGACAATGCCCGCGGCGTTGACGCCGGCCGTGCACAGGCGAGATCCCATGCGTAGCTTGTGGGACGGACGGCTGAGCAGCGGGAGGCTCTGTGAGCGAAGTCGACAACATCGCGCGCTACCGACGGCTCATCGAGGAGGGCGTCGGCGTGGGCAACCTCGATCTCCTCGACGAGTTGCTCGATCCCGACATTTCCCTTCCGACGATCGACGCGTTCGCCGAACCGACGATCGAAGGGCTGAAGTCCGTCAATGCCGCCTTCCGGACGGGAGCGCCGGACGTGCGGGCGACGATCGACGAGATCTACGCAGCAGGCGATTGGGTTGCGGCCCGGCTCACTTGGAGCGGTACTCACACGGGCGAGCTCCTCGGTATGCCTGGGAGTGGCCAGCACTTCTCAGTGACCGAGTTTGAGATCGTCCGGTGCCGCGACGGACGGATCGTCGACATTCGTGGACTCGTGAACATTGGCGAGCTCGTCGGACAGCTGTCGAGCTGATCGCGAACACCCGTGAGGGCCCGGGTCCTTGGCACCTACCCCTACTGCCACACCTCCGACCGCATCGATTCCGACTCCTTACGCCGGTTACGCCGCCGCCGGATTAAGGGATTGGGGGATGCGAAAAGTCAGCCGCTCGGCGACCTCAGGCGTCACTCACCTGCCGACCGCGCTCGGGCCCTCATTCGGCCTCGCTTGGACGCGTCGAGGACGACCTTGCGCAGACGGACCGTCGCCGGGGTGACCTCGACGCACTCGTCCTCGGCGATGAACTCGAGTGCTTTCTCCAGCGACAGCACGAGTGGGGGAGTAAGCCGCTCGAGCTCCTCAGCGGTCGAAGACCGCATGTTCGTGAGCTTCTTCTCTTTGGTGGGGTTGACGTTCATGTCCTCTGCCCGAGAGCTCTCCCCAACGATCATCCCCTCGTAGACCGCGACCCCTGGTCCGACGAGCATGGCCCCGCGTTCTTGGAGGTTCATGAGGGCGAAGGTGGTCGTCGTGCCGCGCCGGTCAGCGACCATCGACCCGTTGCGCCAAGTTCGCAGCTCACCCTGCCACGGTGCCCAGCCATCGAAGACATGGTGCAGCAAGCCCGTGCCGCGGGTTTCCGTCAGGAACTCCGTCCGGAACCCGACGAGCCCACGCGCCGGCACTCGGTAGTCGAGACGCACCCAACCCGTGCCGTGGTTGACCATCTCGACGAGCGAGCCTCGGCGCAACGCGAGCAGCTGGGTGACGATCCCGAGGTACTCGTCGGGAACGTCGATGGCAACTCGTTCCATCGGTTCGCGCACGACACCGTCGATCTCGCGAGTCACGACCTGCGGCTTGCCCACCGTCAGCTCGAAACCCTCGCGCCGCATCGTCTCGACGAGCACGGCGAGCTGCAGCTCGCCCCGTCCCTGCACCTGCCACGCGTCCGGCCTGTCGGTGGGACCGACCCGAAGCGACACGTTGCCGACCAGCTCGGCGTCCAGCCTCGTCTTGAGGAGCCGGGCGGTGACCTTGGTGCCTTCCGCGCCCGCGAGGGGTGAGGTGTTGATGCCGATCGTCATGGCCAGGCTCGGCTCGTCCACGGTGATCGCCGGCAAGGCGACGGGCTGGTCGGGATCGGCCAGGGTCTCACCGATGGTCACCTCCGCGATACCCGCGACGGCGGCGATGTCCCCGGGACCGGCTTCTTCGGTTGGCGTCCGGTCCAGCGCGTTGGTGAGGTAGAGCTCACTGATCTTCGCCCGCTCGACGGTGCCGTCGAGGCGGCACCAGCCCACCGCAGCCCCCCGCCGCAGGGTGCCGTGGTACACGCGGCAGATCGCAAGTCGCCCGACGTAGGAGGAGGAGTCGAGATTGCACACGAGTGCCTGCAGCGGAGCATCGGGGTCGTGGACCGGAGGGGGAACGTGCTCGATGATGGTCCGGAACAGCGGTTTCAGGTCGCTTCCGCTCCCACCTCGCTCATGGGTGGCCCAGCCCGCCCGGGCGTTCGCGTAGAGGATCGGGAAGCCGATCTGGCTCTCGTCAGCGTCGAGGTCGAGAAAGAGGTCCTCGACCTCGTGGACGACCTCGTCGGCCCGCGCATCGGGGCGGTCCACCTTGTTCACGACGAGGACGACCGGGAGCTTGGCCTCAAGGGCTTTGCGCAGGACGAAGCGCGTCTGAGGGAGCGGTCCCTCCGAGGCGTCGACGAGCAGGAGGACCCCGTCGACCATCGTGAGCCCGCGTTCGACTTCCCCACCGAAGTCGGCGTGGCCCGGCGTGTCGACGATGTTGATCTTGGTGCCGTCGAACACGACCGCCGTGTTCTTGGCGAGGATGGTGATGCCCTTCTCCCGTTCGAGGTCGCCCGAGTCAAGGACACGGTCGGTGATCTCCTGGTGGACTCCGAAGGCTCCCGTCTGACGCAACATCGCGTCGACCAGCGTCGTCTTGCCGTGGTCCACGTGGGCCACGATTGCTACGTTCCGGATGTCATCTCGCGTCCTCATCGGGAGCAGAGAGGTTAGTAGCCACCTCGTCCGCAACGAACGACGGCCTCGGCCGCCACGTCCAAGGCAGCGGAACCGGCGGCAGGGGCTCAGCTCGGCGTCTTGTCCGGGGTGTCCCGATCATGCACCTCGGGGTCATGCCACCATCAATCTGGCCGCAGGTTCGGGGGCACCCGGCTTTATCGTCGCGCGCGCATACGTTACGCGGCCCCTGACCGGCTCGCTTCAACCGTCGCGGACGTGCGCGCATCGCCGGTTCTCGTGTCATCGATCAGGGTCGCTTCGCTGTGCGACGCTCGCTCACTGCTACCTGATCGAACGACTACGAGGCGACGGCCGATCCAACGAGGCCGTCGAGGTCCCCAGGTCCGGGTACGGCGCGGACATTGCGGGGGCCGACGCGTTCCCCGCATTGCGAGCACGTCAGCACCGCTTCGGTGACCTTACCGCAGGACCTGTGCACTACCTGCAGCGGTGGGCCGTCGGGGGCAGCGTACTTGTCTCCCCATTGGCGCATCGCGATCAGTACCGGCCACAGGTCGCGGCCCCTGGCGGTGAGCCGGTACTCGTGGCGTGGAGGGTGCTTGCTGTACTCCACCTTGTCGAACACGCCGTGGTCGACCAGCAGGGTGAGGCGGGCATTGAGGATGTTGCGAGAGATCCCCAGGCGCTCCTGGAACTGGTCGAAGCGGGTGATGCCCAAGAAGGCGTCGCGGATGATCAGCATCGACCACCATTCGCCCACCACCTCCAGGCATTGGGCTACCGAGCAGTGCATGTCGGCGAAGCTCTTGCGTTCCACACGACCGAGAATAGTGGGTTGCATCATAGAACGCAATCCCGTAGAGTGCGTTGCATGACGCTATTGACTCCTGTCGCTGGCCCCGAGTCAGCGTCGCGGACCAAGGCCTCGCCTGCCGGGGTGCTCGTGATCGTGTGCGCCGGGGTGGTGCTGGCCAGCTTGGACCTGTTCGCCGTCAACGTGGCGCTGCCCCAGATCGCCCGGGATCTGGATGTACGGGACCTGGGGGAGCTGTCGTGGGTGCTCAACGGGTACGCCATCGTGTACGCGTCGCTGTTGGTGTTCTTCGGTCGGCTGGCCGATCGTTACCGGCGGGACCGAGCCTTTCTCTTGGGTGTGGCCGTGTTCACCGCCGCGTCGGTCGCCTGCGCGGCTTCGGCCAGCGTCGGAATGTTGATCGGGTTCCGGGTGGTGCAGGCGGCCGGGGCGGCCTTGCTGACCCCCGCCTCTTTGGGTTTGGTGCTCGCTTCCTATGAGGATCCCGTTCGCCGGACTGGTGCGGTGCGGGCATGGACGGCCGTTGGCGGTCTGTCTGCGGCGATCGGTCCGGTGGTGGGGGGTCTGTTGGTGGCGGCCAGTTGGCGATGGGTCTTTCTGATCAACCTGCCCGTCGGGGTTGCCGCCCTGGTGGTGGGCGGGCGCCGCCTGCCGGAGGTGCCGGGCCATTCGACGGGAAAGGCACACCCCCTCGGCGTCGTGCTCGTCACCGCCGGGGTGGGTCTCTTGACCTTCGGGCTCGTCAAAGGCGCAGACTGGGGCTGGGCCTCGGCCCGCGCCGATGGCGTCCTTGCCACCGCGGTCGTCCTGCTGGCTGTCTTCGTCCTGCACTGCGCGCACAGTCGCGCCCCCCTGGTGAACCCGGGCCTTTTCCGGTCCCGTCCTTTCACGGGCGCCTCGCTCGTCGCCTTGTTCTTCTCGTCGTCGTTCGGAGCCATGCTGCTGTCCATCGTGCTGTTGGAGCAGGGCGAGTGGGGCTGGTCGGCGCTTCGCGCCGGGCTGGCCATCGCCCCTGGGCCACTTATGGTCCCGGTCATGTCGTTTCTGGTTGCGGGCCGGCTCGTCGGCCGCTACGGGTCGGCAGTGGTGATCAGCCTCGGAAGCGTGCTCTTCGCGGGCGGCCTGGCCTGGTGGGCCCTCGCCGTGACCGTGTCGCACGACTACATATCCGGGGTGCTGGGGGGGATGATCCTGACCGGGGTGGGCGTAGGACTCACCTTGCCCACGGTGATGGCCACGGCTGCCGCCTCACTGCCCCCGCAGGCGTTCGCCACCGGCTCGGCGGTCATCAATATGATCCGCCAGACCGCGCTGGCTCTAGGGGTCGCCGTGTTGATCGCAGTGCTCGGCACCGGCGCGGCGCGGCGCAGCGCCCAGCTCACCAGCTTCCAGCACGCCTGGTGGGTCTCCGCAGCAATTTCCTTGGCCGGCATCGTCCCCGCGGTGGCTCTCCTCCGCCGGACCCGCCCGGTCCCGAGTGCCGTTCCAGCCGTCGCGTTGAAGGAGATGTGAGCCGTCGGCTGACGCATCCCCTGACTCTGCGCACTCGGGAGTCGCGGGGCGCCCCTGTCGCCGGGATCGGGTCACGCGTTTCTCAGGGTGTCGGTATCGCCGGGGGAAACGAACCGTGTGATGGAGACGTTCGTTGACTCGGGGTGCAGTTGAGTCCTGGAAGTAGCAGCTCGTTGGAGCACTGGGGACGTCGCGGCTCGGTGACAACGTCGGCGGCATCGAGACAAGACGAACGCGGCCGACGTCGCACCGCCGTAGGTGGCACCGTGTACCTGGTGGAGGACTGGGATCTCGGCTTGCGCAACCTCACGTACCGGCTGTTCGTCCAGCTGGGGCGGGCGCCCACGATCGAAGAGGTGAGTGAGACGGCCGGCTCAGACGTCGAAGAGGTACGAAGAGGGTGGGAGCGGCTGCACGACGAACATGCGCTGGTCCTGCAGGCGGACCGATCCGAGATCCGGATGGCGAACCCGTTCTCCGCGGTCCCCACCGCGCACCGGGTACGCGCGACAGGCCGGTGGTGGTACGCCAACTGCGGCTGGGACGCGCTGGGTGTCTGCGCCGCGCTGCACGTCGATGGAGACATTGAAACTTCGTGCCCTGATTGCGGCGAGCGAATCCACATCGAGGTCCGTGACGGCCGCTCCGACCCTCACCTTCTCTTCCACTGTTTGGTCCCGGCTTCGCACTGGTGGGTCGACATCGGGTTCACGTGAGCCACGATGAACATCTTCCGGTCGGAAGATCACATCGAGCGCTGGTTAGCAGGCCGCACCCCGGGAGCAACGATCACCGTTGTCCGGCTGACCGAGTTAGCCCACGCGTGGTGGTCGGACCGGCTCGACCCGGCGTGGCGACCCCACACTCGAGCCCAAAACCAGGGCATCCTCGACCGCCTCGGGCTAACCGGCGAATTCTGGCAGCTTCCATGATTGGCCACTGACGCGTCGGGGGAGACGATCCGCCTCCGCGAAGCCGCCGCGTCCCCTCGGGAGCCGCCGATCGACCAACCTGGCGCATCCAGCGCCAGGTGATCGCGAAGCATCTGCTCGACGACGCACAAGCTTCTCCGAGCTGGGGCGCTCTCGCGACGTCACTTCGAGATGAGGCTCCCGGGTAACTCGCGCAGAGAGCGCGGCTCCTACTCGAGCGCCTGCGCCGGCTCGATGTAGCCGCTCTTCGCCAGCCAGATCCCGACGGAACTCGGTTCCAGGGCACCGTTGACGGCGGTCAGGAGGTCGTCCTCGACTCTTCCGAGCTCGATCACCGTGCGCAGCCGCTCGGCGAACGCCGCCACGGTCGCCTGGGCGTCGTAGTGGGCCCGATTGAAACGTCGGTCCACCATGTGCTGCAGGCGCTTGCGCAGGGGATTGAAGGCGGCCGCGGCGACCAGCGTCGAGATCGCGACAGCAACCGACGACGAGAGAGGCAGCACCCTGGTGACGAACGCGACCACGCCCACGTAGAGCCCGGCGAGCACACCGGTGAGCAAGGTGTAGGAGACCGTGCGGCTGACGACCTTGTCGATGTCGTAGAGGTGGAATTTCAAGAGCGCAATTCCGACGCTCACCGGGAGCGCACAGAGGAGCACGTTGCCAAGGAGGCCGAACGCGTGGAAGGGCTCCGACGTCGCTGATGTGAACGCCGCGATGAGCATGCCGCCGATGCCGCACACCGTCACACCGCCGTAGAGCCACTTGAGCTGGAGTCGCCGGTCTCCCGAAGACCGCCGGTAGGCGGGTACCTGCTGGACCAGCCAGGCGAGCCAGACGAGCGCCAAGGTGATGAAGAACACGGGCTGAGCCGCCGCGTACCACCACGACCATGCGCCGACGGCGTGGTCGATGGCGTAGAGATCCCCGCTCGTATCGATGTGGATCGTGTGGTTGGCGATCGCCGAGACGGCGATGCCGAAGGCTCCGCCCTGCCAGACGAGCGCGGCCAGGAGGAGAACGACGAGCAGAAGCCGGATCGTCGGCGAGCTCGGTCGGCCATCTGGGAACAGCAGCGCAGCCACACTGAGGAGCACGATTGCCGGCGCCCAGAACTCGGCGAAGAGGAGGAAGAGCCAGCCGAAGGGCAGGCTCCCGTGATCGTGGACGTAGTCGAGAATGCTGTAGGAGGTGGCGAGGGCCGAGAGAACGAAACAGACTCCGGTCGAGAGGAAGAGCCAGCCGATCGGGTTGCGAGGCCTCCGGATCGCAAGCACAGATCCCAGGACGACGAAGAGGGCGACAAGGAAGATCAAGCCGTATCCGGTCCCGTGGACGGGCTGGACACGCCGTCCGACGAGAGCGGCCCCGATGCTCGCCGAGATCGCGATTGCCAAGAGGCCCGACAGGATCACCCATTTGACGCCCGGCCGAGCACGATGGCGCAGTCCTTCTGGACCGGCGAGAGCGTCGGCGTAGGCCACCGGGGGGAAGGTTACGGGGCCGCCGTTCCCGGATCGTTACGGGGCCGGCCCCTTCGGACGCGTCGCCGGCGAGCTACGACCCGCGAGTGCCGACCCGAAGTGCCGCCCCCGCCTGGTGCCGGTGTCGCGTTGATGACGCCGAGACCACGCTGGCAGCTAGCGTTTCCTATAGTCTCGCACGATCGTCTCGGAGCTCACACTGTTTCCCAGCAAGGACGGGGAGTACGGTCCGCTATATTTCGGTCTTCACCCGGTGGTTCGAGGGCGACCGGCCCTGCCGGAACTCAGCGCACCATCTCGACGGCGTCGCCTGGGCGCACGGTGCCGGCCACCACGACCCTGGCGTGGGCACCGCGAAGGCGGAGAGCCCGTCCCGTTTCCGAGTTCACGAAGCGCATCGCGTCTTGACCGAATCGTGAGACGAACTTGACGCAGCCGAGATGAGGCGGGGCCGTGAGCTCCACGACGGCGTCACCGATCCGGAGCCTCGTACCCGGTGGGGCGTTCTCGACGCTCAGGTCGAAGTCCACGAACAACTGGTCTCCGGCGAGCTGGCGGCGGGCAGGCTGTCCGGCGACGAGCAGGGCGATGCGGGCGTTCATGAGCGTCAGCTGCCGGTCGGGATCCGGTGAGCCGTCAGGCGTCGACGGGGTGGGTCTCGACCTCCAGCCGTCGCCGACGAGTCCTTCTGCCTGCGAGAGCTCCCCCTCTTCCAGGATCTCCCGGAGTCCGACCGCCGGACGGCGGACGATGAGCTCGAGACGCCCGCTGCGACGAGGAGCGTCCCTCACCCACCCGAGTTGCTCGTCGAGCTCGGCCGTGGTCACCGTCTCGGCCGTGGTCACCGTCTCGGCTGTGGTCACCGCCTCGTTCGCCACCGGACCCGCGCGCGTACTGAGCCGTTCCATGCCGGTCATGATGGCCCAGCAATAGAGTGCGACGGTGGCACCGCAACTCCCGGGGGCCCACCCGAAGGCCCACAAGGTCTCCCAGGCCGAGGCCGCGCACGAGCTCGCCGAGCGTGACCCGGTCATCGCCAAGCTCGTCGACGCTGCGGGACCGCCCAAGTTCCGGCGTCCGCAGGACTCGCACTTCGCTGCGCTGGTTCGGGCGATCGTCTACCAGCAGCTCGCCGGTGCCGCCGCGTCCGCGATACACCGACGTCTCGTCGCGGCCCTCGGGACAGCGACCGAACCGCACGCGCTCGCGGCGCTTCCGGATGACGCGATGCGGGCGGCTGGCCTCTCTGCCGGCAAGACCGCCTCGCTGCGCGACCTCGCGGCCAAGGTGCTCGACGGCACCGTCGTCCTCACATCGCGCGGCCTCGCCCGCGAGAGCGACGACGAGGTCGTCGCACGTCTTTCGACGGTACGCGGCATCGGCCCGTGGACGGCGCACATGTTCCTCATGTTCCAGCTACGCCGCCTCGACGTTTGGCCGGCGGGCGACTTCGGTGTGCGGCGGGGCTACGGGCTCGCGTGGGGCGTTCCCATGCCGAAGGAGCGGGAGTTCGCGGTGCTCGGCGATCCGTTCCGGCCCTACCGTTCCATCGCCGCCTGGTACTGCTGGCGGGCGGTGGAGCTCTACGCCGGAGCCGGCGAGAGCGCCCTCACGCGCTGACGCCCGCCCTGCCCAGGTCCTTCAAGGCCCGCAACCCGGAACCGAGCAGGCCGGGACGGTGATGGTGGAGCGGACGCCCGAAGACGACGTCGTCGACGCCGGCCGACCAGTGCACGAGGGCGGGCTGGCCGACCGGGACCCCGGCCCTTGCGGTGAGCATCTCGTCGAACTCGATCAGTGACGCGCTCTGCAACGGCCACGGTCCGTGGCGGACTGGGATCTCGAACAGACGGCCCGAAAGGCTCGTGAACGCGCGCCAACGGTGGGTCAGCCAGACGTCGAGCGACGTCGGTTCGATCGGGGATCCTGGTCGCACCACCATGTGGTATTCGGAGGGCGGCCCAAAACCCAGCCGCCGGCCCCGGTACCGGAGCTCAACGCCTCCGGCGAGGTGGTCGATCGACAGGTCTGCGAAGTGGTACGGCGCGCCGAGGAGCGTCCGGGCGGCCAGCGTGACGGGGATGCTCGCGGCGTCGAGGGAGAAGAACCAGATGCCGCGTCGCCCCTCGGGACCGACGGCGTAGGTCCTCAGGTTGGTCTCTGGGAACCGGGTCGCGC
>Ga0209579_10000791_pt1 | contig 28537 bp, 28 predicted proteins | sample Coa_R1_2_FD_187152 | JGI IMG/M metagenome (GOLD analysis project Ga0209579, IMG submission 187152) | Surface soil microbial communities from Centralia Pennsylvania, which are recovering from an underground coalmine fire - Coalmine... | ecosystem: Environmental > Terrestrial > Soil >... | reverse complement strand
TGCATGCTCACGACCGGGACGGCGGTGATCGAGCCGCGCAACTCTCCCGCGTCCAGCTCGTTCATGAAGCGCGTGACGGCGGCGATCGACGAGTACTCGCAACCGTGGATGCCGCCGATCAGCGCCACGTGCGGGCCGTCCTCGGCGCCGCGCGCCTCGAAGGCCGGATGCTCGACGCCGGCCAGCAGCTCATGCGGGAAGACGATGGTGCGGCGCTCGATCATGTCGGCGGCCGTCCAGACTACGCCGCCGGTGCAGGATCCGCCTCGGAGCAGCCGCATCCTCGGAGGATCGCGCGCTCGAGCGAATCGTGCGCCTATCGGCTCCACGAGAGGGTTCACGCGGGACGCCTCAAGGACGCAGGCGGCTCTGCCGATCAGAGCTAACGGCGCGCGATCGGGACAGACGAACGCAGCCAGTTCCCGGCCGCGCGCCGTTGCCTGACGTTTCGACCCTTGATCGGCTCGCGGAAAGGATTAGGCTTGGCAGTCGCACGTCCCGTGCGTGAAGTTGCTCGGGAGGCGTCTCCCCTACTGACGGCGATGAACCTGAGCCGCCGCCCGGGACGTGCTCTCTGCTCGTGCGCCCCGGCGTCAGGCTGCAGCGCAGCACGTGTGAGAGACTGGGCCCCGCGAGAGATCGTCCACTCTCGAGAACGCAACCCGAAGGGGGATACATGACACCGAAGTGGCTGGCAGCAGCGGCTCTGCTTGCCGCGACGGCGGTCGGAACGACGGTGGCGTCCGGATCGGCGTCGACCGGGCCTGCGACCATCCGGATCACCGACCGTCAGCTCGTCGACTCGTACTACGGCGACGGAGTCGGCGCGCGCGAGATCGTCCGCAGCACGCTCTACGAGCGCGACGGCGGCAAGCATGCCATCGGGTCGGCGGCGATGGTCTGCACCTACGTCGCGACGCGCGAGCGCAGCTGCACGAGCACGTTCACCTTGCCGAGAGGCACCATCGTCGCCACCGGCGTTCTCTCGACTCGCCTTCTGTACGAGCTTGCCATCGTCGGCGGCACGGGACTCTACGACAACGCGCGCGGGACGCTGCTCGACACGGTGATCCGGCTCCGGCCGCGGCGCGACCTGCTCCTCTTCCGGTTGACGGGGTAGCGACGAGAGCGTGAGCGACAAGGCGACGATCCTCGTCTGCGACGACGACGACCGGCTGCGCGAGCTGATGAAGGTGACGCTCGGAGCCGACTACACGTTCGTCGAGGCGCCCGACGGGGAGACCGCGATCGCCCTCTGCAAGGACACGGTTCCGGATCTCGTCCTGCTCGACGTGATGCTTCCCGGCTCGAGCGGCCTGCAGGTCCTCGAGTCGATGAGGAACGACGAGCAACTGCGTGAGATCCCCGTGATCATCGTCTCCGCGTGGCAGACCGCCGACGATCGCGCCGCCGCCGCGACCGCCGGCGCCGATGACTTCCTCGGCAAGCCGTTCGAGCTCGAAGAGCTGACCGACGCGGTCTCTACGCTGCTGGAGCGGCGCACGTGAGACGTTCGCTCTCGACCCAGGTGACTGCGGCCATCCTCGTAGTGGCGGCCGTCGTCGCCCTCGCATTCGTCGTGACCATCGCGACGACGCTCTCGTTGCGGAAGACGACCTCCCGCGAGACGCATTCGAAGGACGTCGTCTCCGCGACGCTCGAGGCCCAGACGCTGGTCGTCGATCTCGAGACCGGGATCCGCGGCTACGTCATCAGCCGCAAGCCGCAGTTCCTGCAGCCGTGGAGGCAGGCGCGAAAGAGCTGGCCGGCCACGATCGGCCACCTCCAAGGCCTCGTGTCCGGGGACAACGAGGAGGAGCGCAGGGTCCAGACCGTGGAAGAGCTCGTCGCGCAGTACGAGACCGACTACGCGTACCCCGTCATCTACATCGCGCGGATCTCGCCGTCGGAGGCCATCGCCCAGATCGCCAGCGCGGAGGCGAAGCAGCGCGTGGACACGATCCGCGGACAGCTCACGCGCATTCTCGACGTCGAGGCGCGTCGCTCGAAGAGCCGCGCGGCGTCGGCACGAGCGCTCGAGCGTGACGCCGTCGGCGCCGCGGTCGTCGGCCTGGCCGCGTCGGCGCTGCTGGTCCTCCTGTTCGGCGCCTGGATCGGGCGGGCGGTCGTGCGGCCGCTGCAGACCGTCACCGAGAGCGCCGCCGCCGTCGCCGCGGGTGATTTCACGACGCGCCTGGACGAGCACGGCACCGGCGAGATCGGCGTGCTCAAGCAGGCGTTCAACGCCATGACCCGCGCGCTCGAGGCCGGACGGCTCGAGCTCATGACCCAGAACGAGAAGCTCCGAGTGAGCGAGGAGGCGAAGTCGGACCTGATCGCGATGATCTCGCACGAGCTGCGCACCCCGCTCGCGAGCGTCCTCGGCTTCACGACCCTGCTCCTCCAGCGTGACTTCGCGCCCGAGAAGCGCCGCCACTATCTCGAGATCGTCGACACCGAGGCGCGTCGCCTCGCGGCACTCGCCGAGGACTTCCTCGACGTCCGCCTGCTCGAGGAGGGCCGTCTCGAGCTGGAGTTCAGGCAGGTCGACCTCGTAAGCCTCGTCAGCCGTCAGGCGCAACTCTTCTTCGCGCACGAACGCAACCACGAGCTCGTGCTCGACCTTCCGGAGGGCGAGGTCATGGTCGAGGGTGATCCGGACCGGATCGCGCAGGTGGCCGCGAACCTCCTCTCGAACGCGATCAAGTACTCCCCCGAGGGAGAGCGGGTTCGCGTCGCGCTCCGGCGGCGCGCCGGCACCGTCCGGCTGTCGGTGTCCGACGAGGGGATCGGCATCCCGCTCGAGCATCAGGAGAGGATCTTCGAGAAGTTCTTCCGCGGCGGCGCCCCCGCGGCCGGGATCCCCGGCACAGGGCTCGGACTCGCGGTCGCACGGACGATCATCGAGGCACACGGCGGGACCATCGGGTTCACGAGCGAGGAGGGCGTCGGCACGACGTTCTGGATCGACCTGCCGGTCGAGCACCCGCACGAGGCGGACGACGAGCCGGCACAGGCGCCGCCGGCGGCGCTGCACGACACGGCTGCGAGCTAGGACGGGCGTACCACAACGCGGCTGGTAGCCTCGGAAGGTGAGCGGGGGTTCGGGCCTCAGCGTGGACCCTGCCGACCTCGGTTTTCTGCCGACGGCGAGGGGTCTCTCGAAGCTCTGGCGGGAACAGGGCCGTCTCGTGCTGGTCGGGCTCGCGTGCGCACTGGTCTACAGCGGCCTGTCCCTCGCGATCCCGATCGTCGTCCAGCAGGCGATCGACCACTCGATCGCGCCGGCGCACGGCGATCACCGCCATGCGCTCTGGCCGTACCTCGCGATCGTGCTCGCGCTGGCGCTCGTCCGCTTCCCGATCAACTTCACCCGCCGGTACGCGACCTCCCGCACCGGCATCAGGGTCGAGTGGCGGATGCGTGAGCTGCTCTACCAGGCGTACCTGCGGTACCCGCGCGCGTTCTACGACCGGCACGCGACGGGCCAGGTCGTCTCGCGCGCGACCAACGACCTCTACCCCATCCGTTACTTCATCGGCTGGGGAATGACGCAGGGGATCCAGTCCCTGATGATGATCGTCGGGATCGCGGTCGTCCTGTTCGCGGTCAACGTCAAGCTCGCTGCGATCGCGCTCGTCGCGATGCCTGCTGTGGCCGTGCTGACGTTCGAGTTCGGGCGAAAGGTGATGCCGATCTCGCGGCACGTCCAGCAGCTGAAAGCAGATGTCACCGAGGCCGCGGACGAGGCCGTCGTCGGGATCGAGATGGTGCAGGCGTTTGGGCGCGAGGACGACGTCCAGTCGCGCTTCGGCGTGAAGGCGTCCGCGGTGCGCGACGGCGTGCTGCGCCAGGCGCGCGTCGAAGCCGCATACCTGCCGGGCCTGCTGTTCCTGCCCACGCTCTCGATCGCCGCGGTGGTGCTCTTCGGCGGGCACGACGTCATCGGCGGCCACCTGACGAAGGGGCAGTTCTACCTCTTCTATCAGCTGCTCTTGCAGCTGGTATGGCCGCTCGAGGCGCTCGGATGGATTCTCTCGCTCGCCCAGCGCGCGACGGCGTCGGCGTCGCGCAGCTTTGCGTGGCTGCAGGGGATCGAGACGATCCCCGACCCTGTGCATCCGCGCACCCTGCCGGCGGGACCAATCGGCGTCCGGTTCGAGAACGTCCACTTCACGTACGGGACCGGATCGGAAGTGCTCACGGGAGTCGACGTCGAGATCGCTGCCGGCGAGCTGGTCGCGGTCTGCGGTCCCACAGGTGCCGGGAAGACATCGCTGCTGAATCTCGTGCCGCGCTTCTACGACCCGACGGAAGGTCGCGTCCTGGTCGGCGGCGTCGACGTGCGCGAGGTTCCTCTGACCGAGCTCCGCAGCGCGATCGCGATCGTGACGCAGCGTCCGATCCTGTTCTCGATCCCGCTGCGCGACAACCTCATGACCGCGCGACCCGACGCACCCTGGGACGAGGTCGTAGCCGCATGCGAGGCGGCCGGCGTCGCGCAGTTCGCCGTCGACCTGCCCGACGGCTACGACACGCTGATCGGCGAGCGCGGCGTCAACCTCTCCGGCGGCCAGCGCCAGCGGGTGGCGCTCGCCCGCGCGCTGATCGCAGGCGCGCGCGTCATCGTCCTCGACGATCCGATGTCCGCCGTCGACACGCAGACCGAGCGGCACCTCGTCGCAAATCTTCGCCCGGCGCTTGCGGGCCGCACGGTGCTCATGTCGGCACAGCGGCTGTCGACGGTGCAGCTCGCGGACCGGGCGATCGTGCTCGACGACGGTCTCGTGGTCGAGTCGGGGCCACCCGTCGAACTGTTGCAGTCCGAGGCGCTGTTCTCCGCGCTCTTCGGAGAGGAAGTGTCGGCCGTTGCCTAGGCGTCCGCGCACCGGCCTCACACGGCTCGGCCGCTACCTCGTCGGACGCCGCATCCGCGTCGCGCTGCTCGCGGTCGTCGGCGTGCTCAGCGCGGCGGCGCCCGTCACGGCGCTGCTGATCGTCAAGGACGCGATCGACAAGGGCATGCTCGCCCACGACCGCACGCGGCTCGGCGAGGACGTCGGTGTCTATCTCGGCGTCAACGCATGCGCGTGGGTCCTGCAGACGACGCTCGTCCGCGGACTCGCGCGCATCGGCCAGGACGTCGTGCTCGGCCTTCGCCGCGACCTCTTCGACCACCTGACGACGCTGTCCCTCCGTTACTTCAGCGAGCAGAAGGCCGGCTGGATCATCGCGCGGCTCACCTCCGACGCCGATGCCCTCTCGGACGTCCTGTCGCAGGGCCTCACGACCCTCGTCGTCAACACGCTCACATTGTGCGCTGCTGTTCTCGGCCTCTTTATTCTCGACTGGCGCCTGGGCCTGGTCGCACTGGTGATCCTGCCGCCGACGCTGGTGCTCGGACGCTGGTTCCAGGTGAAGTCGCACGCAGCGTTCCTGCGCGTACGCGAGACGATCGCGGCCATGACCGCCCAGATCGCGGAGTCGGTCGCGGGTATGGCCGTGATCCAGGCGTTCAACCGCGAGCGGGCGTTCCTGGCCGAGTTCGACGCGGCCAACGACGCGAACCGGGGCACGAACACGTACGCGCAATACCTCAACTCCCTGTTCTTCCCGGGCATCGAGGCGCTCGGCGTCGTCGCAATGGTCTCGGTGCTCTGGGTCGGGGGCCGCATGATCGGCCACGGCACACTGACGATCGGGACGCTCGTCTCCGCCGTCTTCGTCCTCAACCTCGTGTTCCAGCCGCTGCAGGAGCTGTCCGACCTCTACGGCCAGGTGCAGTCCGCGGGCGCGGCGATGGAGAAGATCACGACCGTCCTCGACACCGAGGCGGACATCCACGACGCACCCGGCGCGAAGCGCCTCGACGTCGCGGGCGACGTCCGCATCGACAGCGTCACGTTCTCGTACGGACGCGAGCCCGTTCTCCACTCGATCGACATCCACATCCCGCCCGGCGGCTGCCTCGCCCTGGTCGGCGAGACGGGCGGCGGCAAGACGACGACCGCGAAGCTCGTCGGCCGTTTCTACGACCCGGACGACGGCGCGATCCGGATCGACGGGCACGATCTCCGGGAGCTCGAGCTTCGGAGCTATCGCCGGCAGCTCGGCGTCGTGCTTCAGGATCCCTTCCTCTTCTCCGGGACGATCGCGGACAACATCCGCTTCGCCAGGCCCGAGGCGACCGACGAGCAGGTCGAAGCCGTGTCGAAGGCGATCGGGGTCGACCGTGTCGCGCGCCGCTTCGAGCGCGGGCTGCGGCACGAGGTGCGCGAAGGCGGCACCGGCCTCTCGAACGGCGAACGACAGTTGATCTCGATCGCGCGCGCGCTCCTCGCCGATCCGCGGATCCTGATCTTCGACGAGGCCACGTCGAACATCGACCGGCCGACGGAGATCCTGATCGAGCGCGCGCTCGACACGCTGCTGCGCGACCGGACGTCGATCATCATCGCCCACCGGCTGGCCACCGTACGACGTGCGGACGAGATCCTCGTGGTCGAGCACGGCCGCATCGTCCAGCGCGGCACCTTCGACGAGCTGCTGCAGGAGGACGGCGCCTTCCGCAGGCTCGCCCGCGACCTCGACGGCTCAGCTCAGCTGCAGGGCTCTGGCGCGCACTCGGCGCTGCCGCCGCCCATCGTCGGCAGGCGCGAGAGCAGATCGGCCAGCGTCGCAAGCTCCGAGTCCGAGTAGCGGCTCGTGAAGAACTCGTCGATGTCGGCGAGATGCGTGACCGCCGCGTGCCGCAGCTTCCGGCGGCCGTCGTCGGTGAGCTTCGCGTACGAGACACGCGCGTCGCTCTCGCACGTCGCCTTCTCCACGTAGCCGCCGCGCTCGAGGCCGTCGAGCAGCCGCGTGATGCCCGACGCCGTGAGCAGCACACGCTGCGCGAGGTCGACCCGGCGCATCATCCCCTCCTCGCTGTGGGCGAGGTGCAGCAGAACCTCGTAGTCGCTGAGCGTGAGGTCGTGCTCGCGCTGGAGGTTCGCCGAGAGCTCCCGGGTGATCGCCGCATGGGAACGCAGGAAGGCAACCCAGGCTTCGAGCTGCTGCGGAGGTGCGGGGACGGTCGCCATGTGCTTGTGGTGTCAAAGGTAGCGCAGTCGGCGGCGAGTGACGAGTCGCGCCGCGGCGTTTTCGAAGGAAAGGGCCGGAGATGAAGAGCCCGATGGCACGGTTCGCAAGGCGGGTGCTCGCGCTGACGGCACTCGGCGCCGGCTTGCTCGGCGTGGTCGTCGCCGTCGCGAGCGGCCTCGGCCGGCAGACGGTGAGCGCCCAGGTGGGCGTCGCGGCCGCCGAGGTGACGAAGTTGACCGCGGTCACCCGCGCGGTGCCGGTCGCCGGAGCCAGAGTGCGGGTGACGCGCAAGCCGGGCGGCTCGGTCTGTCTGCGGGCGGGCCGGGCGCGCGCGTGCGCCTCGTCGCTCGGACCCGCCGCGGTCGTGTTCGCGACGGCCGTGGTCCACGGCCGCCAGGTCGTCGCCGGCGTCGCCGGGGCGCGTGTGCGTGCGGTGATCGCGCGCCTCACCCGCCGCGGGACCGTCTGGCCCGCGGTTCGCGCCGGGGCGTTCTATGCGCTTCTTCCGCGCGAACACAGGCTTCGCGCGATCGTGGCGGTGCTCGCCGGCGGCCGCCGCGTCGCTTTTCGCGCGACGTAGGGGGTCAGGCAGGGGTCAGACCCCTCCTCTATCGCTCCTTATTTGACGCATGAGCATTCGTTATGTTATTTGTTCACGATGCCAATGAACAAGACCAACAAGCTCGCCGTGCTCGCGGCAGCGCTCCTCGCCCTGGCGGCGGCGGGCGGCGCGACCGCCGCCTCACAGAGCACGAACCTCTCGCTCGTCGCCTATTCCACGCCCAAGCCGGTGATCCAGAAGATCATCGAGGCGTGGCAGCAGACGCCGGACGGCTCCGGCGTCTCGTTCAGCCAGTCCTACGGGCCGTCGACGAACCAGGCGAAGGCCGTCGTCGCCGGCCAGCCCGCCGACCTCGTCTTCCTCTCCACCGGAGACGACGTGAACCTGCTCGTCGACGCCGGGCTGGTGAACCAGAACTGGGATCGGCAGTCGTACGGCGGCATCGCCGCGGACACCGTGGTCGTCTTCGCCGTCCGCAACGGCAATCCGAAGCACATCAAGGGTTGGAACGACCTGATCAAGCCCGGCGTGCAGGTCGTCACTCCCAACCCGTTCAGCTCCGGCTCCGCCAAGTGGAACATCCTCGCCGCGTACGGCGCGCAGCGGCGCCTCGGCAAGAGCGACAAGCAGGCGACCGCATACGTCCAGAAGCTCTTCCAGCACGTCGTGTCGCAGGACACCTCCGGCTCGAACGCGACGAACACGTTCCTCTCGGGGAAGGGCGACGTCCTGATCACGTACGAGAGCGAAGCGATCAACGCGCGCCTCGCGGGCAAGAACATCCAGTACGTCATCCCGCGCCAGACGATGCTGATCCAGCTCCCCGTGGCCGTGCTGAAGAACAGCAAGAACGTCGACAAGGCGAATCAGTTCATCCGCTACCTGAGGTCCAAGCCCGCGCAGGAGCTGTTCGCACAGTACGGCTTCCGGCCAGTCGATCCTCACGTCGCAGCCGAACCGTCGGTCAAGAAAGAGTTCCCGGCCCGCCCCGGCATCTTCGAGATCGACGACAGATACATCGGCGGCTGGCGCAAGGCCGACAAGGTCTGGTTCGACCCGCGCAACGGCCGGATGGCCAAGATCGAAGAGGCGATCGGAGGCCCGTCCTCTGGCTAACGTCGTCGCCCTTCGGGTCGTCCAGAGGGAGAGGGCCGGCACGGCTCTCTCCCTCGGCTTCGTCACGACGTTCCTGACCGTCGTCGTCGCCCTGCCGATCGCCGCGCTCGTCTGGGCATCGCGCGGGCAGGGGCTCTCCGGGTTGTGGTACTGGATCACCCAGCCGGAAGCGGTCGCTGCGCTCGAGCTGACGCTGGCGGTCTCGGCGCTGGTCGCGCTCACGAACGCGGTCTTCGGGACGGTGCTCGCGTGGGTGCTCGTGCGCGACGATTTCCGCGGCAAGAACGTCGTCAACGCGATCGTCGACCTCCCCTTCGCGCTGCCGACGATCGTCGCCGGACTGCTCGTGCTGGCGCTCTACGGGCCCGACTCGCCCGTACACGTTCATGCCGCGTTCACGCGCACCGCGATCTACCTCGTGCTGTTGTTCGTGACGCTGCCGTTCGTGGTCCGCACCGCGCAGCCGGTGCTGCACGAGCTCGACACGCATATGGAGCAGGCGGCTCGGTCGCTCGGCGCGGGCGAGCGTACCGTCTTCGCGCGGATCGTCCTGCCGAACATCCTGCCGGGCATCCTCTCCGGCGTCGCGATGGCGTTCGCGCGCGCGGTCGGCGAGATCGGCTCGATCACGCTCATCTCCGGAAACCGGCCGTTCCACACCGAGGTCGCGTCGGTCTGGATCCTCAACCAGAGTCAGAGCGGGAACGGCACGGGAGCCGCCGCGGTGGCCGTGCTGCTGCTCGCGATCTCGTTCCTGCTCCTGCTCACGATCGGCGGGCTCCGACGGCTCGCCACGAGGCACGAGCGTGCATGAGCTCGTGTCATGGGGCCCTTCGTCGACGGGGTGGGCTGGGCGCCCCCGAGGCAAGGACGCAGGGAGCGTCCATATGCAGTGCATATGGACGCGACTGAGGACACCGCCTCGGGCCGCCCAGCACGGCCCGGCGACTCAAGGTTCACCATGAGCCGAGCTCACGGGCTGGGTCTCAGGGCGGTGGCGCTCGGCTACCTCCTGATCGTGCTGCTCGGCCCGCTGTCGATGATCTTCTGGCGGATCGAGGCCGAGGGCGTCGGCAAGGCGTGGTCGGCCCTGACCGAGGCCGACACGATCCACGCGTTCAAGGTCACGTTGATCCTCGCAACGATCGCCGTGCCGCTCAACACCGTCTTCGGCGTCGTCTGCGCGCTCGCGATCGTCCGGCGGCCGTTCCCGGGCAAGGGCCTCGTGAACGCGTTCGTCGACCTGCCGCTCGCCCTCTCCCCCGTCGTCGTCGGCCTCTCGCTGTTCCTGCTGTACGGCCGCACCGGCTGGTTCGGCCCCTGGCTCACGAGTCACGGCATCCAGTTCCTCTTCGCGCTGCCCGCGATGGTGCTCGCAACGGTCTTCGTGTCCGTACCGTTCGTCGCACGCGAGGTCGTGCCGACGCTGCGCGAGCTCGGCGACGAACAGGAACAGGCGGCTCGCACGCTCGGCGCATCGGGCTGGCAGACGTTCTGGCGGATCACGCTCCCTTCGATCCGGTGGGCGATCATCTACGGCGTGGTCTTGACGACCGCCCGCTGCCTCGGCGAGTACGGAGCCGTCGCGGTCGTGTCGGGAAGCATCTCCGGCCGCACAGAGACGGCGACGCTGCGCGTCCAGGACTACTACGAGAACCTCGACCAGGCGGGCGCGTACGGGATCTCACTCGCCCTGGCCGGGATCGCCCTCGTCGTGCTCGTCGTGATGACCACGCTGAAGCCGAAGGAGGCTGCAGCCTGATGTCGATCCAGGCCCGTCACATCTCGAAGCGGTTCGGCGACTTCCAGGCGCTCGACGACGTCTCGATCGAGGTCGAAAGTGGATCGCTGACCGCGCTCCTCGGACCGAGCGGCAGCGGGAAGTCGACCCTGCTCCGCGTCATCGCCGGCCTCGAGACTCCTGACGAGGGCGAGATCGTGCTCGACGGCGAGGACGCGACGGGGGTCGCGCCGCAGCGCCGCGGCGTCGGGTTCGTCTTCCAGCACTACGCCGCGTTCAAGCACATGACCGTCCGCGACAACATCGGCTTCGCGCTCAAGGTCCGCAAGCGTCCGCGGGCCGAGATCCGCGCCCGCGTCGACGAGTTGCTGGCGCTCGTGCAGCTCCAGGGCTTCGGCGGCCGCTACCCCGCGCAGCTGTCGGGAGGGCAGCGCCAGCGCATGGCGCTCGCCCGCGCGCTCGCAGCGCGTCCGAACGTCCTGCTGCTCGACGAGCCGTTCGGCGCACTCGACGCGCGCGTGCGGGCCGAGCTGCGAGCGTGGCTCCGGCAGCTGCACGAGGAGACACACACCACGACGGTCTTCGTCACGCATGACCAGGAAGAGGCGATGGAGGTCGCTGACAGCGTCGTGGTGATGAACAGGGGACGCGTCGAGCAGACCGCGTCGCCCCGCGAGCTGTACGACAGCCCGAACAACGAGTTCGTCATGTCGTTCGTCGGGCGTGCGAACCGCTTCGGAGAGGGTTGGGTCCGCCCCCACGACCTCCAGGTGACGCTCGAGCCGAACGGCTCCACACGCGAGGTGCTCGTCGACCGCCTGGTCCACGTCGGCCACGAGGTGCGCGCGGAGCTCCTCCGCGACGACGGCGAACGGCTCACGCTCCAGCTGACGCGCGACGAGGCCGAGCGCCTCGAGCTCTCAGCGGGGCAGATCGTCTACGTACGGCCCACGCGCCAGACCGTCTTCAGCGACTGACGGGTAGCAGCAGGTCGATCAGGTTGAGCCGACGGTAGTGCTCGATGCTGGGCCGGCTCGAGTCTTCGTCGGCAGCTTCCGCGAGCCGCTGGAAGGTGGGGCCGATCCGCTCGTAGACGCCGGGCGGCTCGCCGTGCAGCCGCACGAGGAGAAACGCACCGCCGGGCAGGCTGCCGAGCTCGAGCCCCAGCTCCTCGGCGAAGTCGCCCTCGCGCTGCCCGACGCACACCCAGTACTCGCTGCTCCCGGCGTACATCGCGCCGTAGAAGTGGCGACCGCGCAGCGACCCGACCTTCTGCTCCAGCTCGACCCAGCCCCTGCGGATCTCCGCGACCTCGTCGCCGACGCGCATGAACAGCACCGCGACGTCCTCACGGCTGACGAGCCGCGGCTGGAGGTTCTCCTCGCTCAATGTTGCGCCCAGGCATCCGGGTCGCGTGCCAACGCCGCCACCGCCTTCGGCAGCTTCCCGCTCGCAACATCTTCAATCGTCACGTGCTCGAGCACGGAGCGAAGGCTCGCCCGGACCGCGATCCACACGTCGCGCAGCGGCTCGGCGCTGCCGTGATACGCGACCTGCTCGGACCGCACGCCGCGCACGTTCGCGAGGGGGCCGTCGACCGCCCGGATCACGTCGGCGAGCGCGATCTCGGCAGCAGGCCGCGCCAGCCAGTAGCCGCCGTCGGCGCCGCGCCGGCTGAGGACGATTCCGGCGTTCCTGAGGTCGGACATGATGTTCTCGAGGAAGTTCGGCGGGATCTCCTGCGCCTGTGCGATCTGCTCGCCTTTTACCGGGCCGTCGCCGGCGGCGGCGAGCTCGACCGCGGCGCGGATCGCGTAGTCGGACTTCGCGGAGACGCGCACGTCCCGGATTATCCGCCGAGCCGGTCGACGAGGATCCGGATCTCGCAGACCTCCCGGAAACCGAGCCGCGCGAGGATCGGCCGGGACATCGCCCCTGCCTGCGTGACGAGAGCGGGCGTGCCGCGCGCGACCGCGTCGGCCCAGCGTGCGGCGACGAGCGCACGGTACGCGCCGCGCCCGCGCGCCTCCGGGAGCGTCGCCCCGCCGAAGAGTGTGACGCCGTGGCCCGAGAACGACGCCGACGCACGGGCAACGGGCTCTCCGTCGACGTAGGCGAGGTAGACGACGTTGTTCGGATCGGGCGGCGGGGCCTCCGACGGCTCCGTGCCGCCGAACGCCGATGCGGCGATGCGGGCCGCCGCGAGCCGCTCGTCCGGAGTCGCGGCGCGGCGCACCTCGATGGCAGGCGCGCTCTGCGCCGGCGGCTCGGTCAGCACCATGCCGATCGCGAGCTCCTGATCCTCGAGACCGAGCGCATGCAGACGCGCGACGAGGTCGGCCGGGGTCGCGTTCGAGCCGACCTCCCAGCTGCAGCTCGTCCTCCCCCGCGCGCGAACGTGGCCGTGTATCTCCGCGCGCACCGGTTCCACCTCGTCGGCGCGCAACCGGAGCCGCTGCGCGACGTTCCACGCAGGCCCGTCGCCCCGCCCCAGGTAGACCACGTAGCGGTCCTCGACGATCCGCTCGTCGCCCGGCCCGAGCGGCGTGTACGTGTTCGCGTTCTCGGCGAGCTCCAAGATCATCGGTAACCGAGCTGCCCTCCCCACACGCGGCGGTAGAGCCGTTGGAGGTGCTCGACGCGGTTCACATAGGCACGCGTCTCGGAGAACTGAATCGGCTCCTTGTTCGCGCGCCAGGCGTCGACGTTCCCCTGTCCCGCGTTGTACGCCGCGAGCACGAGAGTCTCCGAGTGGTACTTGTGGAACAGATTGGCGAGGTACCAGGCTCCGTAGCGGATGTTGATCTCCGGGTCGTAGAGATCGGACGTCGTGAAGCGTCCCCCTCCGGTGCGGATTGCGATCCCGTGCGCGGTCGACGGCGTCAGCTGCATCAGGCCGATCGCACCCGAGCTCGATTGCGCGTCGGCGCGAAACTTCGACTCCTGGTAGATGACGGCCGCAAGCAGCGCCGGGTCGACGTGGTTCTCGCGGGCGTGCACGCGCACGTACAGCGCGTACTTCAATGGATAGCGCAGCCGCTCGAACCACGGCGGCTCGGCAATCAGCACATACGCCCCCACGATCCCCACTACCGCGGCGAGGACGACGAGGATCCCGAGCTTCCTCACGGCGCGAGCTCGCGCATGACCGACACGACGAACGCGTCGAGATCCTCGAGCGAGCCGGTATTGACGTAGGCGTAGTCGGCGCGCCTCACCTTCTCGGCCTCCGGCAGCAGCCGCGACTCGCGCTCCTCGACGGCCGCGTCGGAGCGCGCCCGGCGGAGCTTCTGCGGCGCGGTGATCGCGACGACCTTGTCGAACCGGGTCTCGCCTCCGACCTCGTAGAGGAGGGGCACCTCGGTCACGGTGACGCGCGGCGGGTTCGGCAGCTTCGCCAGATCCTCGCGCCACTGCAGGTACTCCGCGGAGACGAGCGGATGAAGCAGCCCTTCGAGCCACAGCAGCGCATCGTGGTCGTTGAAGACGGCGGTGCCGAGGGCACCACGGTCGATCTCTCCGTCGAGCCCGACCATGCCGTTGCCGAGCTTCGAGACGATCTCGCTCTTCACGTCGTCGCGGCGCAGCAGGTGATGCACGATCTCGTCGCTCGAGACCGTCGCTGCTCCGTGCCGAGCGAACGCGGCGAGCGCCTCGCTCTTCCCCGCTCCGATGCCGCCGGTGATCGCGACGGCAAGCGGTTTCTCGGAGGTCACTCCTCCGAAGAGGGCGTCTCGGGCTCGGCCGACGCTTCGGTCTCGGCGGGCTCTTCCGCCGGCTCGTCGGCGGCCGACGGCGCGTCCGTGACAGGCGCCTCGGCGAAGACCTCCTCGGAGAGGTCGAGCTGGGGCCGCGTATGCACCGACTCGCTGCCGTCGGCCCGCGGCTGCACGGGATCGCTGTCCTCGACGCGCTTCAGCGAGAGCGAGAGACGGCGGCGGTCGCCGTCGATCTCGATGATCTTGACGTTGACCGGCTGCCCCTGCGAAACGACCTCGCGCGGGTTCTCGACGTGATGCTGTGCGAGCTCGGAGATGTGTACGAGCCCCTCGACGCCGGGCAGGATCTCGACGAACGCACCGAACGTGACGACCTTCGTGACCGTGCCTTCGACGACGTCGCCCTCCTTGTAGCTGGACAGCACCTGCTGCCACGGGTCGCTCTGCGTCTGCTTGAGGCCGAGCGAGATCCGCTGCCGCTCGCGGTCGATGTCGAGGACCTTGACCTCGACCGTCTGGCCGATCTCGAGCACCTCGGACGGATGGTTCACATGCGACCACGACAGCTCCGAGATGTGGATCAGGCCGTCCATGCCGTCGAGATCGACGAATGCGCCGAAGTCGACGATGTTCGAGATCTGTCCTTCGACCACGTCGCCCGGCTGCAGCCTGTCGAGAATCTGCTGGCGCTGCTCCTTGCGCTCCTCTTCGAGCACTGCGCGGCGCGAAAGCACGACGTTGTTGCGCGAGCGGTTGAGCTCGATCACCTTCGCGCGCAGCTCCTGGCCCATGAACTCGTCGAGGTCCTGCACGCGGCGGATGTCGACCAGTGACGCCGGCAGGAAGCCGCGCACGCCGAGGTCGAGGATCAGGCCGCCCTTGACGACCTCGATCACCCGGCCGTTCACCGGCTCGCCCGACTCTGCCGCCTGCTCGATGTTCTTCCACGCGAGCTCGAAGCGCGCGCGCTTCTTCGACAGGATCAGCCGGCCGTCGGCGTCCTCCTTCGTGAGGACGAGCGCGTCGATCTCATCACCGATCGTCACCTCGTCGGCCGGGTTGACCGAGCGGCGGATCGAGAGCTCCGACACCGGGATGACGCCCTCCGACTTGTAGCCGATGTCGACGAGCACCTCGTCCTTGTCGACGCGGACGACCGTGCCGTGGACGACCTGCCCCTCGTTGATCTCGGGGAAGGTCGAGTCGTAGTCGGGAATCAGCTCGCCGTCGGGGCCTTCCACCCAGACGCCGGGCTCCTGCTGCATGAGATCGTTGGATGCCAAGCGGCCGGGAAGTATAGCCGGGTGGCGCAGAATCGCCGGTTTTCCACGCCAGAGGCGGTTGCAGAATGTCCTTCGTCGACTGGGTGTGATGGGCGCCCGCGAGGCAAGGACGCAGGGAGCGTCCATATGAAGTTCATATGGACGCGACTGAGGACGCCGCATCGCGCCACCCGACGCGACCAGGCGACACACGGTTCATTCTGCTGCCGCCTCTCACACGGCGACGGTGTGGTCGACCGCGGCACGCGCGAGAGCGGCGTACTGCGGAAGCAGCTCGATCCCGATGAAGCGCCGCCCCTCCCGAAGTGCCGCGACTGCGGTCGTGCCGCTGCCGACGAACGGATCGAGGACGACGTCCTCCGGTTCCGAGAGCAGCCGGATCAGCCGTGTCGGCAGCTCGAGCGGGAACTTCGCCTCGTGGTCGTCGTTCGAGCGGACCGAAGGCATCGTCCACACGGCCCTCGATCCCCACTCGCGCCATTCCCGCGGCGTCAGGCGGTTGCGATCGACCGTCGTGATGCCCGGCTTCCAGAGCACGAAGACGTACTCGAACTCGTCGACCGCGCGATACGAGAGCGAGTGCCAGCGGCTGTTCGCCCATGCCGGGTCCTTCGCCCAGACACGGCGGTCGTAGACGTAGAAGCCGGCCTCCTCGGCCCAGCGCTCGACCAGGCCGGCGACGGTCTTCACCTTCGTCTGCGCCCCGTACTTCCCGCCGCGGATGTTGTTGTGGTTCAGGCGGCGGTCGATCGTCTGCTCGCTGCAGCCGAGCAGCTCGGCGAGCTGGTAGCGGCTGAAGGCCGGATGGCGGAGCTTCGCCTCGAGCACCATCGCGCGCGTCACCGGGCTGCGCTTCGTCGAGACGACGTCGGCCTGCAGGCGGGGCATCGCCGGATCCGCGAAGCACAGGATGTCGGCGATGTTGATCGCGACGAAGCCGCCCGGCTTGATCAACCGGTGGTGAAGGTGCACCACTTCGGCGAGAAGGCTCTCCCACTCCGCGTAGGCGAGGTGCTCCTCGTACGACTTGCCGACGAAGTACGGCGGCGACCAGACACTGAGTGCGACCGACTCGGCGGCGATCCTCGGCAGAAGCGTTCGGGCGTCGCCCTCGTGGATCGCGTCGAGGGCGAGCGTGCTCAGCTCTTCGCCTCGGCCCAGTTGTCGCCGACGCCGATGTCGACGCCGAGCGGCGGATCGAGGTCGTAGGCGCCGCACATCTCCTCGCGCACGAGCTCGCGCACCTTGCTGACCTCGGGCTCCGGCACCTCGAGCAGCAGCTCGTCGTGAACCTGCAGGACGAGCCGGGCCGCGCGCCCTTCGTCGCGCAACCGCTGCGCGATCCGGATCATCGCCACCTTGATGATGTCCGCGTTCGAGCCCTGCATCACGAAGTTCACGGCGATCCGCTCGCCGAAGCCGCGGGTCTGCCGGTTCATCGCGCGGATCTCGGTGACCGGCCGGCGACGTCCGAGGAGCGACGTCACGTAGCCGTCGTTGGTCGCCTGCTCGATGGTGCGCGCGATGAAGTCCTGCACGTGCGGGAAGCGCGCGAGGTACGCGTCGATGTACTGCTGCGCCTCTTCGCGAGGGATCTCGAGGTTCTCCGACAAGCCGAAAGCGGAGATCCCGTAGACGATCCCGAAGTTGATCATCTTGGCGATCGAGCGCTGTCCGGGCGTCAGCTTCGCCGGCTCGACACCGAGCACCTCGGCCGCGGTCGCCGTGTGGATGTCCTCGCCGCGCGCGAATGCCTCGCGCAGCTTCGGCTCGCCGGAGACGTGCGCGAGGATCCGCAGCTCGATCTGCGAGTAGTCGGCCGACAGCAACCGCGATCCCTCCTCGGCGACGAACGCCGACCGGATCTCCCGACCGAGCTCCGTGCGGATCGGGATCGACTGCAGGTTCGGATCGGAAGTGGACAGCCGGCCCGTCGACGCGACGGTCTGGTTGAACGTCGTGTGGAGGCGGCCGTCCTGTTCGGAGATGAGCGACGGCAGCGGGCCGAGGTATGTGTTCAGCAGCTTCGAGTACTCGCGCCATTCCTCGATCACCGGCACGATCGGGTGCGCGTCGCGGATTCCGCGCAGCACCTTCGCGTCCGTCGAGTAGCCGGTCTTCCCCTTCCGTCCGGCCGGGAGCCCGAGCTGCTCGAACAGGACTCGGCCGAGTTGTTGCGGGGAGCCGATGACGAACTCGCCGCCTGCGTGCTCGTACGCCAGCGACTCGAGCTCCTCCACGCGCTCGGCGAGACGCGCGGTGATCTCGCCCATGCGGTACGTGTCGATGCGCACACCGGCGTCCTCCATCGCGGCGAGCACGGACGTGAGCGGGAGCTCGACCGTTCGATAGAGGTGCGTGACGCCCCGATCTTCGAGCCGCTCGAGCAGCGGCCCGATCAGCCTGCGCGGTGTCTCGGCACGCCGGACGAGCGCGGTCGTCTCCTCGTCCGCCGCCGGCTCAGGGACGAGCTCGACGCCGTACTCGGCGGCGAGCTCGTCGAGGTCGTAGGACGCGCGGCCGGGATCGATCAGGTACGCGGCGAGCAAAGTGTCGTCGCGCGGCTCGACACGAAGCGTCTTCCCGTCGTGGACGACCAGCTCCGCTCCGCGCAGCTGGTTGTCGAGGGGGCGTGGACTGATCACGACCTCGCTTCCGGTGGCGACTGCCGCTCGGTCGTCGGTTGCCGCGTAGCCGACGACGCCTCGGAAGTCCGGTGTCCCTTCCCTCCACGGCACCTCGACCCCGGTCACTTTCAGCGCTGCGGCAGGCACGGCTTCGTCCAACGTGTCCACTCGTTGCAGCAGCGCCCGGAACTCGAAGCGGCGGAAGATCTCCTTCAGCTGCGCCCGGTCGGGCGGCTCGAGGACCAGCTGCGCCGGGTCGCAGTCGATGTCGAGGTCGCGGCGCATCGTTGCGAGCTCCTTGGAGAGCCGCGCGATCTCCGCGTTCTCGGTGATGTTCCGCGCCCGCGCGGGAGAGAGCTCCGTCGCGTGTTCGATCACGGACTCGAGGGAGCCGTACTGCGAGACGAGCTGGCCGGCGGTCTTGTCGCCGATCCCGGGGACGCCGGGGATGTTGTCGGAGGTGTCGCCCTTGAGCCCGATGAAGTCGGGCACCTGTTCGGGCGTCACGCCGTAGCGGGCCTCTACGCGGTCGGGCGTGTAGACCTGTACGTCGGCGACGCCCCGCGGCGTCATCATCAGGCAGACGTTCTCGCTGCAGAGCTGGAATGCGTCGCGGTCGGTCGAGACGACGCAGGTCCTGATGCCTTCGGCATCCGCGCGCGTCGCGAGGGTCGCGATCACGTCGTCGGCTTCCCAGCCCTCAAACTCGAGGTTGCGGTAGCCGAATGCCTCGACGATCGGGCGGAAGTGCGGAAACTGCTCGCGGAGCAGCCCCGGCATCTCGCGCCGCCCTTCCTTGTATGTGACCTCGCCGGCCTCGGCGACCGCCGCACGGTGGACGGGACGCGAGTCCCACGCAACGGCGACGCCCTTCGGCCTGTAGTCGGCGAGCAGCTTGAACAGCATGTTCGTGAAGCCGAGGAGGGCGTTGGTCGGCTGTCCGTCGGTGGTCGCGAGCTCCTCCGGGAGTGCGAAGAACGCGCGGTAGGCGAGGTTGTTGCCGTCGACGATGAAGAGGTCGCAGTCGCGCGCAGGCGCGTCGTCCAACTCCAGCTCGGCACCTGTCAGCGTCTTGGGCATAGCCAACCCGAGGGTATCGTCCGGCGCCGATGCCGAGGCTCGAGTTCCACCCACTTTCCGAGCTTCGGCCCGAGGCGGCAGAGCTGCTTGCGGAGCGGTTTGCGCGGCAACGGGCGGCGGAGCCGCGGTGACGGTGCCGTCAGTGCGCGGAGACGGAACCGGGCTCGCGCTCAGCGCGCATGCGCTGAACTGGGCGCACGAGCACGGCTTCCGCTCGATGACGACCGACTGGCGCACGGTGAACCTGCTCTCGTCGCGGTTCTGGCCGCGCCGCGGCTTGCGGCCGCAGTACCTCCGTCTTTACCGCGCGGTGCCGTAGGGCTCTATCCTCGGGCGATGCCGGCAGGCTCGACGATCGCCCTCTTCGCGCTGGCGTCGCTCGCGCTCGCGGTCGTCCCCGGCCCCGCCGTCACGTACATCGTCACCCAGTCGGTCGACAAGGGCCGGCGTGCCGGGATGACCTCGGCGCTCGGCGTGTCGAGCGGCGGACTGGTGCACGTCGCCGCCGCGACCGCCGGGCTGTCGGCGCTGATCGCATCGTCGGCGACGGCCTTTACGGTGGTGAAGCTCTGCGGCGCGGCGTATCTGATCGTCGTCGGCATCCGGAGACTGCTCACCCGCGAGGACGACGACACCGTCGCCGAGCCCCTCCCACTCCAGCGGGTGTATGCGCAAGGCGTCGTGGTCAACGTCCTGAACCCGAAGACCGCTCTGTTCTTTCTCGCGTTCCTGCCGCAGTTCGTCGACCGTGGCCGCGGCCCGGTGGCGCTGCAGGTCGCGTTCCTCGGCTGTCTCTTCGTGGCGATCGCGCTCACATCGGACACGACCTACGCACTGCTCGCGGACGCGCTCGCCGGCCGCCTCCGCCGCAGTGTGCGCGCCGCGCGGATCCGCCGCTTCTTCACCGGCGGCATCTTCGTCGTGCTCGGCGTGAGCGCGGCCGCCGCGCACCGCAGCTGATGCCGGCGATCCCGCTGCTCGCCGACTCGCGGATCGTCGTCGCGGAGCCGGGCGCCGACGACGTCGTGCTCCGGCCGCCACCGGCACGCGAGGCGATCAGTGATGTTCCCGCGGCAGTCCGAGATGCGCTCTCGTACCCGCTCGCCGGGGAGCCGCTCGAGCGCCTGGCGACCCGGGGCGGAACGGCGACGATCGTGATCGAGCAGCCGTCGGTCCCCATTCCAGGCGTCCAGGTCGGGCCACGCCACGCGGCGACGGCGGCAGTCGCGGACGAGCTAGACCGGCTCGGCGTCGAACGCGTGACGATCCTCGTTGCGGGCGGGCTTCTGCGGCGCGCGACGCCGCGGGACATCGGGCTGCTGGTGCCGCCCGAATTTCGGCGGCGGTTCCGAGGGCACGTGATCGTCCACGACGCCGAGGCCGAGGATCTCGTCGAGGTCGGGCAGGCCGGCAATCTTCCGCTGCGCGTCAACCCGGCGTTGATCGAGACGGACCTCGTCGTGACGGTGACCGCGGCCGAGACGGTCCTGCACGGCGGCCCCGGCGTGCTGCTCCAGGCGAGCGGGCGCGAGTCCCTCCGTGCGGCGGGCGCGCTCTCGCTCCTCGAGACGAGCGCGTCGCAAGGATGGTCGCTCGCCGTCGAGCTCGAGCGGCTGCTCGCGCGCCGGGTGCCCGTGCTCGGCGTCTCGCTCGCCCTCAACGTGCCGAGGGTCGCCGGCCCGTTCGCCGGATACCCCTACGACGACGAGGCGATGGCGCGCATCCTGCGCTCGCGCGTCCGGCTGCTCTTCCAGCTGGCGCCCGGCCGGGTCAGGCAGCGTGTGCTGGAACGCCTGCCGCGCGAGCTGACGGCCGCCGCCGTCTTCGGCGGGCCGCCCTCGGTCGCGCACACGGAGGCACTGCTGCGGGCGACGGTCTTCAAGGGCACCGAGCTGCCGCAGCAGGTCGACGCACTCGTGATCGGCATCCCGCCGACGACACCCTTCGTCCCGCGCGAGCGGCCGAACCCCGTCAGCGCCGCGTATCTCGGCCTCGGCCTCGCGCTCCGGCTCTGGCGCAACGCGCCGCCGATCACCGCGGGTGGAACGGCGATCCTCGTTCATCCGCTCCCCCGCCGCTTTCCGCGCCCCACGCAGACGCCCTACCGGGCGCTTTTCTTCGACCCGCGTACCGCGCGCGACGTCGACGCCATGCGCGAGGCGGAACAGGCTGCGATCGGGGACGGCCCCGCGATCGCCGATTACCGCGCCGGCCGCGCGTGCCACCCCCTGCAGCCCTTCGTCGAATGGAGCGCCTGCGACGCGGCGGCGCACCGCCTCGGTGCGGTGCTGATCGCGGGCTGCCGCGACGCGCAGTCCGCCAGGCAGCTCGGCTTCGTGCCGGTGCACGGTCTCGGCGCAGCGCTCGAGATGGCCCGCGGCCGCGGAGCCGAGCGCCTCGGGTTCCTGCTCTCGCCGCCGTACTTCCCGCTCGTCGTCTCCGGCTAGGAGGGTCTGGCGGGACACGTTCGTCGCGGCACAACCTTGTCGCGCCGGGCCCTCCTCACGAGTGAGAGCGCCTCCGCCTTCCGGCGGAGGCGGCGGGGCCGTCCCGAAGGCGACAATGGGCACATGCTCCGGAAGATCCCGTGGTGGATCACCGACCCGGCGGTCGCGCTCGCGGTCGCCATCGTGACGATCGGCGACGCGGTCCACCGCGACGGCCTGCTCTGGCTGACGTTGCCGGCGACGATCGCCGGCAGCCTCGCCCTGCTGCTGCGCCGGCAGTACCCGCTCGCGGTGCTGGCGCTCGAGACCGCCCTCGCAGCCGCGCTCGCTTCGGTCGGCCGCTTCTGGCTGATCGTCGCGGTCGTCGTCGCGATCTGGACCGTCGCGTCGAAGCTCGAGCGTCGCGTGTCGTTGTGGGCCTCCGGTGTCTCGATGGCGGTTCTCGCCGTGCCGTCCTTCTTCCAGAGCGAGTGGCGCCACGTCTTCCCGCAGACCGCATTCTTCGCAGCGGCGTGGCTCTGGGGCGATGCTCGTCGCACGAGCGAGCTCGAGCGAGAGCTCGGTGCGGTGCAGGCCGCGGCCGACGAGCGGAATCGGATCGCGCGCGAGCTGCACGACGTGATCACGCACAACGTGAGCGTGATGGTCGTCCAGGCCGCCGCCGCGAACGACGTCTTCGATGCGCGACCCGAGCGGGCGCGCGAGGCGCTCCGCGCGATCGAGGACACCGGCCGACAGGCGCTCGGTGAGCTGCGCCGCCTGCTCGACGTCGAGGGCGGCGGTGACGGCACGCTCCCGCAGCCGGGCCTCGCACGCGTCGACGAGCTCGTGGCCAACGTCCGGGCGGCGGGCCTTCCCGTCGCACTCGAGATCGAAGGCCGGCGGCCGCAGCTGCCGGACGGAATCGACCTGTCGGCCTATCGCATCCTCCAGGAGGCGCTGACCAACACGCTGAAGCACGCGCGCGCAACGCGGGCAAGGGTTTGCGTGCGTTACGGCCTCGACGCGGTCGAGCTCGAGGTGACGGACGACGGCGTCGGCGGCTCCGTCGCGGGCGGCGGGCGCGGGATCGTCGGCATGCGCGAGCGCGTCGCCCTCTTCGGCGGACGGCTCGACGCGGGGTCGCGACCGGACGGCGGATTCACCGTCCGCGCGCGCATGCCGCTGGGAACGTCGTGATCCGCGTCCTGCTCGCCGACGATCAGGCGCTCGTGCGGTCCGGCTTCCGGATGATCCTCGAGGAGCGCGACGACATCGAGGTGGTCGGCGAAGCCGAGAACGGCCGGGAGGCCGTCGATGCTGCCCTTCGTACGTCGCCCGACGTCGTGCTCATGGATGTCCGCATGCCCGAGGTCGACGGGATCGAGGCGACGGCGCGCATCCTCTCCGAGCATCTCGCGACCCGCGTCCTGATCCTGACGACGTTCGACCTCGACGAGTACGTTGCGCGCGCGCTGCGTGCAGGGGCGAGCGGGTTCCTGCTGAAGGACGTGCGCCCGCCGCAGCTGGTCGATGCGATTCGGGTGGTCGCCGCGGGCGACGCATTGCTTGCGCCAACCGTCACGAGGCGGCTCCTCGACCGCTTCGCACGGAGCCTCGACGCACCCCCGCCGCCGGCGCTCGACCAGCTCACCGACCGGGAGCGCGAGATCCTCAAGCTGGTCGCCGAAGGGCTGTCCAATGCGGAGATCGCCGACCGGCTCGTCGTCGGCGAATCGACGGTCAAGACCCACGTTTCGGCGGTGTTGCGGAAGCTCGGGCTGCGAGACCGGGTCCAGGCCGTGATCGCGGCCTACGACGCGGGGCTCGTCCACCCGGCCGCAGCGCGCTAACCACTTCCCGTCACACGAGTCACATTGTCTGGTGGTTCAGAAAACGGGCGCGGGGTCGCTTTCGTGCGCTTCGGAGACTAGGATCGCTCTCTTGATGCGGCCTGCCGGGTTCAGAGACGCGGACGGCCGCTCGCAATACGAGAAGCGAACAGGGTCAATCCGAGAAGTGACGAGCACGAAAGGGCGCCTCGTCGCCGGAAAGGGAGGGTAAGTAGATGAGAACGAGGAGGAGGCTCGCGGCGGCGTTCGTCTTCGCCGTCGCGCTACTCGCGCTGACGGCTGCGGCCGTGAGCGCGAGGCCGCTCGGCTCGGCTCACGTGACGGGACTGCCGAACACGTGCTCCAAGCCGTACGGCAGCGGTCAGTACGTGATCGCAAGCGATCTGCCGCTGCAGGGCGCGCTGCGCCCGCTGGCAGTGCAGATCGTCCAGGCGGTCCAGCTCGAGCTGAAGAAGATGAACTTCAAGATCGGCAGCAAGTCCGTCGAGTACGTGAGCTGTGACGACTCGACCGCGGCGAAGGGGTCCTGGGATCCCCAGACCTGCACGAACAACGCCAACGCCTACAAGACGGTGAAGAACCTGCTCGGCGTCATCGGCACGTTCAACTCCGGCTGCGCGGAGATCGAGGCCCCCATCCTCAACCGCGCTCCCGGCGGCGGCATCCCGATGGTCAGCCCGGCGAACACCTACGTGGGCCTGACGAAGCCGACGGGAGTTGCGGGTGAGCCGCAGAAGTACTTCCCGACGGGCAAGCGCAACTACGCACGTGTCGCGGTGCCCGACAACTTCCAGGGTGCCGCCGACGCGTTGTTCATGAAGAGCAAGGGCATCAAGTCCGTCTACGTCCTGAACGACGCTGAGGCGTACGGTCTCGGTATCGCGAACAACTTCGTCAACGCGGCGAAGGCGATCGGGATCACCGTCCTCGGCAACGACAAGTGGGACGCGAATCAGCCGAACTACCAGTCGCTGTACCAGGGAATCGCCGCGAAGAACCCGCAGGCGGTCTTCCTGGCAGGGATCGTCTCCAACAACGGCGGCCAGCTGATCAAGGACAAGGTCTCCGTGCTCGGCGACAACAGCAAGGTCCTGCTGATGGGGCCTGACGGCTTCAACGACTCGGCGACGGTGACGAACGCCGGCGCAGCCGCCGAGGGCATGTACGTCACCATCGGCGGGTCCGACCCGAACAAGCTGGCGAATGCGTCGGGCAAGGCCTTCGTCAAGGCCTTCCGGAAGACGTACCACGTGAAGTTCCTGGAGGCGTACACCGCGTACGGCGCCCAGGCGTTCCTCGTGCTCGCCAACGCGATTCAGCACAGCAACGGGTCGCGGCTGTCGACCGACCAGCACCTGTACAACCAGAAGTTCCCGAACGGCATCATCGGGAAGTTCACGATCGACTCGTCCGGCGACCCGTCGCTCGGCGGCGTCACGGTCGACGTGATCAAGAGCGGGGCCATCACCCCGTACACCACCGTCAGCCCGCCGGCCTCGCTGGCCAAGAAGGCCCTCGGCTAACGGAAGCAAGGACGTAAGGGAATGACATCGAGCGCGAGGACCGCGACGGGGAGCGAGACTTCCCGGCCGGTCCTCGCGCTCGTCCCACGCCTCAGGGAGCGTGCCGTGTCGATCCTCGGCATCGGCCTGCTTGCGCTCGTCGCGTTCTGGCTCGTCGAGAACGCGGTCAAGAACTTCAACCAGTTCCTTCTCGTGACCCTCAACGGGATCACGAACGGCTCGATCTACGCGCTGGTCGCGATCGGCTACACGCTCGTGTACGGCATCCTCGAGCTGATCAACTTCGCGCACGGCGACGTCTTCAGCTGGGGCGCCATGGTGACGTACACGATCGGTGTGAGCTGGCTCGGCGTCGCGAGCAAGTCCGGAGTCGGCCTTTTCGCGCTGCTTCTGGTCGCCCTGCTCGGCGCGGCTGCGTTCTGCGCGACGCTCAACATGGCGGTCGAGCGCGTCGCGTACCGGCGTCTTCGCAACGCGCCTCGACTCGCGCCCCTGATCACGGCGATCGGGATGTCGTTCGTGCTCTCGAACGCGATCGCGGTGTTCTACGGCTTCAACTACGTCAGCACGAACCCGATCCTGCCGCAGGGCGCGATCTTCACGATCGGCCACCAGGCCTACGGCTGGGACAAGCTGATCGTGCTGCTGATCACCTTCCCGGCACTGGCCGGGCTCACGTACGTCGTGAAGCGGACGCGCTGGGGCAAGGCGATGCGCGCGACCGCGCAGAACCGCGACGCCGCCCGCCTGATGGGCATCGACGTCGACCGCGCCATCTCGTTCGCCTTCGGGCTCGGCGGCGCGCTCGCGGGCATCGGAGGCTTCGCCTACCTCGTCTACTTCACGCAGGGCCGGTTCGATCTCGGCTTTCGGATCGGGCTCTTCGCCTTCACCGCCGCCGTGCTCGGCGGCATCGGCAACATCGCCGGCGCCGCGCTCGGCGGCTACCTGATCGGGTTCATCGAGAACTTCAACAGCGGGCTCACGTGGCATGCACCCGGCCCGAACTGGACCGAGTCGCTCGTGTTCATCCTGCTGATCCTGATCCTGGTGTTCAGACCGCACGGGCTGCTCGGCGAGAGTCTGTCGACGCGATCGTGAGCGCCTGGCGCCTGCCTGCCGTCCGGTTACCGGGAGTCCCCGAGTCGTCGCGCAGGCGCGTCAACCTCACCCTGGGTGCCGCCGTCGTCGTGGTGCTCGTCCTTTATCCGTGGTTCTACTCGATGTGGCTGCAGAACACCTTGACGCAGTGGCTGCCGGACACCTCGACCGCCTTCACGATCCTGGCCTTCACGGTCATGGGCCTCGGGCTCAACTTCGTGGTCGGCTACGCCGGCCTCCTGGACCTCGGCTACGTCGCGTTCTTCGCGGCCGGGTCGTACGTCGCGGGATGGCTGGCGTCGGAGCAGTTCCCGCAGGTGTCGTTCATCCTCGGCGGCACCGCCCCGCACGGCACGCCGGGGATCCATCTCTCTCCGTGGCTCGTGATCCTGTGCGCGGCGATCTTCTCCGCGGTCCTGGGTGTGCTGATCGGCATCCCGACCCTGCGACTACGCGGCGACTACCTCGCGATCGTCACACTCGGCTTCGGCGAGATCATCCCCCAGTTCGTCAACAACGGCGACAACATCGCCGGACACAACGTGACGAACGGGTCGTTCGGGCTCAACGGCATCGACGGCCTCGGGTTCGGGAACTCGGTCCACTCGGCGCTCGGCTTCCTGCCGGCGAACTTCCTGAACGAGGCAGACTCCCGCTGGTACTACTGGACGGCGCTCCTCCTGGTGGCGATCACGATCGCCGCCTCGATCCTGCTGCGGGACTCGCGACTCGGCCGAGCCTGGATCGCGATTCGCGAGGACGAGGATGCGGCCGGCGCGATGGGGGTCCCGCTCATGCGGACAAAGACGCTCTCGTACCTGATCGGCGCATTCTTCGGCGGCGCCGCCGGCTGCCTGATCACGCTGCAGGCGAGCTCCACGTCGCCGACGGCGTTCAGCCTCCAGGTGTCGATCTTCGTGCTCTGCATGGTGATCCTCGGCGGCATGGGGAACGTGTGGGGTGTCACGCTCGGCGGGATCCTGCTCGCCTATGTCAACTACAAGGGTCTCTACGCCGCCGGCAACACCTTCAACAGCACGTTCGGGACGAACGTCCAGATACCGGAGTACTCGTACCTCATCTACGGAATCGCGATCGTCCTGTTCATGCTCGTTCGACCGGAGGGCCTGATCCCGAGCGCGCGCCGACGGGCAGAGCTCCACGAGGAGGAGGAAGAGGAGATCGCCACCGAGATCGCCGAGGGCGCGGCCGCATGACCGACAACCTCGTCGAGACGAGATCGCTGCGGAAGGAGTTCGGCGGCCTCGTGGCGGTCGACGACGTGGACTTCGCGGTCGCACGCGGATCGATCGCGAGCCTCATCGGCCCGAACGGGGCCGGCAAGACGACGCTCTTCAACATGATCACGGGCGCCTACCAGCCCACCGCCGGCGAGATCGTCTTCGACGGCCGCGACGTCGTCGGGCTGCCGCAGCACAAGATCACCGAGCTCGGGATCGGGCGAACGTTCCAGAACATCAGGCTCTTCGGCACCATGACGTCCCTCGAGAACGTGCTCGTCGGGATGCACTCCCGGCTGACGAGCGGCGTCTTCCGCAGCGTCTTCCGGTCACCGCGACAGCGGCGCGAGGAGGCGCAGGCACGGGAGCGTGCGCGGGAGCTGCTCGCCTACTGCGGCTTGCGGCGTCGCGTGGAACAGCAGTTCGCGCGGAACCTCTCGTACGGCGACCAGCGCCGGCTCGAGGTCGCGCGCGCGTTGGCGACGGATCCGAAGCTGCTCCTGCTCGACGAGCCGACCGCGGGGATGAATCCACAGGAGACCCGCGCGTTCATCGACTTCGTGCGCAAGGCACGCGAGGAGCTCGAGCTGACCGTGCTGCTGATCGAACACGACATGAAGGTGATCACCCAGGTCTCGGAGCACGTGACCGTGCTCGACTATGGACAGAAGATCGCGGAAGGGGAACCCTCCGACGTGACGTCGGACGAGCGTGTGCGCGCTGCGTACCTCGGGACGAAGGCCCTCGTATGAGCGACGCGACCGCGAACGGCGGCTCGGCACTCCTGGATCTCGAGGACGTCCACGTCTACTACGGATCGATCCACGCGCTGAAGGGCGTGACGATGCGCGTCGAGGAGGGGAAGATCGTGACGCTGCTCGGGGCGAACGGCGCCGGCAAGTCGACGACGCTGCGGACCATCTCGGGCCTGATCCGTCCGCGTGAGGGAAACCTCCACTTCCGGGAGAAGGATCTGGCCCGGCAGAGCCCGCAGTCGATCGTCCGACTAGGGATCGCACAGTCGCCGGAAGGGCGTCAGCTGTTCTCGCGCATGACGGTTCTCGAGAACCTGGAGATGGGTGCCTTCCAGCGGACGGACAGATCCGAGATCGACAGCGACATGGACCGCGTGTTCCAGCTGTTCCCCCGGCTCGCCGAGCGGCGCACGCAGAAGGCGGGGAC
>Ga0209579_10000788_pt1 | contig 28634 bp, 25 predicted proteins | sample Coa_R1_2_FD_187152 | JGI IMG/M metagenome (GOLD analysis project Ga0209579, IMG submission 187152) | Surface soil microbial communities from Centralia Pennsylvania, which are recovering from an underground coalmine fire - Coalmine... | ecosystem: Environmental > Terrestrial > Soil >... | reverse complement strand
CAATCAGGGAAAAATTCAGCTGGCTTTGCGCAATCCTCTGGATACCAAACAGCAGGAACTCATGGCGGCCAGGTCTGATGCTCTCTATAAACTTGCTCCAGCCACTGCCCCCGTTCATGCCGAATCCACGCGGCCGAAAATCCGACGCGCGGCAGCGCCCGCTCCTACTCCTTCCCCCGCAGTCGCTCCCTACACCGTCGAAATTTACAAAGGCGACAAAGAGGAAAAAACGAATTTCTCAGATAAATAGTAGCGAGGCTAACGATATGTCGATCAGCTCCCGCGTGCGGGACGGCAAAAGAGTGGAAGCCCACAAGCGGTTGAGAAGGTCAGGCGGCACGCTCGGTGTGCTGCTGTTTGCCGGGATAACGGCCATTTCCCAGCAGCAGCCGAATACGTCGCCCATGAATGCACAACCGGCCTCAAACCAGGGCCCAACCACAAGCACGCCGGTTCCAGCCCCCGAGGTCACTGGAGCCGCGCCCTTACGCGTGATGGTCGGCAAATCCATTTTGATCAACACCACCGAGCGCATTAAGCGAGTGTCCGTGACTGACCCAGGCGTTGCCGACCCAATCGTCGTCGCTCCAACCCAGATCCTCGTGCATGGCCGGTCAGCGGGAGAAGTTTCCTTGCTGATTTGGGATGAACTGGAACGCTCCCGAAGTTTCGATTTGCGCGTCGACGTGGATGTCAGCGCCGCGGCCGAAGAAGAACGCCGCGTCTTTCCCGACGAACAGATCACCGTGACCCCTTCGCGTTCTGCCATCGTGCTCTCCGGTCACGTATCCACCGAAGATGTCGCGAAGCGCGCAGGTCTGATCGCCGACGCTTACTCGAAGAACGTAGTCAACGTGCTGACGTTCGGTCCGGTGGGCGCGCAGGAAGTGCTGTTGCAGGTTAAGTTCGCCGAAGTCGACCGGTCGGCGGCTTTGCAACTCGGAGCGAATTATTTCACTCCTGGGACTGGCAACACTACCGGTGTCCTCGGCACGGGCCAGTTTGGCGGATCGTCGGTCACCACCACCACGACCACCACTACCGCCGGCGCGGGTGGCACGATCGGTGCCAGCACCACCTCCACTCCTCCCCTGATTAATATTGTGAATCCGCTGAACCTTTTCCTCTTCCGCACCGACATTAATTTCGGGGCCGTCGTCCAGGCGCTTGAGCAGAAGAGTCTTTTGCAGATCTTGGCTGAGCCGAACCTCATCGCGGTGAACGGCAAAGAAGCCAGCTTCCTCGCGGGCGGTCAATTTCCTTTTCCCATTGTCCAGCCCGGACAGGGCTTTACCGCGGTGACGATCGCGTTTAAGGATTTCGGAGTGAAGCTCAACTTCACGCCTGTCATTACGCCAAACGGTTACATCCACCTCAAAGTGGCCCCGGAGGTGAGCACGTTGGATTTCACCAACGCGCTGACGATCTCCGGTTTCACAGTTCCAGCTTTGAGCACACGGAAAGCCGAAACAGAATTTGAATTGCAGGATGGCCAGAGCTTCGTAATCGCGGGCTTGCTCGACAATCGCGTTACCGACATCGTGGACAAAATCCCCGGGTTAGGCGACATCCCGATTTTGGGCAATCTGTTCAAGAGCAAGAACCTGCAAAAGAGCAAATCGGAGCTGATGGTGTTGTGTACGGTCAAGCGAATCTCTCCGGCCACCGAGGCTCCGGCGGGACCGTCCAATCCGCAGCCGTACCTGAATGACAACAAGTTTGATGGCAAGAAACCGTCCGGAAGTCAGAAGTGATGTCGCGTCTGGTGTGCGCATGCCCTGGGGAGAAGTGGAACAGTAAATGCCAGAACTTTCAGTCGTAGTAGTCTCGCTGGATGACGAGCAGCGCACGATGTTGCAGGTGCTGGTGGATGGTACCAGTGTAGCCCGCGTGGTCCATACTTGTGGCGCATTTCCCATGGCAACCGGCGACCCGGTGGCGCGGCGTATCGAGAGCGCCACTCCCGACGTGGTCCTGCTGGATCTTCCCCCGGAACATCCAAACCTGGCGTTGCGCGGTATTGAACTGCTGCATGCGCAATTACCGCAATGCGCGTTGTTTGCCATTGGCACCATGAATCAGCCGCAGGTGATCGTGAATGCCATGCGCTCCGGCGCGTGTGAATTCATTGAGCGCCCCGCAACCACTACCGATTTACTCGAAGCTTTCGTGCGTCTCACCGCTTCTCAAAGAAAAGATCACGTTCAGGAGAACCGGGGCAAAATTTTCAGCGTGGTGAATGCAAAAGGCGGTAGCGGATCGACCACCGTCGCGGTGAATCTGGCTTTGGCCTTGCAAGCCGCCCACGGCAACACCGCGCTGGTGGATCTCGCTCATCTCGGTCATTGCGCCCTGCACTTGAATCTCAAACCCATGTTCGGCGTGGCAGATGCGATCCGCAACTTGCACCGTCTCGACAGTTCACTGCTGGAAAGCTTTATGACTCGGCATGCCGGCGGGATGCAACTGCTCGCCGGCCCCAATACTCCTCTCGGCACAGAGCCGTCCCATGCCGAGCACGCAAAGTTGTTCGATTTGATGGTTGGACACTTCCGATATGTAGTCGTCGACCTTTCCACCCGGATGGATGTGACCACCAAGCTGGTAGCGAACCTGTCCCAAACCGTGCTCATGGTGGCCCACGCCGACGTGGCCTCATTGTGGAGCGCGGCGCGGGTGCAGCAATACTTGTCCGAGAACAGCGGCCGGGAAAAGGTCGTGCTCGTGCTCAACCGTTTCCGCAAGATTCCGGGCTTTAGCGAAACCGATGCCGAAGCTGCCGCTGGGGTGAAAGTGGTCGCGAAAATCCCTAACCAATATTTTGCAGTATCGACTTCGATTGATCGCGGGGTGCCTCTGCTGCAGCAGACCCATACCGATGTGGCGCGAGCATTCACCAATCTCGCTGCCCGGCTCACCGAAAATGAGCCGGACGTGAAACGCAAGGCGTGGTCTTTATTTAAGACTGTTTAGACATGTAGAGAAGTTCGAAAGCATCTATGCCGAATTTGCAAGCCTTCGAGAGGACGGAATACCAGCAGGTTAAAGCTGACCTGCACCGCAAAATTCTCGATCGCCTCGATTTAGAAAAATTGGGCCGCACCCCCAGCGATACCGCGCGGGATGAAGTGCTCCTGCTCATCCGCAACACCGTCAACAGCGAAGCGGTTCCGCTCAGCTTTGCCGAGCGTGAGCGGCTGGCGCGGGAGATCCTGGATGAAATTTTCGGTTTGGGACCGCTGGAGCCGTTACTCAAGGATCCCACCATATCTGACATTCTGGTCAACCGCTATAACCGCGTATACGTGGAACGCGCCGGAAAACTTGAGCCGACCGGGCTGAGCTTTAAAGATGACGCTCACCTGATGCAGATCATCGATCGCATCGTGTCGCGCGTCGGACGCCGGGTCGACGAATCATCCCCAATGGTGGATGCCCGGCTCGCCGATGGCTCCCGCGTCAATGCAATCATTCCTCCGCTTGCTATCGATGGACCGTGCCTTTCCATCCGCCGTTTTGGACGCGATCCCCTGACTGCCCGAAACATGCTTGAGAATAAGACGCTGACCGAGTCGATGCTCGAACTCCTTTCGGCTATGGTGAAAGGGCGGCTGAATGTTTTGGTATCGGGCGGTACCGGCGCCGGCAAAACTACGTTGTTGAACGTTCTTTCCGGCTACATTCCGAACTCCGAGCGCATTGTCACCATCGAGGACGCTGCCGAACTGCAAATGAAACAAGAGCACGTCGTCAGGCTGGAAACGCGTCCGCCCAACATTGAAGGCAAAGGCGCGGTGCGGCAGCGGCAATTGGTGATTAACAGTTTGCGTATGCGGCCCGATCGCATCATCGTGGGCGAGGTGCGCGGCGAGGAAGCCTTCGACATGCTTCAGGCCATGAATACCGGCCACGAAGGCTCACTCACTACCGTCCACGCTAACTCGCCGCGTGATGCGCTGGCCCGCGTGGAGAGCATGTTCTCCATGGCCAACCTCAATTTGCCGGAGCGGGCGATGCGCCACCAGATCGCATCCGCGATTCACGGCGTTGTGCAGGTGTCGCGCATGGCTGACGGCACGCGAAAAGTGATCTCCATTTCCGAAGTGGCGGGAATGGAAGGCGACGTCATCATGATGCAGGACATATTTATTTTCGAACGTCGCGGCATCGACGAAAGTGGCCGGGTTCGCGGCTACTTTACCGCAACGGGAATTCGGCCGAAGTTTGCCGACCGTCTGGCTACTGCAGGCTGCCGTTTGCGTCCTGCCTTGTTCGAAACCCGCATGGAGGTCTAGACCCAAGATTTTATGCAGATGGCGCTCATCATCCTGATCTTTGTTGCGGTGGCTCTGATCGTGTTTGTCGTGGGAATGCTTCTCGATCAGCGCAGCGCACAGGCTCGCTTGCTGCGCGAGCGCTTGGCCTCGGTTCAAAAAACCAATCAGCGCGAACCCAACGAAGAATTGGCTTTGCTTCGCGACGAGATGCTGAGCCAGATTCCCGCTCTGGACAGCTTGTTGCGCCGTTCCGAGCGGATGACCAATTTCCAGAACTTCCTGGAACAGGCCAATCTGCAGGTTCGCGCCGGCAACATGCTGATCTACTGCGTCATCGGCGCCGTCGTCATGGGCTTCGTTGGCGTGATGCTGGCGGGCGCTCTGCCGCCCAATCAGATGGTGCTTTTCGTGATGTTCGGCATAGTTGTGGGGGCCGTCATGCCCTTCTCCTATGCCTCCTATCGCCGAACCAAACGGTTTCAGAAATTCGAGGAATTGTTTCCCGATGCGATCGATACCCTCGCCCGAGCGGTGCGCGCCGGGCATGCGTTTACCACTGCCCTGGAATTGATCGCGAACGAAATAGCCGAGCCCGTGGCCGGGGAATTTCGCATGCTTTTTGAGGAGCAAAAGTTCGGATTGCCGGTTCGCGATGCTCTCATGAACCTCACTGACCGCATGCCGCTGGTGGACGTAAAATTTTTCGTAACGGCGGTGATGCTGCAACGCGAGACCGGCGGCAACCTGGCGGAGATTCTCGATAACTTATCCTACGTCATTCGTGAGCGCTTCAAGATCATGCGGCAAGTGCGCGTCTATACCGCACAGGGCCGCCTCACTATGGCGCTGCTCATGGGCCTCCCTCCGGTCATTGTGGTGATCATGCTCCTCACCAGTCCGCAGTTTATTCATCCATTGTTTGCTGACCCCATCGGGCACACGCTAATCGTGAGCGGCATCGTGTTGCAGACTTTAGGCTACTTCGTCATTCGTAAGGTGATTCGGATTCAGGTGTAGTTATGGCGCTGGCATTAACCATCATCATTTTTCTGACGATAGCAGCCGTGGTCTTTTCCTTTGGCGCCGCGGTGTACGCCCCATCCTCCATGCTGGGTGCGCGACTGCGAGCTCTCGGCTGGGAACGCGCTGAACCCGTCGAGAAACCTGCATTAAGAGAACGCCTCGAGCAGGCACTCGATCCCCTCAGTAAGGCAATTCCACTTTCTCCGAGTGACGTTTCGCGAACCCGTCGCTGGCTGATTCAGGCCGGATACCGCGAGCCGCGTCACATGAGCATTTACGTTGGCAGCCGGCTGGCGTGCGCATTCGTTGCCTTAGTGGGCGTTCTCGCCACCAGCGGACTGAACTCGCCTCTGCTGTTAGTGAGCATTACGGCGTTCGGTTTTTTCCTGCCACGGTTCGCCCTGAAACGTAAGATTCAGGCTCGGCAACAGCGAATCAAGCTGGCTCTTCCGGATGCGCTCGATCTGACCGTCATCTGCGTAGAAGCGGGTCTGGCTTTGGATCAGGCCATGATGCGAGTCGGGCAGGACCTGCACCACGCGCATCCGGATTTAAGCGAGGAGTTTCACTTCGTGAACCTCGAAATGCGGGCTGGCAAGCCGCGAGCCGAGGCGCTGCGCAACCTCGTCGAACGAACGGGTGTCGATGATATCCGTTCACTGGTCGGGACTCTGATTCAGACAGACCGGTTTGGAACCAGCGTGGCGCAGGCCTTGCGGGTCCATTCCGATTCGCTGCGCACCGAGCGCCGGCAGAGAGCGGAAGAACAAGCCGCCAAGACTACAATTAAAATGGTTATCCCCCTGGTGTTATTTGTCCTCCCCTCGATTATTTTCGTAACTCTGGGACCGGCCGTGATCCAGCTTGTACGGACACTGATGCCGGTATCGGGTAGGTAAAAAACTCAGCTTTCAACAAGGTATTCGGGTATCATGACGGGAACGAGGTCCTCTGCATACGCGTTCAACCGAACGCGCCACGCCTACTTAGCCACTCGTTTGGCGGTTGCCGGGACACACTGGTCCCGCTTTCGCGGTTTGATGTGCGCGGAGGCCTCAAGCTTTCAAGCGGGAGATGGCCTATGGATCGTGCCATGCCGGGGCGTGCACACCTTTGCCATGAATTTCCCCATTGACGTCGTTTACCTGGATGGCAACAAGCTGGTTGTGCACCTGGAAGAAGACCTCAAGCCTTGGCGCCTGGCACGCATCAAACTGCGCGCGACGTCAGTCATTGAACTGCCGGGGAACACCGTCCAGCAAAGCGGCACAACGCTCGGGGACGAGATTGAAATTCAAGCAGGTCCGGACGTAGAGGCAAGTCAAGCGTGAATGATGAACTCAAACTTCTGATCGAATGGCCGTCGCGCTGGGAGGAGTTCGTCACCTCGATTCGCCCCGCGCTCGGAAAGTCGCCGCGGCCGCTGGCTGGCGAAGCCCGTGCCGGCCTGTTCCCTCATCAGGGAATGCTGGTGGCCTGGATTTGCGAAGCAGTTCTGTTGCTGGCTGTCATTGTGCTGCCTGCGAAGTTGGCCTTTCTCGCTCCTTATCAGCCACCGTCCATTCCAAAATACGACGTCATCTACTTCTCGGGGGATGAACTGCCGCAAACCGAAGATCTGGGCGGAGCCAAAATTGGCCGCACGGGAAAATCCGGCGGACAGGAAGCATTCCACCGCACGCAAGTAATTCGTGTCTCCCGAGGCGATTTGCTGCGGGAAAAAGTTGTGGATGCGCCCCGCCTGAACCTGCCTCAAGTGAATTCCGCGGTAGCCAACCTGCTGGCCTACAACCCGCTTCCCGGCCCTCCTCCGGCGGAAGGCTTGAGACAGTCGTTGCGAACGCCCAATCTGCCGCAAAATGTCATCGCTCCCGCTCCCGATGTTCGCCGGGATAAGATGCTCGTCGCTCCTGCGATGGAAGCAGCCGTAGCGCCAAGCCCGAATGTCCGGCGCGAAAAGTTTCGCCAATCTCCATCGATGAACGCGGCAGTCGTTCCGCCCAGTCCGAGCGGAATACAACGCGATATCACCATGCCGCGAGTTCCAGGCTCACAGGTCATTGCGGTTGTTCCGCCCCCGGTCTCCGCGCCGGAGCAGATGACGGATTCACACGCTCAGCTCACGCTGCCCGCACCAAGCGTGGTTTCCCCACCTCCGAGTGAGGTGGAACGCGAGGCGGCTCTCCGAGGCCCGGGATTTGGACCAGGAGAATTGCAAAAGCAAATTGTGCCGCCTCCCGTGCAAGTGGGAAGCAACGGATCAACCCGATCCTACGGCGGTATCGGCAATCAAAATGTCGTTCCCCCTCCCGTTCAATTAAACGGTGCGGCCAATGGGCACGGCACGATCGCTGTGCTTGGGAATCCGAGCGTAGTTGCTCCTCCCGTTCAGGCCGGTAATATCAGCGGGGAACGCGTCGTAGTAGACCGTTGGGGTGTGCCCAGAGTTGTGCCTCCTCCGGTCCAGGTCGATAACAGCGCAATGACGCAGAGCATGAAAGGCGGCCTTGGTCGGGGAACCGCCGTGGTTCCTCCGCCTCCGTCAGTTTCGGCCGATGCTGCTTCAGGACTGGGGCACGGAAAACGGGGCCGCGGATTGGGCTCCCCCCTGGATTCCGGGTCCGTGACGGCGCCTCCGAAGCAGGCTGGCGGCAGCGGCAACGGATCGGGTGTTGTTCTCTCAAGCCAGCCGGGTGCAACAGTAGCTAAGCCGGGAAGCGCGGGCGCTGGCGCCCTGGCACTTTCACCAAACGGAGGAGCCACACCTGGACTGGGCGGCCCGGGAGGTGGCGGCGATATCGCTCGCGGACAGGGCAGCGGAGCCGCCCTGATCGGACAAGGCCCCGGCGCAGCCAACAGTAATTCCGGCACCGGTGCCGATACCATCGCCCACAACGGAATCTCTCCGTATCCCGGAACTGGTGGCGCGGGAACCGGCTCGGTAAGTAAACCTGCGATGCCGGGAGTATCCGTGCACGGTGGCAGCAACGTCATCACCTTGCCAAGCTTCGGCGCCGATTCTGATCCGGCCTCGATAGGCCGGTCCTCGAAAATGAAGAACCGCAACGGGCCGGATATTACTGTGGTCGGCAGTTCGCGTTCCGGAGGCGCCTTCAACCTATACGGCGAACTTAAGGGAGACAAGGTCTACACCATCTACATCGATACCACGCTCGGACCCGCCGTCATGGAATACGCCGATCCAACTTCGGCGAATCACCCCTACGCAGAAGACCTGGTGGCGCCGCAGCCTATGCGCGCGGATCTGCCGGGCAATATCAAAATGTCGCGTACCGTGATTTCCTGCACGCTGGATCGCTCGGGCTTGCTTCGTAATCCGCAAGTTCTCGAGGGCAGCCAGGAAAACGCTCCCAAAATCCTCGCAGCATTATCAGGTTGGAAATTCCGCCCTGTCTTTCGCGGCGATCAGCCGATCGAAGTAACCGCAATTCTCGGCTTCCACATCGATACGCGCTAGAAACCAAGCAATTCGCTTGGCTTCCTCCAGTGTCTCCCATTAACTCGCCTCTCTCCTTCATGCATCCCGAACTCGACCTCAGCCGATGAGGAATCTTACGTGGTCCTGAAATCACCCTGAACTTAGTCCGGCATACCGCGCATCTATCCCAGATCCCGCCTGTCCGTCACAACGCTGTCGGCAGAGATCTGCCATCAACCTCAGGCAAAAAAAACGGCCACGCAATGCGTGGCCGTTGTGAAGGGCGATCGCCCAAGACTCAGAAGCTGGAATCCCAGCTCACGTTGAAGCTACCGTGGGCCGGCGTCACCGTCGGGCAGGAATTGGCGCTATCGATCGGGAGCAGCTTGGGGCCAGCTCCCTTCTGCCCGACGCAGTCGAGCAAATAGGTTTCGCTGTCATCCAGCATGTCAAAATCTACGACAGATCCGTCCTGGAAGTGTTCGATGTACGTGGTCTTGCCGCCGGACGTCACTGTGCCATCGTAGAAACCGGTCTGAGTGTAGTCCGCAAGAGGCAATATCTGGAATCCGAATGGCAATCCGAACGCAGGACGTTCCACAATCCACTCGGCGCTCTGATCGAGGCAGGTAGACGGGTCGCAGGTCTTGGTTACCGAAAAGCTCTCCTGCGGGCGGGTGAAGTCGGTGAGTGACAGCTTGTAATTGTTTGTACCGTTGCCCGGGGTGACCGTCACCGAAGCGGTGATGAAGTCGCCAGGCTGCGGGCAGTTGACGTTGTTGTTGATGCAGGCTGGCGTGCCCTCAATGACGGTGCCGGCCGGGAACATCTCGTACCAAACGTAGTAGTATAGGACTCCCTCGTAGCATTGCGCCCCACTGCCAAGCTGTTCCACCGTTCCGTTGGTAGCGCCATCGATGCCGACCCAGTTCGCCAGGAAGACGTCCTGGTATTTATACGGGAAGCTGGGGCATTGCACGGCTGGCATCACCCACTCGCCGCTCACCGACGAGACAGTCTTCGCGCCGCTCTCGACGTCGGCGAAGCCCGACCAGTTAAACGAAAGCACCGAACTGGTACCTTCGCTGGCGGCCGCCGGTGAAGGTCTGGTGCTGCGCACCATCGGACGGTGCGACGACATGTACTTGATAAACGCCTCCCGTGCTCTTGCGACAGTTGCCGCATCGGGTTGTTTGGAATCCGGCGCGTCCGAGCGGACCTCGCCGTACGCTAGCACGCTGCCCATCACGATTGCGAGCAGTGCAACTAGAGAAATCCTGATGTTGCGAAATAGCTTCATTTATTACTCTCCTGAGATAAAACTCCTGGGATACGAGCGGACCCGAAGCGGGGATTCCCGCGCGGGACGCCGGAATTGTACACCTGAGTAGAAGCTTTGCAAGTGACTATCTCAGCTGATTTGTAAAATCAGCTGAGGAAAAAACACGGTGATTGCTGAGCGCAGTGGCTGGTTCGCGCATCGAAGCTGCGATGGAGCCAAAGGACTCCTGATGCGCTCGCGACATGTGAGTAGAAAGTCATTCTCGAAATCGAAACCGCAAAAATTAATTATGCTGGTGGTGGAACAGCGCGGCGGTTTCATCTTCGTGCACGGCGGTCCAGTTCGGCATTAGCCGGAGAACATTCGCCAGTGAAGACCAACGCGGAACCAGCACCCATTCCACATTCATCTGATCCAATTCCTGGGCGAAGCTTGGCTGCACGAGCACGATCTTCAAATAATCCTTAATGAACTGGTCGCCATAGAAATCGTGGCGATCGTCCAGCACGACTTTTGTCTCGGGATAAAGTCGGTAGATCAGATATCCGCCCCAATAATCCAAGCTGAAAATCGGTTGCCGGATATTGTGACTGGAAATGTAGTCGGCGGCAGCAACCGGAAAACGTTTCTCGTCAAACCGCGCATTGATCACTTGACTCGACCCCAGCTGGCCGTTGTGCAGGCACGTCCAGATACCAACCGCAAGCGTCAGCACCACAACGATATGGCCGCGCAGATTGGTCTCGAGCTCGTGCATCCGGGAAGCGAAGGACGTGAGGCGAGAACACAGTCCTCGCAGCCAGAATGCGACATCCGCATCGTTAGCTGCTTGAGTAAGCGCGGCAGTAAGAACCGGCGCGAGTACCAGCACTATGAGGAGCGACGAGGTCGGCAAATTCCGGGTTGCGTAAAGTCCGCTATAGGCCGCGAACAATAAAACCAGCAGACGCGATGGGCCCGGCCTTTTCTGCACGCTTGCCAGGCCGATACCGGTAACAATCAAAAGAATTGCGAAACATTGTTGCGCGGCGCTGTGAAAATCCGGGGAGTGGAATTCGCTGATCTGACTCATCAGAAAGCGATCGGAAAGATACCTATAGACATGCACATGCAGGTGATATCCATAAGGATTCACGAAGCTGGCCAAAATCGTGAGCGCCGTCATCCCACTCAGGTGTCTGAGCCAGCTTGCAATCTGATCGCGGCGCTCCCGGTGAATCAGATATTCAATGCTGCCGCCGGCCAGGTAAATTCCGAACAGCGCAAGCCCCAAAACAAACCCGCCATGCAGATTCACCCAGAGAATCATCAGCAGCGGAAGCCACAACAGGCGCTTGCCCATCTCGAACGCCGATGCCGATCGATCCAGCAGATCGAACCAGATGACAGCCAGGAGCCAGGTCAACACATGCGGACGCGCGAGAAAGTGGACCGAAGAAGCTCCGAGTGCCAGCACAAGCAGAAACAGCGAGACCAGAAGATTGCCGCCGCGCTGTAATGCCACGCGCAGAGCTAACGCGAATGTAGCTGCGATGACGATGGCGGTGAAGAACACTACGCCATTCAATCCGGCGAAATGATGAACGCCAGCGATAAGCCAGTCATAGAGCCATTCCCACGCATACCAGGTGTGGCCACTCATCGTCGACGAAAAGGAATCGGTGCGCGGGATGGCGTGCGTCAGCAGTATCTGCTCCCCATCTCGAATGTGCCAGCCGATATCGGAATCGCGAAGCAGGACCCGGCCCATCGCGCCGCAACTCAGGGCGAGCGCTAAAGCAACAAAGAGCAAATCCGCAATGGAAGGAATGACAAAATGCGTCCAGCTCGTGCGGGCAGACTTCGATATCTTTTTCGCTTCCACTGGACTGATGCGCTCGGGGGCGCTCTGCGGTGTCTGCGGGGACAAAGGCTCTGCTCGTCTCGAATCATATTACTTGAGATCCCTGGCATTGAGCGTTGCCTGACGTTGCAGTTACACGTGGTACATCAAATACCCGATGCCCACTCGCATGTGGTGGAGAACAGGATCAGGAAGGCTGGCAGCAATCGTCAACCCCAGGCCTGCATGAATCAGCCCAAGTGGGTAGATATTGCGATAACGCCGGAACACCTCACAAAAGAAAATCGCCCCAAGAAAGCTCAGGATCGTGAGAAGTGGGCTGGGAAAGTGTGCGATCGCGAATAACCCGGCGGCGGCCAGCACGCCGCGCCTGCTTCCAAAGACGGATTCCAGCCTTACGTACATAAAAGATTGCAGAAGAAATTCCTGCAGCAAGGCCCAGATCGCGTATTGCCACGCCCTATGAAAGGGAATTGCCTGCGGAAGGCCGAATGTCCTGGTAAAAATCCCAGCCGTTGCAATCATCACAATAAGTAAACCGCCGATGGCGAGGGTTACGCCAGCTCCGCTGAGCGGCCGCGTCAAGCCGAGTTCCTGCCACGAATAAGGCGCGAGCGCCGTGAGCAGTAGGGTCAAGCACAGCGCAGCCCAGCTTACCGCACTGTTCAGGTGGCCCTGTGGCGTCCACACCGCAACCAGAATCAACCCGTAAATCAGTCCGATTTCAACAAGCTTCCGGGAATCCAAGCTGCGTCTTTCCCGTGCTTCTACATGCACTGGGATAGAACCGATTTGGTTGCCAAAACTCTTCGACTCGGATGCCATTGCAGGAATCTATTAATTAGGCTCTTTCTCAGATTATCAAGGTTCTGAGATGCAAGGAGGATGCATGACGCCTCAACCGCCAAGAGTTGCCATCATCGGGGCTGGGTTTGGCGGCCTGCGCGCCGCGCGAAAATTAGCGCACGCTGCTGTGCATATCACTCTGATTGATCGCAAGAATCATCATGTGTTTCAGCCATTGCTCTATCAGGTAGCCACCGCCGGCCTATCGCCGGGTGAAATCGCAGCCCCGATCCGTTGGATCGTTCGCGGTCAGAAGAATATAGAAGTTCTGTTGGGAGAAGTTCAGGATTTCGACTTGTCCAATCGACTGGTGAAGCTAGCCGATTTCGAAGTTCCTTATGATTACCTGATCGTCGCCGCGGGTGCCACTCACAGCTACTTCGGGCATCCTGAGTGGGAGCCGTTTGCCCCGGGATTAAAAACCATCGAGGACGCAATCGAGATCCGTCGGCGCGTGTTGCTTGCGTTTGAACTTGCCGAGAAAGAAGCAGCCAGCGCCGAGCCGATGCTGCCATTGAATTTTGTGATCGTGGGCGGCGGACCGACTGGAGTTGAATTGGCGGGCACACTGGCGGAAGTCTCTCATCACGTGCTCGCCCATGAGTTTCGCGCCATCAATCCCAAACGCGCGCGGATCATTCTTTTGGAAGGAGGTCCGCGCATTCTCCCCGCGTATCCCGAAGATCTTTCGCGCAGTGCGGAGAAGCAACTGCAGAACTTGGGTGTCGAAGTGCGCACCTCTACCATGGTCACAAAAGTCGAACCAGCCGCGGTGTGGATGGGGAATACTCAGCTGCCGGCCGGGGTGATCTTGTGGGCCGCGGGAGTCGCCACTTCACCTCTCGGTCGGAAACTAGGCGCTCCCGTGGATCGTGCCGGGCATGTTCTGGTCAATCCGGATTTAAGCATCCCCGGGCATCCCGAGGTCTTTGTCATTGGCGATCTGGCCGCTCTAAAGAACGAAAAGGGCAACGTGCTGCCCGGCGTGGCGCCGGTTGCGCTGCAGGAAGGCGCGGCGGCGGCTCGAAATATAGAACGTGATCTCCAGCGTCAGCCACGCAAACCTTTCCACTATTTCGATAAAGGGAACCTCGCCACCATTGGCAGAAATGCTGCGGTTGGGGAGGTTGGCAAATTGCATCTTTCCGGTTTCATAGCCTGGCTTTCATGGCTCTTCGTCCACATCTTTTTCCTGATTGGATTTCGCAATCGCGTTATCGTGCTCTTTCAGTGGGCATGGTCGTACCTCACTTATGAACGGGGAGCGCGGTTGATTACCGGTGATCAGCACTTGCCGAGCTGGGAGGAAATTAAACGGGAGGAGCCCGCCGAAATCCGGCAGCGAGTTGGATGAAGATCCGCTAGAGTCATGCGTTTGGGGGTCTTTTGTCCATAGCAAAGTGAACGTGTTGTCCCTGCTTATCACTTGCTTTGCCAGTCGCAAAGAGTACAATTCCTGTCTTGCAAAAATGGCCACCCAGGGCCACACCTGCAATCAGCACTGAATTTTGCACAAACGGCAACTCTGCCGAGCCGCTGCGGAAAAGAAATCTTTGGCTGCGCTGGATGTGTAGCCATCAACGAGGGAACAGGAGAACGACGATGAAGATGCGCTTGATGTTAATCGCGATGGTGCTAATGACCACGGCGCTTTTGGCGCAAACTTTTCGCGGCACGATTCTAGGTACCGTAACCGATCCGTCGGGTGCGGTCGTCTCTGGTGCCAAAGTCACAATTAAGAATGTGAACACCGGACTCGAGCGCACTACCCAGACCAGCGCTGACGGTAGCTATGCTGTCACCGAACTGCCGATCGGCACCTATACCGTCACCGTCTCGCAAAGCGGCTTCCAGACTTCCATTACGAATAGCGTTCCAGTCGACGTTGCAGGCGAGCGGCGCGTGGATGTAGGGCTCAAGACGGGCCAGGTCTCGGAGCAAGTCGAAGTCTCGGGCGAAGAACTGCCCCAGGTGGAAACCACGAGCGATACCCTCGGCGGCGTGCTCACTCAGGACACGGTCAAGGATCTTCCCGTCAATGGCCGCGATTACACCAAACTGATCTATCTCAATCCTGGCGTCGCCGGATCTCCAGACCAGATTTCTGATTCCCCCGGTTCTTTCGGTGAGTTCAGTATGAACGGAGCTCGTGGCCGCTCCAACAACTACCTGCTCGACGGCACTGACATGAACGACGGCTATCGCAATGATCCCGCGATTAACGAGGCCGGTGTGTTTGGTACCCCCTCCACGATTTTGCCCATCGATGCCGTGGCCGAGGTTCGCGTCATTTCCAATTTCGAGCCCGAATATGGACGCAATGCTGGTGCTGTCGTCAACATCGTTACCAAGAGTGGATCTAATCAGTGGCATGGAACTGCCGCCGAGTACTTCCGCAACGATGCGCTTGATGCCCGCAATTACTTCAACACCGTTGGACAACCGAAGGCACAGTTCCACAATAACCAGTACGGCGCTTCTTTGGGTGGGCCCATCATCAAGGACAAAACCTTCTTTTACGCCGACTACGAAGGACAGCAGGAACCGGTCGGAGTAGTGACGCTGGCGTGCGTGCCCGATCCTGCCCAGATTGCGGCAGATGGTGGGGCCACCAATCCGGTGATCGCCAATCTTCTGACGCGTCATCCCTGGCCCACTCCCAATATCCCCGGCACGTTTGGCGGAGGGCTGGTCGGATCTGAGAACAGCGGCTGTCCTAATGGTCCGAACAGCTCCGTAGTCTCACCATCGTTCAATCGCTTGACCAGCATGATCGCCAAGATCGACCACAACTTCAACGCCAGCAATCTGCTGACTGGTCGCTATTTCTTCGGCGACAGCGTCCAATCGTTCCCCCTGGCGCTCACTGCAACTGGTGGGCAGCTTCCCGGTTTTAACACCTACACGCCCACCCGCGTTCAATTGGTGTCACTCTCCTATGTGCATACCTTCGGATCGAGCAAAGTCAACGAACTCCGCTATGGTTGGAATCGCTTTGCAGAGGGATTTTTCCCCGCGGACCAGAACTTTCAACCGAGTTCGATCGGACTGAATACGGGCTTGGGTCCTGCCGATCAGGGCTTGCCTATCATTCTGGTCGGTTCCGGATTTGCTCAGCTTGGGGCGACCAGCAGCGTTCCCCGCCATCGCGTCGACAGCAATGGCCAAGTGCTCGACAATTTCTCCTGGAAGATTAACAAGCACGATTTCAAGTTTGGCGTGGACTTCCATCGCACCAGCATTCAGCAGTACTTCGACAAATATTTCCGCGGTCGACTTAAGTTCGACGGCAGTACGCTGGGAAGTCCACTTCAGGATTTTCTGGCCGGTGACGTTGACAGCGGATTCCAATACTTTGGCGATTCGACCCGTCACACCTTCGAGAATAACTTCGGCTTTTATTTTCAAGACAGCTTCCGCGTCACCCAGCGCTTGACGCTGAATTACGGGTTGCGCTGGGACTACTTCGGTGTGCAGGGCGAGAAGAACAACCTGATGAGCAATATCACCAGCGTTGCTCCGTCTCCCGGCACCGGTACGTTTACCTTGACGCAGGTGGGGCAGCCTGGCTTGAGCCAGTTGTATAAGCCGGATTATCGGGACTTTGCTCCGCGCATCAGCTTGGCGTGGGATGCGACTGGCAAGGGAAGAACTGTGGTCCGAGCCGGATACGGCATGTTCTTTGATTCCTACTCACAGGACATGACTTTGGGCCACTTGCCTTACGCGCCCTTCTTCGATCCCGGACCCGCCTATAACAACGTTGGGCCGGACCCGATTTTGTCAACCAACGCGGTCGTCGGGCCCATCGTCCCCGGAAGTCCAGTCTACTCACCAACCACGACCTGCACGTTTGAATGCGATGCGTTCGGTTTTGATCGCAACATCAAAACTCCCTACATGGAAAACTACAACCTGAACATTCAGCAGCAACTCACCAATCACATGGTGCTGCAGTTGGGTTATGTAGGATCGCAAGGGCACAGGCTGTGGCGCTTCTTTGATATCAGCCAGCCAAGCACGGCGCAAATCAACGCCGCCGATATTGCCTGCGCCTGCATCAACGACTACGGCTCCGCTGCCCGGCCCTTGGCCGCAAATCCCTACGACGCGTTCTACGTCCTGCAGGAGAATTCTACAGGCAAATCAAACTACAACTCACTGCAAGCACAGTGGCGAATCACGGGTTGGCATGGAGTTACATCGATTATGAACTACGTGTGGTCGAAGTCGCTGGACAACTCCAGCGACGGCGAGGACTTTGAACCCAACGCAGCTCAGCCAAACGACAGCACACGTCCATATCTCGAATACGGTCCTTCAAACTTCAATTTGCCTCAGCGTTTCACCTGGATTTTTGGGTATGACATCCCCCACATGGGCGGCGGCATGCAGAAGCTCAAAAATGGATGGGGCGTGAACAGCACAGTTACGCTGCAAAGCGGCCAACCTTTCCAACTCAACTACAATTTCGAAGATGATTACAGCGGAAGTGGCAATGGATTCGACCGTCCCGACGTAGTCGGCCCAATTGTCTATCATCCCAATAATCCGTCGGACTATCTCGATATGACTTCCTTTGCGATTCCCTGTTCCATCACTCCGGCAGCCCAGGCAGCGCCGACGGGCACAGCCGCGGATTGTGTAATCGGTAGTCGCCATTTTGGCAATGAACGTCGTGATGAATTACATGGCTCTACCTACAAACAGTGGGATTTCGCCCTGTACAAAAACACCGCCCTCACCGAGCGCCTGACCCTTCAGCTCCGCGCCGACATATTCAATATCCTGAACCATCCGAACTTCGCCAACCCGTTCCTGCCGGCATTTATCGCCGATGCCGGCGCAGGTGGGATAAACAGCGGCATTGGCACAATAGTTAATGGGCGCGAAGTCTCGGGCGCTACGGGCGGCTACCCCCTCACCGCTACCGGCGACGTGGGCATCGGCAACCCGTTCTTGGGCGGCGGCGGACCACGAGGCATTCAGTTAGCAGCGAAATTCACGTTCTGAGAACTGATAACTGAAAACCGGGAACTGATGTTCTCAAAGCAGAGGTTCCCGGCCTGCAAAAGATTTCTGATCCGAGAATATCGGAGCTGATGGAGCGGGAGACGGGGATCGAACCCGCGACATCCAGCTTGGGAAGCTGGCGTTCTACCGCTGAACTACTCCCGCCCAGCGGTTGATTATACATGTTCCCTTTCCCATGAAAGACCTGGGCAAGCGTCGAAAGATGCACTCGAACCGGGGATTCAGCGTGATTGCATCGCGGTGAACTTCACGCTTTTCACGTAGAAATAGCGCGTGATTCCTGGCGCCGCAGTGCCTCCCCATTCGTCGCTGTTGGTTCCGCGATGCTGAAGGATGATGTGCGCGGGAGTGCTGGGCACATGCTCATCGTGCGACGCAACCAGTTTGTCGTCGATGTAAATTTTGATGCTTCCTGGCGCCCATACAATTTTGTAGTTCCGGAATCCGCTGCCAAGAGCGTTATCGTTGATTTTGTCTGTTTGTTTTACGTCGCCTTCCGGTTGATGGGATGGCGCTGGGTTTAGCCAGTTCGTGACATGCATGGCATTCTCATCGCCGAGGAATTCAAGATCGATTTCGGACTCGGAATTGTGGTAGTAGAGAAAGCCGGAAGAGATCGCTCCAGTCAACGTCTTGCCCTCAGCGTCCGGCTTGTCGGCGGTTGTAGACATTCGCATTACGAATTCGTACGTGCCATATCCAAATCGATTTTTCGAGATGATGGCGCCGCCCAGCGATTGAACCACACCATTCTTTTCCTTTTGCGTAACCCTGATGCGCAACATGCCCGTGGTGAAATCAATCGTATCTGCCACGTATGTGCCTTGATTGATGCCGGGCTTGCTGTCCGGAGAGTGGTAAGTGGCAATCTCCCACTTTTCAGTATCGAGTTTGCCGCCGCTGAAGTCGTCAAAGAAAGTAACAGGTTCAGCCGCTGAGGCATTGATTGCAAACCCGACAACGAGGGCAGCCAAGCTGAGCAGCGCGAGAAAATTTAGAACACGCCGCCATCTGCTTTCGTAAGTTTTCATCGTCAGGATCATGCGCAACGTTCGCGTTCAGCAATTCTAGAAGTATCGTCGGTTACGGCCAACATGACTTTCGAGCAGGTCTGACTGGTAGACTGGTCGCATGAAAGCCATCGTCATCACGCAGTTTGGCGGTCCGGAGGTACTCGAAATTCGCGATCTGCCCGAGCCCGCAACTGGCGAGGGACAGGAGATCGTCGAAGTCCAGGCCGGTGGCCTGAATTTCGCCGATGTCATGACGGCAAAGGGCGGATACCCCGGCACGCCCAAGCCGCCGCTCATCGCCGGCCGGGAATTCTGCGGCATTCGCCAGCGGGATAAAAAACATGTGATGGGCTACACCCAGTGGGCCGCATTTGCAGAACGCACGGCTGCACGCTCTGATCTGTTATGGCCCGTCCCATCGAACTGGAGCGCAGAGGAAGGCGCTGCTTTTCCCGTAAATTATTTCACCGCATATCTTGCGTATTGGAAGGCCGGACTTACCGAAAACAATCGCACGGAAAGCGCCCCACGAGTTCTGATTCACGCGGTCGCCGGAGGAGTAGGAACGGCCGCAGTGCAAATCGGCAAGTTACTTGGAATGGAGATGTACGGAACTTCGTCCTCTGACGAGAAACTCGCAAGAGTGAAGAAACTGGGCTTGCAGCACGGCATCAACTACAAGCAGCAGGATTACGAACAATCGATCAAAGACCTCACGCATGGTGAAGGCGTCGATGCAGTGTTTGAAATGTTGGGCGGAGAGCATGTCGCGAAAAGTGTTCGTTGTCTGCGTCAGTTTGGCCGAGTGATCGTCTATGGAAACGCAACCGGACAAAAACCCGAACTGGACACGCGCGTGCTTTATGCCACAGGCGCAAGCGTGCATGGCTTGTGGCTCACGTATCTCTCTGCGAATCGCAAGTTGATGGATGCAGCGTGGGGCCGGCTTTCCACATGGATGTCGCAGGGGCATTTGCGCCCGGTGATCGGAGAGGTGCTCCCGATGGAGAGAGTGCAGGACGCATATCGGCTCTTATCTGAAGGTAAGAATTTTGGGAAGGTCGTCCTGCAACTTAAGTGATGTAGAAAAAACAATGCGGGTGCCCCACCCTTTTCGCGTTCTTTGCGAAAGGGTGGGAACCAAACTGCCAAACCTTACGCGTCATCCAGGCGAGTGCAATTTGTGCAGCGACGGCGTGCCGCGAGGTCCATACCCTGTTCGTTTCCGAACGCGTTGGATCACCACCGAACACCTGGACGTTCTCCTAACGCGCGAAGCGTTGTAATTCCAGTGATTTCTGCGCCCCTGCATTTGGCACTGGATGTGCACCTTCCCTTGCAGTTGCGCAACATGCAAAAAATTGTGAACACATGTTGCGATCTGTGCGCAGTCGTAACAAAACATTTACACGCTGTGCTGATGAAATTTGCTAACGATGATCACTGGCGGGCGTCGAATTCAGTAACCGCGATTCAACGTGAAGGAACTTTTGGGTAAGCCAGAACGTACTTCATCACATGAAAGCGAAGCTGGGCGAGAATGGCCCGGCGTAAAAAGTTTCAGGGGTTAAGGGACTGAACTCACTCTCGGTTTGGCGGCCCAGGTGAGTGCAATCCCTTCAGCAGAGAGTGCTGGCCTCGCGGCCCTGCGCTTTCTTCTAACCCCGCGGCAGCAATTGTAGGCTTTTCGTTCGGAAACGCAAGTTTCTCGATGAAGAGAAAAACCCGAGCCGCCCTTAACCGGATCCCGGACGCAATTCGGGAAGAATGGAGAATTTATGAAGTCTACGAACGTTTCGAAGGGCTTGCTGCTGGGGCTCACATTGCTGCTTGCGACGAGCCTGTTCGCTGCTTCCAACCATGGTTCATTGCAAACACTGAGCGCCATCACCGTGAGCGGAAAAACTCTTCCCGCAGGCGATTACTCGGTGAATTGGGATGGAACGGGGCAGAATGTGCAGATGAACATCATGAAAGGCAAGAAAGTCGTGGCAACCGCGCCGGCAACCCTGGTGGATTTGTCTCAGCCTGCATCCTCCGATGCGGCAGTGATCAAGAGCAACGAGGATGGAACCAAGTCGCTGGCCGAGGTTCGCTTCGGCGGCAAAAAGTACGCGTTACAGGTCGGACAAGGCTCCGGCAGCGGCGAGGGCAACACTGCCAGCAAGTAGTTAATTCATGCGCCAACAACAAAGGGGAGCGCAAGCTCCCCTTTTTATTTTCGAATTTTTAAAGCTCCGATGCTGCGGAGGGAATTGGAAGTGTCGCCAATTTAGGTCTTCCTGCGTGCTCCTTCGTGTCCTTGGTGGTAAGAACTAGGACACTATCGGACTCTTTAGTACTTCGGCATCTTCGGATCAATCCGATCCGCCCAGGCTGTAATGCCACCCTTCAGATTGTGGACCTTCTGAAATCCCGCCTGTCGCAAGAACGCCACCGCCTTCGCGCTCCGCCCTCCCATCTTGCAATGAGCGACAATCTCCCGGCTGGAATCGAGTTCGTTGATGCGCTTGGGCAACTCATTTAGCGGGATCAAATGTCCGCCAAGATTGCAGATCTGATACTCATGCGGTTCGCGCACATCGAGCACAAAAAGATCCTCGCCGGCATCCAGGCGGCGCTTGAGTTCTTCCACTTGCATCTCGGGAATCGCTGCTTCCACGGCCTTCTCCTCACCACGAATTCCGCAAAACTGGTTGTAGTCTATCAGTTTTGTAACGGTGGGATGAGTGCCACAGGCCGGGCAGTCAGGATTTTTGCGCAACTTGAGTTCGCGGAACTTCATGCCCAGCGCGTCAACCAGAAGAAGGCGCCCGATAAGAGACTGGCCTATACCGAGAATCAGCTTGATGACTTCGGTCGCCTGAATCACGCCCACTAGTCCGGGCAAAATGCCAAGCACGCCACCTTCGGCGCAGGATGGTACCAGTCCCGGCGGAGGCGGCTCAGGATACAAGCAGCGGTAGCACGGGCCTTCTTCGGTCGCGAACACGCTTGCCTGACCTTCAAAGCGGAAAATCGATCCGTAAACATTGGGCTTGCCCGTCAGCACGCAGGCATCGTTCACCAAGTAGCGCGTTGGAAAATTGTCCGTGCCATCGGCGATGATGTCGAAATCGCGGAACAAATCGAGAGCGTTTTCGCTGGTCAGCTTGGTTTCAAATGTGCGAAGTTCCAGAAACGGATTGATCCCTTTCAGCTTCTCGGTCGCCGATTCCAGCTTCTTGCGTCCCACATCCGCGGTACTGTGGATGATCTGCCGCTGCAAGTTCGTATAGTCGACGACATCGAAGTCCACGATCCCCAGTGTTCCCACGCCTGCCGCCGCCAGATAAAGTGCGAGCGGCGAACCCAGCCCACCCGCGCCGATACAAAGAACTCGCGCCGCTTTCAGCTTCTGCTGACCCTCCATGCCGACCTCCGGCATAATCAGGTGTCGCGAGTAGCGCAAAATCTCGTCATTATTAAGAGCTGCGATTTCGGGTTGTGCTTGAGTAATGGTGGCCATAGGACCTCAGAATCTCAGATTCAGGATTTTTGTCAGAAACTAACAACAGGAAGGACGACAACAGAGGCAACAACAACAGCAGCGCCGGGCGAGCAGTCGTTTCATGGTGCAATCAGAATGCAATCAGAGCCTTCCGCCTGCGATTGACGGAACAATGGAGATTGTATCGCTATCTTTGATGGTTGTCGCTTCTTTCTGCAAGTAGCGCACATCTTCGTCATTTACGTACACATTCACAAAGGCCCGAAGCTTGCCGTCGTCGCTATAGAGATGACGCCGCAACTCGGGATGCTTGGAAACCAGTTCTGACAGTGCTTCGGCCACCGTGCCGCCGTTCACCGCCACATCTGTCTGTTTACCAACGTATTGGCGCAATGGTGTAGGGATATGGATTTTGGTCATACGGCTAAAAGATGCTGCAGCAAGTGTATGGGATTCAGGCAGTTCGGCGACCAGACACAGAATGCGCCCCGAGCTTGGCTCGTGCGGGATCCTAGGCCTCGGATGGGACCGTGGTCAGCATGCCCGCGGCGGCAGGTTCGGCGCGCAACTCCGAGCCGAATGACCACAAACTCTTCGTGTCTAGTGCTTGCAACCCAACCCTGTGCTCGGTGTGGTTGGGAACTGCTTCGGTCCAAACCACTCGAAAGCTCGCCCTATGTTGCTTGTACTGCAAGGTTACCAGGGCGCCGACTTCGATTCCGTGACGCAGCCCGCCCAGCCTCGCGCCTGATTCGGTGATATCCAGGGTGTGAACTAGTTCCGAATATGTTTTGCCGGAACTATCGCTTCCGGTAACTCGCACCGGTAGAACCGCCTTCTTTCGGTTGCGGCGGCGTTTGTCGTCCATAACACCACTTCCTTGAGAGCTTTGATTTTTGCGGAGCAATTTATCAGATCTTTATGAGAGTAACTTCCTGAGTACCCTAAAGTTTAGTCTCGGTCCAGAAGCCCCCCAATAGCCCGGAAGCGCGGGCCCATCCCTCCGAAGTGTTAGTCCGAGGTTTGTAGAGGCGCAGGAGTATTACACTGTAAACAAAAGAGTTAGCTCATTTGTGAACTGCGGGCTTTGTGTCGCAACTCGCAGCCGCCAACAGGGTTAATAATAGTGGCAATCTAAAGAAGTGGGGGCCGGTCGTGAGGACAGACCTCCGGAACGCGGCTTCTCGAGCGCGTTCGAGGAGATGAGGGCATGAAAAGCGTAGGTAAGTGGATTCCGGCAACTTTGCTAGTACTTCTGCTGTGCATGTTGGCTGGTTTCGCTGGCGCACAGGATCAGCCGGTCAGCCCCTCCGATGAGGGGCAAAACCAGCCTGGCAATCAGGCTGGCGCACCCCCCGCTCCCGCTGGTGTGCAAGACCAGTCCGCCAATGCCGCCGATCCTCCGGGTCGCGTGGCCCGCGTCGACTACATGACAGGACAGGTTTCGGTTCAGCCGCACGGAACCGCCGACTGGGTGCAGGCCGAACAGAATCGGCCGCTCACCATTGCTGACAACGTTTGGGCAGACAAGGATTCCCGCGCGGAACTGGATTTTGGCACCGGCTTCATGCGCATCAACTCCGAAAGCAGCCTGACCCTGACGAACGTTGACACCAACATCGTGCAGGTCTCTTTGCATCAAGGCGCGCTCAACGTCAGTCTCCACAAGCTTTACGGCGGTGAGACCTGGGAAGTCGATACTCCGAATGTGGCCTTCACTTTGACCAAGCCCGGAGATTACCGCTTCGATGTAGATCCCAACGCCGACACCACGCTCGTCACCGTGTGGAAAGGTGAAGGCCAAGCGACCGGTCAAGGGCCAGCCGTTCAGGTGCGTGCAGGCGAACAGATCCAGTTCAACAGCGGCACGTCGTTGACGCACGAAGCGCGCAACGCACCGCAGCCCGATGGATTCGACGAATGGTGCCAGGTACGCGACCGGCAACATGAGCGGTCAGTTTCTGCACGCTACGTCGCGCCGGGAACCGTCGGTGCCGACGATCTCGACCAATACGGCGCCTGGAAAGAAACTCCGGATTATGGCCCGGTTTGGGTTCCCACCTCGGTAGCGCCGGACTGGGCACCATATAGCAATGGCAACTGGATGTGGGAAAATCCCTGGGGATGGACCTGGGTAGACGCATATCCTTGGGGCTTTGCTCCATTCCACTATGGACGTTGGGTTTCCTGGGGCGGAGGTTGGGGCTGGGCTCCTGGCCCCTATTGGGCACGGCCGTGGTATGCGCCAGCTTTAGTGGCTTGGTTCGGCGGTCCTGGCTGGGGCGTTGGCTTTGGTTGGGGCTGGGGCTTTGGAATCGGTTTCGGTGGCGGATTCGGTTGGTGCCCGCTGGGATTTCATGATCCCTTCTTCCCGTGGTACCACGTCAGCCCGGGCTACTTCCGCGGGGTGAACTTTGCCAACGGGCGATTCAACAACTTCGGCCGCATCAGCGGCGCCTATTTCCACGATGGCGGCCGCACTGCCCTTTACGGCAGAAACGGTTTCGGTATGCCGCAGTTCGCCAACCGCGCCGGCGCAGTCACAGCGATGTCGCGCAATGGGCTTGAGCGTGGCTTAGCAGTTCATGGCAATTCCGTTCACCCAACCGCGAGTCAGATGCGAAGCGCATCGGCTTTGGGCCGGGTCGAAGCCAATCCGACGCGGCAAGCCATGCTGGGTTCGCGAGGCGGTGAAACCGCGGCGAGACCGTCGGCTGGCGCTTTCTCTCATTCCACAGTCAGCCGCATGACGCCGCCCGCTGCGTCACGCGCCGGTGAAAGTCCATTCGGTCGCAACACCGGAACTTCGGTTCCACGCGCCAATGAGAACTCCGCTGCGCGCACGACTGCAAACGCTGGGGCTGCACGCACACCCGCCGCAGGTGGGCGCTTTGTGCCGCGTCCGCCGCAAAGCTTCAATGGCGGAGCATCGAATCGAATCGCAAATGGCTCATCCAATGTCGCGCGGCCGTCGTCCTCAGGCGGCGCGAGATCCGAGAGTTCGCAGATGGCGATGAATCACAACGTGCCGCGTCCGCCAAGCGGATTCAACTCGCGGACTCCTTCGGAAACAAATGGGTCTGCGATGGGCTCGCGTTCCGTGCCTCGTCCGAGCGGTACGGTGAATCGGACTTATTCCGGCAGCGGATACGGCAATTACTCGAATCGCTCATACGGCGGTGGTAACTATTCGAATCGCTCCTATGGTGGCTACTCCACGCGGGCCTACGGCGGCTACTCCGGCCGTAACTATGGTGGCTACGGATCTTCTGGCGGTTCGCACTACGGAGCGCCATCGTACGGCTCAGCTGGTGGACGCGGTGGTTACTCTGCCCATAGTTCGGGCGGTGGTCACAGCTTCGGCGGAGGTTCCCATGGTGGCGGAGGATCGCATGGAGGCGGAGGGGGTGGCCACGGAGGTGGTGGGCACCGCTAAGCGAGAATGATCTTTCCGCAACGCCGCTCACTCGGAGCGGCGTTTTTATTTCTAATGTCATCCCGAACTCGGCTTCAGCCGATGAGGGACCTTACGTACGCCAGAAATTGGTATGCAGTAAATGGGGGCACCACTCCCGCATGCATCTTGTGATGGTCGGCACATACATCCGCGTCGCAATTGTTCCAGAGTTACACAATGGCCGATTTCTATTACGTGTACATCATGGGAAGTCAACGGAAGGTCATCTACGTGGGCGTCACTAGCAACCTCGAGCAGCGCGTTTACAAACATAAGACGCACGCCTTCGGCGGATTCACGGCCCGATACAATGTCAATCTGCTGGTGTATTTCGAACGGTTTGCTACCATCCACGCTGCGATCGCGCGAGAAAAGGAAATCAAGGCCTGGCGGCGGCAGAAAAAGTTATCCCTGATAGGCTCGCTGAACCCAAAGTGGAGAGACTTGAGCTATGGTTGGTATCAGCGCCATGTATATGCTCCACCAAGCTATCTGATCCCGAAGCGCTTTGCGCGAGGGATCTGACGACAGCCGGACAGACACGATGATGTAGATGGGTGTGCCGGTCCAGTTTACTGCATAGGTGCTGCCGACCCACAGTTCCGGCTAAAGCCGGATTCGGGATGACATTTCTTGCAGGTCCGGAGTTATTATGCCAACCGACGTGAGCGTGATCTTCCGCAACGCCGCTCATTTCGGCGTTTCTTTTTGTAGTCTTGCACCTTTCCTGTACTCATGTCATCCCGAAGCGCTCTGCGCGAGGGATCTGACGACAGCCGGGCAGACACGATGATGTGGATGGGTGTGCCGGTCCAGTCTACTGCATAGGTGCTGTTGGTTGACGTAAGGTCCCTCACCGGCTAAAGCCGGATTCGGGATGACATTTCTCGCAGGTCCGGAGTTATTATGCCAACCGACGTGAGCGTGATCTTCCGCAACGCCTCTCTTTCGGCTCTATTTTTCCACCCTTATAAAGTCCCCGGTGCTCGCATCCACCTGCACCCGCAGCTTGGCATCGTCGCGTGTGGTCCCATAAATCACGCGCCACATGAGTTGATTGCTGGCATGGTTCCAGTCGAGCACATAAAAGATCGGTGTGTCCGGATCTTTTTCGAGTACCTTATCGCCACCATGTTTTTGCGCGACTTCGAAAGCTTTATCTGAATCTACCTTCAAGAAAGCGATATCGAAAACCTGCGTCGAGGTATTGGTCGGGCTATATGTATCTTCCGCGCCGGGGCTGATTCCGCGGGAAGGCGCGTCCGGAGCGTCCGTGCCGGACCACGCAAATGGCTTTGTGCTGCGGGAGGATGGCGAGGCAAACCAGGCTCTCCACACATCGGATTTGCCATCTTTGCCTTTGGCATCCGCCGTAATATCGGATTGCAGACGGAAAGGCTGGGCATCGCGTTGCCATCCGCGCGCCGCAATGTACATTCTCTGCAAGTTGCCGCGTCCGGTTTCGATCTCGGACGGCTTGGGCTGAGGTTTTTCGGTTTGCGCCGGTTGGGTCGGCTGGGATGTGCAACCCGCCAGGAACAGCAACATAATTGCGGCCAGCGCCTTGTTCATAGCACCTTCCGAAACGGAAATTTTGCGACGTGTGAACTCGCGCTTCATTCTACTAGAGTGAGTTCGTCGTGGCTTTCGCATTGCGAACCATGAACCTTGGGGGACAAGAGCTTGGATCATCATTTGGAACAGCTGCATCATGCGATCGCCGAGGCGATCAACGGCATGAGCACCGAGCAACTTGAGTTTCATCCCGAAGGAAAATGGTGCTCTGCGGAAGTTCTCGAGCACCTCTATCTGACATATCGAGGCACCGTGAAAGGATGCGAGCGCTGCCTGCAGGAAGGCAAACCGCTCGCGCGAACGCCCGTTTTGCAGGATCGCATTCGGGCTGGTGTCGTAATCGGCTTAGGCTACATGCCGGAAGGGCGACAGTCCCCAGAGCGAGCCAGACCACGAGGCATGCAAACAGAAGAAGTGGTGAAGGCAATTGCACCGGAGCTAGTCGCCATGGATGCTGCCATCACACGTTGCGAAGCCCAATTCGGCGTCCGCATCCCGCTCCTCGATCATCCGGTTCTTGGTCCACTGACCACGCAGCAATGGCGCAAATTTCATTGGGTGCACGGCAGGCATCATGTGAAGCAGATATGGGCCTTGCGGAATCAGAATCCTGTGTCAACCAAGCTCAAATAAAAAACTCGCACCACACGAAGGACTCGTTACTAAGTTAGGAAATGTCGCGTCAATGGGACATGGCCCTTCGCCTGCTGTTGTCGATTCTTAGGAGATGCCACAATTGTTCCGTCCAAACTCTTCGCTGCAGGAGCATTCGCGTGAACCGCTTTGTCCTCGCGTTAAGTCTGCTTTTTGTTCTTAACCTGTCAGTCACTGCGGAAAGCAACAAAGGCTCAAACGACGATACGTCTGCCATTCGCGCTACGGTGACGAATTATATTGAGGGGTACTTCACCGGTGATCCTCAGCGCATGGAGCAAACCCTGCATCCGCATTTTCTCAAGCACGTGATCCATGCAGATGTTCCCATGCGGGAAAAGACCGGGCCCGAGATGATGCAAGACGTGCGCAGCGAGGGGATGCCGGATCTGCCCGCCCCCAGTAAACAGGAGAGGGTGACCGTGCTCGACGTTGCGGGAGATATCGCCTCGGCTAAGCTGGTGACGCCGGGCTGGACCGACTATATGACGCTTTCAAAACTGAACGGCGATTGGAAGATTCTCTCCGTAGTGCAACGAATCGATTAGTTAGCAGCTCTAAGGTCATACCGCGCACACCGCGCTGGCCACGGTTGGACGGTGACGGATGCATCTCATTGGCAGCCACAAACAATCCTCGGCTCACCACATCTCGCATCCCACTCGAATGTCGTCCTGAGCGAAGCCCGAACTTCGCCAAGC
>Ga0209579_10000784_pt1 | contig 28745 bp, 28 predicted proteins | sample Coa_R1_2_FD_187152 | JGI IMG/M metagenome (GOLD analysis project Ga0209579, IMG submission 187152) | Surface soil microbial communities from Centralia Pennsylvania, which are recovering from an underground coalmine fire - Coalmine... | ecosystem: Environmental > Terrestrial > Soil >... | reverse complement strand
CAGCACGACGATCGCCGCGGCAATCAGGCGGAGCCGCTCCGGCGTAAAAAGCGCGTCGCCTTTCACCGCGGCCATTCAGTCGCGTTGGATGCGGCGCAGATACAGCGCCGTGACCGCCATCGAGACGATGAACATCAGCACGGCGAGCGTCGAGCCGTAACCGATGTCGCCGTAGTCGATCGTCGTCGAATGAATCAGCATCGCGAGCGTCTCGGTCGCGCGCGCGGGGCCGCCCTTCGTCATCGTGTACGGGATGTCGAACGTCTGCAATGCCGTGATCGTGCGGAAGATCAGCGCGACGATCATCGACGGCGCGAGCAGCGGAAGCGTGATCTCGCGAAACTGCTGAAAGCGCGTTGCGCCGTCGACCTCGGCCGCTTCGTAGAGCGAGCGCGGAATCATCTGCAGGCCCGCGAGGAGGATCAGGCCGATGAACGACGACGATTTCCAGATGATCGCGATGCAGACGGCGGCGAACGCGGTGCCCGGAGAAAGCAGCCATTGCCGAGGCGCAAGGCCGATCCGCATCAGCCAGTCGTTGACGACGCCATAGTCGGTATTGAAGAACCACGCGAAGATCAGCCCCGCGAACGCGAGCGGCATCGCCCAGGGAAGAAGCAGAGCGAGCCGCACGGGCCATTTCCTGCGAAAGGGCAGGTTCGCGAGCAGCGCAAGAGCGAGTCCGATGATCAGCGCGCCGATCACCGTGATGATCGTGAAAAGCGCCGTGTTCCAGAGCGCGTTCCAGAACTGCGAGTCGGTCAGCGCGGATTGGTAGTTGTCGAACGCGACGAACGGCGCGCGCTGGCCGCCCGACAGGCGCAGATCGAAGAACGAGTTGTAAACGAGCTTGGCGATCGGGTAGACAACGATCAGGCCGAGCAGAAGCGCGGCTGGCGCGAGCAGCAAAATCGCTTGCACGCGCTCGCTCGGATCGGCGAGGCGTTCGAGGAGACGCGCAACGCGCGGTCGCGGCGGTGCATCCTTGGTCGAAGCGAGCAGCGTCGTCATGGCGGGTCGCGCATCGATCGCTGCATTGCCAGAAAAACGCGATCGTCGTGCGCGCTATCGCATCACGCGGCGCAACCGATTGTCGATCTCGTCGACGGTCGCCTCCGGCTTCGTCACGCCCGCGAGCGCGGCGCTCGTCTGCGTGCGCACCACGTCGGACACTTCCGCGTAGCGCTCGCTGACCGGCCGCGACTTCGCCGACTCGACGACCGGCAACGCGAAGTCGTACCACGGATTGGCCTTGAGCACGTCCGGGTCCGAATAGACCTTCGCGTAGACCGGGAGAAGCGAGCCGTTGATCGCCATGAATTTCGATACGTCCGGTGACGACATGAACTTGACCAGCCTCGCCGCCTCGGCCTTGTTCTTCGAGAACGCAGACACGGACCACTGCCAGCCGCCGATGCACGTCGCCGATTGGCCGCCGCGCATCGCGGGAAGCGTGGCGACGCCGACGTTGCCCTTCACCTTCGAGTGCGGATCGGACTGGAACAGATCCCACGCGAAGCCCCAGTTGATCGCGAACACGACGTTGCCTGCCATGAACTCGTTCACCGTATCGCCGGTCTTCACTTCGGCGATGTTCTTCTTCGCGACACCCTTGTCGACCATGCCGAGCCACATGTCGAGGCCGGTGACCGCCGCTTTCTTATCGAGCGGCACGCCCTTTTGATAGTCCTTGCCCTGGCTCCAGTATGGAAGAAGGAACGTGCACACCGCGCCCTCGATCGGCGCTCCCTGGAACGAGAGGCCCTGCAGGTTGGGATTGTTCTCGCCCTTCTGGATCTTCTCCGACTCGGTGGCGAGATCGTCCCATGTCGCGGGCGGCTTCACGCCGTACTTGTCGAGGAGGTCCTTGCGGTAGTAGAGGAACATCGCATCTGCGAAATCGGGTAGCGCGACGATCTTGTTGTCGATGACGTCGGCCGTCGCGTACGCCGGAAGATATTGACTCATGTAGCTCTTCGCATCCTTGGCGCCGAGATACCTGTCGAGCGGCTCGATCCATCCCGCCGCGTAGTACTGCGCCGGATTGATGATGTCGAGGATCAGGACATCGAGCGACGAATCCTTAGCGCCGAGCAGTGTCGACAGGTATTGGCGCTGAAGCTCGGAGGTGGCGCCACCCGATTCGAGCGTGATTTTCACACCGGGATTCTGCTTCTCGAACGCGTCGAACATCTTGCGCGCGAGGTCGGTCCGCTGCTGCGATCCGCCCGCGAACACGCGAAGCACCGTTTCGCCATGCGCGAGCGGCAGTGCCGCCATGGCCGACCATCCGACGATGATCGCCGCGAAACACGAGAGCTTGCCCATGATTGCTCCTCCTTTGGCTGAAAAGATCGACTCGAGTTGTCACGCGAGCTGACCGGTCAGGGCCGAAGCGCCTGCCCCGTTTGCACGTCGAACAAATGCATTTTGGACAGGTCGAGCCGAAGCTGCACGGCATCGTCGGGACGAAGCGCGATGCCGGGCGCGAAGCGACCCGTCAAATCTCCGCCCGCCGTGCCGAACGTCACCAGATTCTCGGCGCCGAGCGGCTCGGTGACGATGACCTGCGAGGGGATTTCCGCCGTGTCGGCACTACGTGCGACGACGCCGATGTCTTCCGGCCGGATGCCGAAGTCGAGCTCGCGTCCGGCGAGCATTTCCCAAAGCGGCTGCCAGTGCGCAGGCAGGGCGAAGCGGTCGCGGCCGTCGCCGAGTTCGATCAGCGCGATGCCGTTCGGCCGCGCGACGCGCGCTCGCAGGAAATTCATCGGCGGCGATCCGGTGAAGCCCGCGACGAATCGCGATGCCGGGCGGTGATAGATGTCGTCGGGCGAGCCGAGCTGCATAAGGCGGCCGCCGGAAAGCACCGCGATACGATCGGCGAGCGTCATCGCCTCGACCTGATCGTGCGTGACATACACGGACGTTGCGCGAAGCCGTCGGTGCAGCTTCTTGATCTCGGTGCGCATCTCGTTTCGGAGCAGCGCGTCGAGATTCGACAGCGGCTCGTCGAACAGGAAGAGCTGCGGATGGCGCACGATCGCGCGTCCCATCGCGACCCGCTGCCGCTGACCTCCTGAAAGCGAACGTGGATAGCGATCGAGAAGCGGCGCGATTTGCAGGATGTCGGCTGCTTCCCTGACGCGCCGATCGATTTCCGGTGCAGGCATCCTTCTAAGCCGCAACCCGAAGCAGATGTTGTCGTACACCGACTTGTGCGGATAGAGCGCGTAGTCCTGGAACACCATCGCGATGTCGCGCGCACGCGGCGGCAGATCGTTGACGATCGCGTCGCCGATTCTGATCGTGCCTTCGGTGACCGTCTCGAGTCCGGCGATCATCCGAAGCAGCGTCGACTTCCCGCACCCGGAGGGCCCGACGAACACGACGAACTCGCCATCTTCCACGACGAGGTCGATGCCGTGAATGACACGGTTCTGGCCGAACGTCTTCGCGACTCCGTTAAGCTCGACGCGTGCCATGCAAGCTCAGGTCTGATCAGTTCTGCGTCAGGCCGGCGTCGACGATGAAATTCGCCCCGGTGCAACCGCGCGCCTCGTCGGAAGCGATGAAGAGCGCGACGCGGGCGACGTCGCTCTCGACCAGGCGGAACTTGAGCGCCTGCAGGTCGAGGAACTGCTGGCTCAGTTCGGGCGTGATCCAGAGCTCGCCCTGGCGCTTGGTCACGACCGCGCCGGGCACGAGCGAATTGACGCGGATGTTCATCGGCCCGAGCTCGCGCGCGAGCGTGCGCGTGAGGCCGTTGATCGCGGCCTTCGCCGTCGTGTAGCCGACCATGCCCGGACGCCCGCGCATCCACGATACCGAGCCGAGATTGATGATCGAGCCGCCGCCCTTGCGCTGCATGCCGGGCACGACGGCTTGCGTCGCGAAGACGTGATGGCGCAGGTTGACCGCGATCGCTTCGTCGAAGTATTCGACCGTTGCTGTCGCGAATGCCTGCCGATCGTCGCGCGCCGCGTTGTTGACGAGGACGTCGACATCGCCGTGGTCGGCCTCGACGTCGCGTATCGTGCGCCGCAGCGCGTCGACGTCGGTGAGATTGCATTGCCGGTACGAGACGCGCCTGCCTTCTTTGCGGAGCGATGCTTCGAGCGCGCGCGAGGGCTCTTCGGCGATGTCGATGAATGCGACGTTGCAATGCTGCTCGCAAAACAGCAGCGTCATCGCGGCGCCGATGCCCGAGCCGCCGCCGGTGATCAGCACGGTCTTGTCGACGAGACTCGGATAGCGCGCTAGATTAGCGGGTCGCATTGCAAACAATCATAATGCAACTGCTTCCCACGCGTTTTGCCCCCGCGACGCGGATGTCGCCATGTGGCGGCAATCGTACGCGCGCGCTGTTCGACGTCGCGTTTTCAGACGGGCGAAGCGCGCCGGCGCTTGTCGAGTGCTACGGTGACGGCGTGTTTCGCTTTCGTGTTGGCGCGTCGACGCTTCCCGACTACGGGCTGGTGCTCGGCAAGCCCGAGCCCGTTTCCGTCGATACCGATCACCCCGAATGCGTCGTCGCTCAGGCCGGGGACGCGAAGCTCGTCTTCGAGCACAACCCGTTGCGGGTCCGCGTCGAGCGCGCCGGCGAGCCGGTGCTGAGGTCGATCACCGACGAGCACTTCCGCGGCTTTTCGCGCTTTCCGGCATTCGGCTTCGACGGCGAGCGCTGGATCGCGTCGTTCGCGCTTGGTTCGGACGAGCCGGTGTACGGCCTGGGCGAGAAATTCTCTACGCTCGATCGGCGCGGACAACTGCTGCATTCGCGCGTCGAGGATGCGCTCGGCGTCAACACCGGACTCTCGTACAAGAACGTGCCGTTCTGCTGGAGCCCGGAAGGATGGGGCGTTTTCGTCAATACGCCCGCGTCGGTATCGCATGGCGTCGGCCATCCCGAATGGTCGCATCGCTCGTACATCGCCGTCGTTCCGGACGAAGCGCTCGACCTGTTCCTGCTCACTGCCGATTCGCCCGGAGCGATCCTCGAACGTTACACGGCCCTCACCGGCCGCGCACCCGAGGTGCCGCTCTGGGGTCTCGGGCTGTGGGTTTCGCGCGCGTATTACAAGACGGCCGACGAAGCGGTCGATGCGGCGGCGCGTCTTCGCGAGCGCGAAATTCCTTGCGACGTGCTGACGCTCGACGGACGCGCGGCATGGGACGTTCGCACGCGCTTCGATTTCTGCTGGGACGAAGGCCGCTATCCGCATCCGAAGGTGGCGCTCGATCGCGTCCGCGCGCACGGACTTCGTGTTTGCGTCTGGCTCTACCCGTACGTCTCGATTCACAGTCCACGCTATGCCGAGCTCGCCGAACGCGGCTATTTCCTGAAGCACGAGGACGGGCGGCCCTATGTGTTCGACTGGGACGCCGATCCCGCGACATCGCCGTTCGGCAACGTTCTGACGCCGCTATCGCCGTCGTCGATCGTCGATTTCACGAACCCCGACGCATTCGCGTTCTGGCGCGATGAGCACAAGGCGCTGTTCGACGCGGGCGTTGCCGTCATCAAGTCGGATTTCGGCGAGCACGTTCCGGACGATTGTGTGGCCTTCAACGGCGACCGCGGCGGGCGTCTGCACAACGTCTATCCGCTGCTCTACAACCAATGCGAATACGAGGCGACCGTGCGCCATGCGAAAGCGCCCGCGATGGTGTGGGGACGCTCGGGTTGGACGGGCGCGCAGCGCTATCCGATCCAATGGGGCGGCGATCCGCAATCCGATTGGGAAGGCATGCGCGCATCGATTCGGGGCGCGCTTGCGTGGGGATTGTCGGGCGCGCCGTTCTATGCGACCGACATCGGCGGATTCTACGGATCGCGACAGCCGGACGCCGAGCTGTATCTGCGCTGGCTCCAGTGGAGCGTCTTCTCGTCGCACATTCGCGTGCACGGCGTTGGCGCGCGCGAGCCGTGGGCGTTCGGTCGCGAAGCGGAAGACATTGCCCGGCGCTGGCTGCGCTTTCGCTACCGTCTGCTTCCGTACCTGAAGGCGATGTGCGACGAGGCGTCGCGATCGGGTTTGCCGGTGATGCGCGCGATGTGCCTCGCGTTTCCCGGCGATCGTCTTTCGTGGCGCTTCGAGGAGCAGTTCATGTGCGGCGATTGCGTGCTCGTCGCGCCGGTGACGCGCACCGGCGGCCGGGTCGATGCGTACCTCCCCCGAGGAGCGGAGTGGATCGATCTCGCGAGCGGCGTTCGACATCGCGGCGGCGAGCTTCTTTCGCGCGGGGAAGGGCTCGAGACGCTACCGCATTTCGGACGCGTCGGTTACGCGCTTCCACTCGGGCGTGAGGTACGACGCGCCGACGACATCGATCGATCGGCGCCGCTCGACGAAGCCTGGCTGTTCGGCGAGCAAAGCGTCGAGCGGCAGGGTTTCGCGCAACTTCGTTACGTGCATGGCGATGGCATGCTTCGCGCCTCGTGCGCCGGCGGCAGGATACGCGAGTTCGCATGACATCGGTCGAGTCGCCGAACGACGCACGCGAGACGAAGCGAGCGACGCCGGTGCACGTCGTGCTTCGCTACGCGGCGTTCGTCATTTTGCTCGGCGGGCTGCTCGCCGCCATTGCGATCTATCTGCTCGCCGGCAGCGATTCCGAGGCGAATGTCGCGGCGGACATCACGCGCCAGAAAATGTACGAGCACAACATCGCGCTGATCGGTGGAAAGGGGGCGATCTACGCGGTGAGGTTGAACGAATGGCTCTCGAGCTTGTGGCACGGCACCACGCTCGCGTACATGATCGCGGTGCTGTCGCTGGTGCTCGCGGCGGCGTGTTTCGCCCTCGCCTGGCTGATGGCCATGCCACCGCAAAGCGACGGGATAACGGGCGACGCCGACAAGCGCTGAAGTCGCGCAGCTCGCAGCGCAGCGCGCGGCACCGGTCGAGCTCGATTACTGGCTCGCTTGACGCTTCGGCGCCTGTTGCGCGGAATTCTTCTCTTTTTGCGCGTTCGTCGCGGATGCGGCGGGCGCTTTTGCCTCGGCGTTCGGATGCTGTCGCGCACCTGGATACAGTGGAGCGCGGTCAGGACGAATCGTGCCCTGCTCGCCAAGGTTGTGCCCGCCGTGGAAATAGGCGTACGAGTCGCCGGTGAACGGGTTCATGCTGCTGTCGCCGTTGTCGCCGCCGCCGCGATCCGCGAGCGCGGCGCCTGAAGCGAACAGCATTGCAGCAGCGACCGCCGTGAAGGAGGCAGCGCGCCGTTTGATCGTTCGGTCCATGTCGATCTCCGAAACAAAAAATTACAGATGGGGCGTTTTCGTGTCGCGTCCCGCACGACGCAGGCGCATCGCGACATCGAAAATTCGATCGCCACGGCGCCGGTACGTTCAATGCATGCGAGCACGCGAGCCTGCGAGGATGCAAACAGTCGAAGCATCGCGCCTATTGCAAAGGCCTGCCCGTCGCGCCGGCGTACCGCGTCGGGCTCCCACCGACAAGGATTGGACGCCGCCGCAGCGCACGGTCCGCTGCAGACGCCGCCCATCGGCTTCGTCGAGGGACTCCCGCGCGATTTGATGCGAAGATGGCGGGCGGAACGATCAGGCGAGGAACGATCAGCGTGAAAGGATCGAGCGGCCGCATGGAAGGCCCTGTCGACGTTCTCATCCGCACCGCCGGCGGGCGCCCGGCGCTGCTCGCGCGCGCGATCGCGAGCGTCGTCGCCCAGCAGTGCGTCAGCGCGCGAGCGATCGTCGTCGCGGTCGGCGGCGCGCCGGATCCCGCGCGCGAGGCCGCTTCGGGCGAGCGCCTGACCGTCCATCGTCTCGGCCATTCGGCGTCTCCCGGACGCGCGCTCGGCCTTGCGCGCCAACTGGTCGAGGCGCCCTTCTACGCGTTTCTCGATGATGACGACGAGCTCCTTCCGAACGCGCTTTCGATACGATTGAAACGCCTCGTCGACGAGGGTGCCGACGCTGTCGTGACCACCGGCTACTGGATTTCGCCCGAAACGCAGCGTATCCACATTCCGGATATCGGACGCCATCAGGACGATCTCCTGGGCGGCATCATCGAGCGTTGCTGGCTTGCCTCGTGCGGCGGCCTTTTTCGCACGTCTTCGGTGGGCGCCCGCCATTTCGACAATCTGCCCGACCTTTGCGAGTGGACATGCGTGGCGTTTCGTCTCGCGCTCGCCGGTGCGAAACTGCGCCTTCTCGACGTTCCCACGTATAACGTGCACGACACGGCCGGGTCACTGTCGAAGAGCGACGCATTCGAGGATGCGACGCTGCGGTTGCTTGCCGCGATGCGCGCCGAGCGGCTTCCGTCGTCGGTGCGTGAGAAGCTCGAGCGCAAGTACCGCGCGGCGTTGCACGACGCGGCCGAACGCTACCGGCGTGCGCGCAACCTGCGCAAGGCATGGCATTGCCACCTGCGCAGCATCAAGCCGCCGCATACGCTGCGTTACGGCGCGTATACGCGGAAGCTGCTATGGCGCGCCGGAGGCGCCGCCGATTGATCGAACGCGGTTTTCCGGAAACGCGATGCATGATCGGCGTCGTCGTTTGCACGCGCAATCGCGCCGAGCGCCTCGATCGCTGCCTCGCGAGCTTCGCGCCGGGCGATGGCAACTACGAAATCGTCATCGTCGACAATGGATCCGAGGACGCGACGAAATCGGTCGTCGCGCGGCACGCCAAGCGTCTTCCGCTGGCGTACGTGTTCGAGCCCGCGCGGGGACTCTCCAGCGCGCGCAACCGCGGCATCGCGCAGTTGCAGCATCCTGTGATCGCGTTCACCGATGACGATTGCCTCGTCGCCGCCGACTGGCTTTCCGCGATCACGGCGGCCTTCGATGCGCACCCCGATGTCGCGATCGTCGGCGGCAAGGTCGAGCCGGCGAGCGCGATCGAGGCCCGCGTGTCGACACGAATGCACGACGCATTCGAGCGCGTCGCGACGGCCGAGCGGGTCCTGTCGCTGATGAGCGGCTGCAACATGGCGTTCCGCCGCGAGGTGTTCGTGCGCGTCGGGACGTTCGATCCGGGCTTCGGCAAAGGGCGGCCGATCGGCTCCGGCGAGGACCTCGACATCATGTATCGAGCGCTACGCGCCGGCCTGGCGATCGTCTACACCCCGGATGTCGTCGTTCGCCATGCGCACGGCCGCGATAACTCGGATGCCGTCGCGGCGGTGGGTCGCGATTACGTTCGTGGTCGCGGCGCCTTCTACTGCAAATTCATCGCCGATCGACACATCGCGCGGATGGCGTACTGGGAAACAGCGGCGCTGCTGCGGCAGGCGTTCAAGGACGCGAACGCGCGTGCAGTGCTGCTCGGGCTTGCCGCCGGCGCGCTTCATCAATCGATCAACGCCATGCGCGCCGCGCATCGCGCGAGATAGGAAGCGCCGATGCAGCCGAAGATCCTCTTCCTCGCAATTGATGCCGGCAATCGTCACCTGTTGTGCCGATGGGCCGAGGAGGGCGCACTTCCGACGCTGCGCGGCTTACTCGCGAAGGGCCTTCGCGGGAAGACGATGAGCCTGCCGGGCCTTTTCACCGGCGCCACGTGGCCGTCGTTTCACACGGGCGTCAATCCGGCGAAAAGCGGTGTCTATTCGTGGATGCAGTTGCGGCCCGGCTCTTACGAGATGTTTCGCTGCCTCGCAGGCAGCGAATTGAAGCGCAGGCCCTTCTGGGCTTTCTTAAGCGACGCGGGGCGCCGCGTCGCGGTTCTCGACATGCCGCTGTCCGCCTTGACCGAGCAACTGAACGGCGTGCAGACGGTCGAGTGGGGCGCGCACGACGCGCAGTACGGATTCTCGACATGGCCGCGCACGCTGGCGGGCGAAATCGCCGCGCGGTTCGGACGCCATCCGTTGAACGACATCTGCAATGCCGATCGCGACACCGAGGGGTTCATCCGGTTTCGCGACGACCTCGTGCAGGGCACGCGCATCCGCGCGGAGATCACGAAGCATTTCGTTCGCGACCGCGGCTTCGATTTCGTCGGCCAGGTGTGGAGCGAAAGCCACTGCATCGGCCATCAGTGCTGGCATATCCATGATCGCGCGCATCCGAGGCACGACGCCACGCAGGCGGCGCGCGTCGGCGATCCGATGAAGGATGTTTACATCGCGGTCGATCGGGCGATCGGTGACGTGCTGCGCCATGTCGACGACGATACGACGGTGATCGTGCTCGCGAGCCACGGCATGGGCTACAAGTACGGCCCGCAAATCCTGCTCGAACGAATCCTGCTGAAGCTGGGCGTCTCTGCGCCGGCGCCGCAGCCACCGCAGATGCCGCCCGCATCGCGGCTTCGCGATCGTTTCGACCCGCTGCTGACAAGGGGCTGGCGGCACACGCCGCAGGCGCTTCGCGCGCTGTTGGAGCCGATCCGAAAGCCGCTGCGCAATTACATGCTGCCCGAAGGCAAGCCACGCGCGCCGCTGATCGATCCCGCGCGAAGTCGCTGCTTCGTCGTCGAGAATAACCACGCGCACGGCGGCATCCGCGTGAATCTCGCCGGCCGCGAGCCGAACGGACTCGTCGCGCCGGGTGACGAGCTCGATCGCTTCTGCGACACGCTTTCACGCGAGCTTCTTGCGATCGTCGATCTCGATCGCGGCGAGCGCGTCGTCGGCCGTGTCCTGCGCACCGATGATCTGTACCGCGGCGAGCACCGGGCGCTTCTCCCGGATCTCCTCGTCGAGTGGTCGAGCTACGCGCCGATCTCGAAGATTCGCCTCGGCTCGTCCGCGATCGGCGAACTCGCAGGCGAATACACGTTCTGCAGGACCGGCGACCATTTTCCGGGCGGCATGTTCGTTGCGGCCGGACCGGGCATCGTGCACGGTGTGCTGGATCGCACCGTATCGATCATGGATTTTGCGCCGACGTTTTGCGCGATGCTTGGCGTCGATCTCAACGATGTCGATGGCGCGCCGATTCGCGAGATCGTCTCCTCGGTGGCAGCGGCGGCGTGAGCGAAAACACTCGCCGCGGCGATCAGCGACACGGCGTCCAGGACGTCATGTCGTAGATCGCTCGCTCGACGAGCTCGCCCCGATCGTCGGCGATCGCCTGTGCGTACGGCGATCCGGGCGTCGGGGCGTAGGCATGCGCACCCGGTGCCTTGCGCCATCGCGCGATGCAGCCGCAGGGCTCGCCATCCCAATCGCGTTCGCGCAATCCCTTGCCCTGGAAAACGAGCTCGACATAACAGCCCGCCGGCAGAACGCCGTGGTCCTGCCCGGTGCACCATGCGCGCTCCGACCCCGGGACGACATGGAGATCATGGGCAACGAAGAATCCCGCCGCGCCGTCTCGGTATCCCTTGGCGGGAAGGAGGGCGAGCGCCGCGCGATCGCTACGATTCAATCGCGCCTCGAGCTCCTTGTCCTGGGTGTACCCGGAAGCCGTCGATGCGATCAGGCCGACGAGCACGAGTGCGAACGCGGCGACGCGTCGCGTGCGCGGCCCGCGCGCCACGGCGTCAGTGCCGCGTGCCCTTGGAACGCCCGGTCGAAACCGCTTCGACCGTCAGCGTGAACGTGCAGCCGTCGTTGCCGTTCATCGCGCCGACGCCGACGAGCTTGCGCGCGACTTCCCGTCCGCGACCGTCGTGCACGGACACGACGACCGTGTATTCCCAGGGCTCGCTGTCGGGCGGGTGGCGGATCGCCCCCTCGATCCGAAGCGGCGTAATCGCCTGCGCTGGCGCTGCCTCGGCCTCGGCGTCGAAGCGCAAATAGTGCCGGCACGCCGGGCAGACGCGAGCGCTTTCGAGAATCGTCTCGCGACAATGCGGACAGGTTCGCGTCGCTCCCGGCGTTCCCGGACGCAAAGCGGTCACTGAACCCCCACGCTTGCGGCTTCGCCGCTGCGCGCGCTGCCCTTAAGGGGTAGCAGTTCGCCCCGGTCACGTCTTCTCGCCGTCATGGAGTTTGCGCGACCCCGGCGCAAAACGGCTCAAGCATGCCGGTTGAGCTTCGGACCCTTGCCGTCATCCCAGCCGAACTCCGCCTGCCCGCGCAATCGCGCGCCGGCGGCAACGGTGAGCGAGCCGGCCTTCACATCGCCCACGACGACACCGCTCTGCTGCAATTCGACGAGCGATGCCTGCTCGACGTTGCCCTCGAGTTCGCCCGCGATCGTCACCCGGTCGGCGCGAACGGCACCGGTCAGCTTGGCGCCGGCTTCGATGGTGAGGTCGCCCTGGACATTGACGTCGCCCTTGAACTTGCCGGCGATGCGGACGCTGCCACCGCCTTCGATCTTGCCCTCGATCGTGATGTCGGCGGCAATCAGCGATTCCTTGCGCGGACCCGGGGCTTCCGAACGCGGAGACGGAGCAGACGGTGCCGGTGTCGGATTGGCCACGGTCGGCGGTCTCGGGGGCGGCTCGTAACGCGTGGGTTCCTCGGAAACGGGCGCCGGCGAGGGGCGGGTCGCCGTATTGTCTTTCCAGATCGCCATGGCGGTTGCCTTCGGGTGACGGATGGAAGCGGGAGGCTAACGCCAAATCGCGAGAGACGCAATCGGGGAAGCGAAAAAACGGTCGATTCAGGATGGTTTTATGACAAATAGGTTACGGTCGTTTGCCGCTCCTCGCTCGCGCCGGCAGCCCGTGCGTCGGGGATCGGTCGTCGCTTCGCCTCGAGATTATCAATGATATTATTGACAATAAAGGTGTAGCTTCCTACGATGCCGAGAAGCGCCGGGACGGATCGCGCAGCGCACCGCTGAGCGATTGAAAGCGTTCGGAACGAAGAGACTCTACTTCTACAAGTTCGCGCCGCTGTCGCGGGAGACCGAAGCGCTGCTCGGCGTGCGCAACGCCGGCTCGCTCGACGCCGTACTTCGCGAGGCCGACATCGTCACGCTGCACCTTCCGCTGACAGGCGAAACGCGGGGCATGATCGACGCCGATGCGCTGGCGTCGATGAAAGCGGCGCGCGGTGGCCTTGTCGACGAGCGCGCGCTCGCGTCGGCGCTTTCATCCGGAAGGCTTGCCGCCGCCGGCTCGACGTCTTCGAGGAAGAGCCGCTTCCGCGGACGAGCCCATTCGTCGACCTGCCGAACGTCGTGCTGACACCGCACATCTCGGCCCGGACGCGGGACGCACTCGAAGCGAAGATGACAGCGATCTCGGCCAACATCGCGCGCTTCTACGCGGGCGAGCCGCTCGCCAATCGGGTCGACTCGTGATGCTCACTGTCGATTCGCATTGCCACGTCTTCGATCCACGGCGATTTCCGTTCGCGCGGGATGCCGGCTATACGCCGCCTCCGCAGGAGCAGGGAACGGCCGAGGAACTCGCGACGGTGCTCGACGCCAACGGCATGGCGCATGCGCTCATCGTGAATCCCACGAGCGGCTATGGCTATGACAATCGCTGCATGGTCGCGGCGGTTCGCGCATCGAAAGGGCGCTTCAAGGGCATTGCGCGCGTTCGCCCCGACGTTGCTGAATCCGAGCTTGCATCGCTCGCCACATCGGGTGTCATCGGCATTCGGATCGATCTGATCGGCGATGGCGTCGGTCTGTTGCAGCATGCGGCGATCAACCGATTGTTCGCGAAACTTCGCGAGATCAAATGGCAGATTCACCTTCAGTGCGAAAGGGATCAGCTCGCGGAAGCGCTGCCGATGCTTCGTCGCGCCGGCGTTCCGCTCGTCGTCGATCACTGCGGGAGGCCGGATCCGATGCGGGGAACCACGCAGGCCGGATTCCAGGCGTTGCTCGAGCTCGGGCGTGAAGGGCACGCCGTGAAGCTTTCCGGCGCGTTTCGCTTTTCGCGACAGCCGCCACCCTACGATGACCTCGACCCGTTCATCGCCGCGATCGTCGCGACGTTCACGCCGACGCAATGCGTGTTCGGCTCCGATTGGCCGTTCGTGCGCTTGCGCGATCGACCTCGATACGCCGACGTGCTCGCGCCGCTTGGGCGCTGGCTTCCCGACGAGGACGCGCGCCGACAGGTTCTTGCTGGCACGCCGGCGCGACTCTTCGGATTCCGATAAGTCATGGCTGCCAAGCAGCGTATCGGGGTCGTCGGCGCCGGCTTCGTGAGCTTCCATCACCTCGTGGCATGGCACGCGATCGACAGCGCGACGGTCGTCGCGATCGCAGATGTCGATCGGCGCAAGGTTTGGGCGCGTGCGCGCGAATTCGGCATCGACGCGATGTACGAAAGCGCCGAGGCGATGCTCGACGAGGCTCGGCTCGATGCGATCGACATCGCGTCGCCCGTCGAGACGCACGCGCATTGCTGCGCGGTCGTCGTCGAGGGCAATCCGGCGACGCCGGGATTTCCACCGACACCTGCCGACGACCTCGATGTCGTCGGCCCGAGCACGAGGATCCAGCTCCAAGGCGCTCGCCTGGAGCGGAGCGGTGCGCGCGCCGAGACAGTGCACCTCGATCTCGGCGCCGATTATCAAAGCGCGTTCACACACGCAGCCGAGCACTTCGCCACATGCATCGCCACGGATAAGCCGTTCGAGAGCGACGCCGCGGACAATCTGCGTACGCTCGCGCTCGTCGATGCCGCATATCGGTGTGCGGAGGATCGCCGATGAAAACGCTTTCGCGGATCCGCTCGACGCCGGGCGGATCGCGGAACGAGGCGAACGCGCGCGCCGCGCCGGCCCTCGCCGAAATCATCGACGCGCTGGAAACCGACATCGTCTTCGGTCGATTGCATCCGCGCGGCCGGCTGATCGAGGACGAGCTGATGGCGCGCTTCGGCGCCAAGCGACACCTGATCCGCCAGGCACTGGTGGAACTCGAGCGAATGGGACTCGTGCGGCGCGAGCGCAATCGCGGCGCGTCGGTCGCCGATTTCCTGCCCGACGAGGTCGAGCAGATCTACGGCGTGCGGCAACTGCTCGAAACCGCCGCAGCGACGCAGATCCCGATGCCGCTCGAACGCGGCGTGCTGCGGCGTTTGCAGGCGATCCAGCGGCGGCACGATCAGGCGGTGAAGGCGGGCGACACGCTTGCGGCGTTTCGCGTCAACAACGAGTTCCACCGCGCGCTCTTCTCGGCGTGCGGAAACGCATACCTCTCGGAGGGGATCGGCTACTTCGCGCAGAAGACGCACGTCATCCGGTCGCATTCGATCGCGCGTCCGGAATACCTGCGCGAGGCGCGCGCGCAGCATTGGGCGATGATCGCCGCGCTGGAGCACGGCGATCGCCGCAAGCTCGTCGCGCTTTGCGCGAGGCACCTCGATATTTCCAGGATCCCGTACATCGAGGCGCATCGCACGGCTCGATTGCAGGCGACGCGCGATCACGCCATCGGCTAGGCGGCGGCGAACGGTTGCGCCGGCGAGCTCAGTTCGTGCGCGACGCAGGATGCTGAATCGCGTGGATTCGCACCGGGCGATCGAAGCCCTTGAGCGCGACCTCGCCCAGGTCCTCGAACGCGAGCCCCTTCCCGATGCAGAGCTCGGCGATTGCGTTCGAGACGAGGCTCTGCGCGGGCAGTGCATGCGAGCAAAGGCGTGCGGCGAGTTGCACCGTCGATCCGAACAGATCGCTGTGGTCTTCGACGGGTTCGCCGGCCGCGGCGCCGATTCGTACCTTGACCAGGATTTCAGCGGCGATCGGCTCGCTTCGTGCGAGGCTTTGCTGAATGCGCGTCGCGCAGCGCACGGCCGACGCCGTCGAGACGAACGACGCCATGATCCCGTCGCCGGTGTGCTTCACTTCGCGCCCGGCGAAGGCGTGAAGCGCGTCGCGCACGATCGTGTCGTGCACCTTGAGCAACGCCATCGCTGCTTCGTCGCCGAGGCGTTGCGTCAACGCGGTCGAATCGACGATATCGGTGAAGAGCACCGTGCGAATTCCCGGATCGCGATCGTTCGCCTCGCCACCCGGGACCAGCGCCGCACCGGCTGCGTTTACCCCGGTGCCACCCAGGAATCCGTCGGCGATGTCGGGCTCGACCTCGATGATTTTCGATGCGACGAGACCGTGCGCTTCCTTGTGAACGCCGGCCGCGGCCTCGGCGCTCGGTGCGCTGCACAGGCAGAATATCTTGCCGCGCGCCTCGTTGAACCAGTACTTGTGGTACTCGACGCCGTATTTCTGCTGCGTCTTCATGTCCGCGAGGTGCGCCTTCGCGACGTCCTCGGCGGTGGCGCCGCTTACTTCGTGGATGTCCACGTACATCGGCATGTCGCCTCTCCTAAAACTGCGGCAACGCCGTTCCGGCCGCGACCTTTGCGTCCGGGAGGCGCTCGCGCTACGGCACCTCGCGTGTGGCCACGTTCATCGTGATTCTCGCCGGCGTGCGCAGCGTCTGGTAGACGACGCAATAACGCTCGGTAAGGCGCATCAATGTCGCAAGTTGCTCGTCCGATGCACCGGTTTCGAGATCGAACGCGAGCCGGATATCCTGAAATCCCACCGACACGTCCCTGGCCACGCCAAGCGTGCCGCGAAAATCGAGATCGCCTTCGGCACGGACGCTGCCGCTTCGAATCGGCACGCCGATTGCGGTGGCGACCGCGTTGAGCGTGACGCCGGCGCACGCGACGAGGGCCTGCAGCAGCATGTCGCCGGAGCAAAGCGCAAGCCCGTCGCCGCCGGTGGCCGTATGCAGTCCGGCTTTGGCAAGCGCCGCGCCGGTGCGAACATCGCAACTGATGCCTTCGCCGAGCCGCCCCTCCGCCGACAGCGTGACGAACGCGCGTTGCGGCTCGGCCTTATAGCGTTCCTTGATCGGCGCCTGCAGCGCCAGAAGCTCGCTTCGTTGCATCATCGCTTCGGTCGCCCTCGGCGCGCGATGCTTTGCTCACCGGCGCGCGGCGTCGGTCACGGTGCGAACGCTACACGCTGTCTCGGCAAACTGCAAACGGGCGCGCGCTGCATCGCGAGCGAACGGGCGCATCGATCGCAGTTGCCCGCGGCCCCGCGGAACTTCGTCGCGATCGATCGGGTCGCATCTCCTCGCCGGCATCGTCGGCGCATCGAGACGCATGAGATCACGCAAAGGGATCGGCATATGGAACGCAATCGGCAACAGCAAGGGAGCGGGCAATCGAATCAAGGCCGCGGCATGTCGCAGTGGCGCGGCGGTGAGTCACAGCAGGGCGGCGGCTCGCAGAGCGGCAGGCAGCAGTCGCAACAAGGCGGCGCACAGCCGCTTCGCGCCCGTCAGCTTCAGAGCATGGCGGAAGTGGCGGTGCGCGGCACGGCGCTTTTGTGGGACGTGCAAATGGAAACGGCGCGCAATCTGTGGCGCACGCAGGCGCGAACGGCGGCGATGTTCGGCGTCCCCGACTGCTCGCAATTCCTTCATTTCGAAGACGATCGTGCGCGGCGTCTCTTCAGCGCGAGCGCCGAGCAGATGCTGAACGCGGCGCGGCAGGCACGCGAGACGGTCGTCGAGGTGCAGCGCCAGCTCGGGCGCCTCGCCGAGCAGCAGACGATCGGCATCACCGAGCAGGTCCGAGCGCAGATGGAGCAGTTGGGGCGGAGCACGGAAGAAGGATTGCGCGAGATCGAGCAGATCGCGACCGCGGAAGCCGATCATGCGCAAGAGATCGCGCAGGAAGCGCTGGACGAGGAGGAGCAGGACGAGGATCGCGGGCATCAGTTGCGCGACATGTCCGAATCCGCCTCGAGGAACGGGGACGAGCGCGCGCATTCGGTCGAGCACGCGATGCAGTCCGCCACCAACGGCGCGCAACAGGCGAAAAACGAATCGGAAGAGCAGCAGGCGAGCGCACAACGTAACGCCAGTGGATCCCGATCGCATCGCGAGACGCGGCGCCAGGAAAAGCGGGGCCGCGCGCGGCGATGAGGTCGCCGTGATCGATCGAGCGGCACGCGAAGGATTTGTGCGGCCGCTCGGTTTTTCTAGGCCGCGCGCCTATCCGGTTCCTCGGCAAACATCGCCGACGACGTGTCGATGGCGAGCGGCAGCCGCACCGTGAAGCGCGAGCCGCGGCCGACCTCGCTTTGCACGTCCATCCGGCCGCCGTGCTTGCGCACGATCGAGTGCGACACCGACAGGCCGAGCCCGGTGCCTTGCCCGACGGGCTTCGTCGTGAAGAACGGATCGAAGATCCGGTTCATGTTCTCGGCAGGAATGCCGCAACCGGTATCTGCGATCGATACCCATGCCTCGTGCTCGTCGACACCCGTCGTGATCGTGATCGTTCCATTGCCGTCGATCGATTGGCCGGCATTGACGAGCAGGTTCAGGAACACCTGGTTGAGACGCGACGGCACGCATTCCACTTCGGGCAACGTGCCGTAGTGGCGCACGATGTCGGCCTTGTACTTGAGCTCGTTTCGCACGATGTTGAGCGTGCTGTCGAGCGCCGCGTGCAGATCGACGCGCTGGCGCAGTTCTTCGCCCGCGCCGCGCGAGAAGTCGCGAAGGTCCTGGACGATGCGCTTGACGCGCAGCAGGCCCTCGCGCGATTCGCTGACGATCTCCGCGCTGTCCTGCTTTAGAAACGCGATATCGGTCTCGTCGCGAAGCTTTCGCGCATGCGAAAGCTCGGCCGCCTTGGGTTGCAATGCATCGTCTCCCGCGACGTAGGCATCGAGCAGCTCGAAGAGCCTCGACAGGTGCGATGAAAGCGAGCCCAGGTTCGACAAGGCGAACGCGAGCGGATTGTTGATTTCGTGTGCCACGCCGGCAGCCATCTGTCCGATCGACGCGAGCTTCTCGGATTGGATCACCTGGTTTTGCGCATCCTCGAGCATTGCGTTGATCCGCTGCATCGTTGCGTTCAGCGTCGAAAGTTCGAGGATCCGGTTCTCGCGCTCGACGTGCATCCGGTGGTTGGCCATCACCAGCGCGAGCAACCCGGTCACCGCCTGTCCATGGTCGAGATCGCCGCGCGTGTAGCGCGGCCTGGTTTCCGCGCGATTGACCGCGAGCGCACCGATCGTGCGTCCCGCGACGCGAAGAGGCCAGCACATCGCCGAGTGTGTCGTGCGCTGCCGCTCCTTCGAGCCGCGAAGAGGCAGGCCCGTTTCGGCGGCATTGCCGTTGACGAGCACCGGCTGGCCGGTTTCGACGACGTGGCCGAACACGCCGGTTCCGCGCGGCAGCATGCTGCGGATCAATCCGGGCGGAAGATCGGTTCCCGCCGCGAGCTCGAGTTGATCGGTGGTCCCGTCGAGGATCAGCGCGATCGAGCCGCTTTCGGCATCGAAGCCCCGCACGATGTGCTCGAGGATCTCCTGCAGCACGAGCTGTGAATCGGCGCCGTTGGCCGCCTTGTGCCCGAATTCGTAGAGGGCCGAGATCCAGGCGAGGTCGGTGATCCTGCCGCCGTCGCTCGCGCTGGAATCGATCGTCGTGTCCTTGCCGTCCGTGGGGTTCAAGACGTGGCTCCTAGTCTTCGAGCAGCACGCCGCCATCCTCGGTCCAGCGGACCTTCGTGAGCCCCGGCGATTCGCGCTCGAGGCGTTCGAGCTCGAGCTTCTGGCGAACGATGACATCGCGTTGCGACCGCACTTCGTCGGCAAGCAGCCGATTTTCGAGCAGCAGCCTGCGGTGGGCGAGCACCTCGAGGATCGCGGCCTTGAGATCCGGATCCGACCATGGCTTGCTCACGAAACGAAAGATGCCCGCGTGGTTGACGGCGCGAACGATCCCGTCGATGTCCGAGCACGCGCTCATGATGATCCGGGCTGTGTCGGGCTGACGTTCCCTGACGCGCGCAAGGAAGGATGCACCGTCCATCTCCGGCATCCGATAGTCGGAAATCACGACGTCGACGTTCGCGCGTTCGAGCCAGACCAGCGCTTGGAGCGGCGACGTGAAAGTCGTGATCGTCGGCTCGGGGATCGCGGGAAGAATCGACGCGTTCTGGCACAGCCTCCGCATGGCGGATAGCACGTTCGGTTCGTCGTCGACGATCAATAGCGAAGCCATGTCGTTAGCTCCAGTGCACGGGGTGCGCGGTCAGCCCATCGCTGCAAGGTGCGTGCCTGATCCTTGAGGCGGTTCGTCCAGTACAGGTTCTATGCGACGAATCGATCGGGTCGGCGGATTCCTACGTCAAGCGCCGAGGTAAACCGATTCGATCTCGCTCGAACGTCCGATATACAGCGCGTGCCGTGTCCGCTGAAATTGCGACGCGCCCGTCGCTTGGCGCGTGGGCGCCGCATGAGGTCTGCCATGCCACGCGCTGTCCGAAAGTTTTCGCCGCTTTTGTGTGCCGTTGCCGTGGCATGCGGTGCGCTATGGGGATCGACCGCACACGCTACGGCCGCCAAAGAGACCGTTTGCACGATTACGGTCAACTCGTCGGACGAAAAGCGCGCGTTCGAGCGCTATCTTCCGCCGTCGCGCTTTGATTACGCCGAGTTGGTCGAGCGCGGCCGGCCCGATTGGCTCGAATCGGCGCTTCGCAAGCAGGTCCGCTGCGACATCCTCGTCATTTCCGGTCATTACGACGGCGGCGATTACGCGGGTGGCAACGAGTTCTTCTCGGAGCACGTCGATGCGCGCGAATACCTGCCGGTCGACGAGATGGAACGCGTTGCGTGCAGTAACCCCGACGACGGGCCGTTCGCGCACCTGAAAGCGGTCTTTCTGTTCGGCTGCAACACGCTCAATTCGGTCGCGCTTCGCAGCTCGCCCGAGGAAATCGCGCGAACGCTCGTGGCGTCGGGACACTCATCGGAGGAGGCTTCCCGCCTCGCACGTGCGATGAGTCCTCGCCTCGCGGACAGCAGCCGCGATCGGATGCGTCATATCTTTCGCAACGTGCCGGCGATTTACGGATTCTCGTCGGTCGCGCCGCTCGGTCCGCTCGCGGCTACTTATCTGGACCGCTATTTCCGTGCCGGCGGTGCGCGCGAGGTCGCATCCGGCGTGCCTTCGACGAAGCTTCTTTCCTACTTTCCCGGGCATTCCCTCACGGTCACGCGAGGATCGACCGACGCCGATCGTGATGCCGGCTTTCGTCGCGACACCTGCCAGTTCCTCGACGACAGGGTTTCGCCGGTCGCGCGCGCACAGTTCGTGCATGCGCTCCTTCACCGCGACATGGCGGAAGTGCGCCTGTTTCTCGATCGCCTGGAGCGATACGCGAAAGGAGCAAACGAGCGCGGCCCGGCAAGCCCCGAGCTTTCCGCTGCGTTTGACGCGACCGCACACGATACAGATGCGCGCGACCGCTATCTGCGCTTCATGCGCGCCCTCGACGATCCGTCGCTTGCGGTTCGCATGATCGACCTCGCGCACGATTTGCGGTGGCTTTCGGACGACGAGCGGCGCGCCGAGCTCGGAAGTCTGATCGCGCAGCGCTACGATCGATCGATGCTGACGGCCGCCGACGTCGATTTCGCCTGCAGGCTTGATGCGGCTCACGCGCTCGACGGCACACGCGCGACGCTTGCGCCGGCGACAGACGTCGGCCAGGCGGCGATTCGCGGATGCCTCGGCGACGATGCGCAACGCACCACGCTGCTCGACGCACTGACGAGCACGGACCCGGCCGACGTGCAAATCGCGCAGGTATATCTCGGCTACCACCCGATCGCCGGCGTGAGCGAGCTGCGCGAAATCGCGAGCGCGATCGGCACGATGCGCGACGCGCACGCGCAAGTCCGCGCGCTCGACACGCTTGCCGACCATCGCGTCTCGGATCTTGAAACACTCGTCGATATCGCGCGTCTTTTCGCACAAACCCGGTCGATCGACGTGCAACGCGCGATCGCCGGCGTGTTGTTGCGATCCGACTTCCAGCTCCTGGCGATGCCGACGCTCGCCCGCACGCTGCGTGAACATCGCCTCCTGTCGCACGAAGGCCGCGATCTGATCGACGTCCTGATCGACCGGCTCGATAGGTCGGCCTGATATTGGCCGTCGGTCCGTCGAAAACCGCCGCATAGCGTCGCTTCTCGGCGACGATCCGCAACACTCTTTCCCGCGAACGCGCTCGCGTGCAATACTTCGGCGCTTTGTTGGCGCCGGTTTTCATCGTCATGCGATCTGCACGCACGTTCGTTCTCGCGGCCGCGATGGTCGCGCTCGTCTCGATGCAGGACGCGCATGCGGCGCGGAAGACCGTATGCACGATCACGGTCAATTCCGCGGATGAGCGCGATACGTTTCGCCGCTATCTGCCGAAGGACGAGTACGACTTCGTCGAGCTCGTCGAACGCGGGCGGCCGGACTGGCTCGCGTCGGCTTGCCATAAGGGCATCCAGTGCGACGTGCTGCTGATTTCCGGCCATTTCGACGGCGGTGACGAGTTCTACTCCGACCGTGTCGACGCTCGCGAATCGCTTCCGACCGACGAGCTTTTGCGCGTGTCGTGCAGCGATGCGTGCCCGGGGCTTTTCTCGAAGCTCGAGGAGGTTTACCTCTTCGGTTGCAATACGCTGAACGCCGACCACGCTTCCGATCCGGCGGCGCTCGTGCGGGATCTCGTGCGCGCGGGTCGCTTGCCCGCGGATGCCGAGCAACTCGCGCAGCGCCTCGACGCCGAGCGCGTCGACACGAACCGGGACCGGATGCGCATGATCTTCAAGGACGTGCCGGTGATCTACGGCTTTTCGTCGAAGGCGCCGCTTGGCGCATCGGCGGCGCCGGTCCTCGAACGCTATTTCCGATCGGGAGGCGCGGCGGAAGTGGCGAGCGGCAACCCGAGCGGGAACCTTCTCGCGCTTTTCGCGCCGGTATCGATGGCCGTTACGCGCGGGGAAACGAGCAGCGACCCGCAGGGCGCCTACCGGCGCAACGTATGCATGTTCGCCGACGATCGCGTCTCGGCCGCGAAGCGCGCCGATTTCGTACACGCGCTTCTTCGCCGCGATGCCGCTGAAGCGCGCATTCTTATCGACCCGCTCGAGAAGTACGCATCGACGCTGGGTGACGCCGATCAGCGCCCGCCGGAGGTGTCCAAGCCGCTCGCGGACATCGCCCACGACGCCGATGCGAAGGGGCGCTGGCTCATGCTGGCCCGGGCGACCGAAGATGGAACGCTGCGCGCCCGGATGATCGCATTGGCAGCGCGCCTCGGATGGCTCACGCCATCGCAAAAGCTCGACGAGCTCGGCGCGATGATCGCCGAACGCATCGCGCGAAGCGATCTCGATGTCCCCGACGTCGAGCTCGTTTGCACGTTGAATGCCGACGCTTCGCTCGACGCGACGCTCGCTCGCGTTGCGGTGGCCGCGGGCGATGCGCGCGATCCTGCGCGCTCGGCGATGCTCGCCTGCCTCGGTAGCGGAAGCGCTCGCGCGCGCGTGATCGGCGACCTCACAGGCGCACGCGAACGCGACGTGCGCATCGCGCAGGTATATCTGCGCCACCATCCGATCGTCGACGTCGCCGACGTGCGCGGCGTCGCCTCGCGCATCCCGCGAATGCGCGACGTCGAAGGGCAGGTCCGCGCGCTCGACACGCTCGCATTCCAGCGCGTGTCGGATCGCGAAAGTCTCGAGTCGCTCGCGCAGCTCTTTACGATCGCGCGCACGATCGACGTCCAGCGCGCGATCGCTGGTGTTCTGATCCGTTCCGATTACGAATCGATCGCGAAACCGGAGCTCGTGCGCGCGCTGCGCGACAAGCGCAAGAAGTCGCCCGACGGCCACGACCTGATCGACGTGCTGATTCGCAGGATGCAGGCATCGCTCGATCGCGCGGCCTGAAGAAGCCGCGCACCGTGGCGCGGCGTCAGAAGGTCGCTTCGACGGCGCGAAGAAGCTCTGGCGTGATGTCGGGCATCACGCCGAACCATGCGTGGAACGCCGGCCGCGCCTGGTTGAGCAGCATGCCGAGACCGTTCACCGTCGGATTGCCGCGCATGCGCGCTGCCCGAAGCAAGTGTGTCTCCTGCGGCACGTAGATCACGTCGGCGACGATCGCCTTCGGCGCAAGGCGCGAAAGACTCAGATCGAGCGGCGGCTGTCCCGCCATTCCCTGATTGGTCGCGTTGACGAGGAGCGCGATGTCATCGATGACGCGCTCGCGTTCGTCGAAGCGCACTGCCGCAACTGGCGGCCCGAATGCATCGGCGAGCGTGCTGGCGCGCTCGTAGGTGCGATTGACGACGCGAATCTCGTGCGCGCCCTGGACCGCAAGGCCCGCGATCACCGCACGTGCCGCGCCACCCGCGCCGATGATCGCGATGGGTCCGGAATCCGGACGCCAATCGGGGTGCGCGTCGCGGACGCTTTGCACGAAACCGTTGCCGTCGTTGTTGAATCCACGAAGCGAGCCGTCCTCGCGCACGACGATCGTGTTGATCGCGCCGATCCGTTTGGCGAGCGGATCGATTTCGTCGATCAGCGGCATCACCGCCTGCTTGTGCGGCGTGGTGACGTTGCAGCCGCGCATTCCGAGCACCGAAAGGCCTCGAAGCGCCGCCGCGAGATCGGGCGGCTGCACGCCGAACAGGACATAGCGGCCGAGCAGGCCGTAGCGGGCGATCCAGTGGTTGTGGATCACCGGCGAGCGCGAGTGCGCGACCGGCCAGCCGAGAAGGCCCGCGATGCCGAATGAAGCCGTCGTCACTGGAGCCGCTGGCCGCCGCTCGCAACCGTCAATTCGCGCCTGCGGCCGGCAGCGTCGCCGTCACGACCTGCTTGCCGTTGACGACGGTCGTCATGAAGCTTTCGCGGTCGAGGTCGCCCTTCTGATCGAAGGTGACATCGAGCAGGACGCCCGGATATTCCCTGGCTGAAAGATGCAGCCCGTGCATCGCCTTCGCGAACGCTTTCTGGTCGAACTTGCCGATCCTTTCGGTCACGGCCTTGACGATGTACATCGCGCTGTAGCCCTTCATGCCGTTGTGATCGGACTTCGTGTGGTATTCCGTCTGGAACGCTTCGTCGAACTTCTTGATCGTCGGCTGCGGCGCATCCGCGGTCAACCCGACGTGCGCGGTGGCGCCGTTCGCGGCGTCGCCGGCGAGCTCGATCACCTTCTGGCTCGTGAGCACCGTCTCGCCGACGATCGGCTTGTCATATCCCTGCTTGCGCAATTCCCGTAGCGCGCGCGCCGCTTCCTCCTCGTTTGTGTAGACGAAGAGCGCGTCCGCGTTCGCCTGCCTGGCCTTGAGCACGGCGCCGGAGAAATCGAGCTGCCCGGGATCGGTCGAGAGTTCCGCCGCGACCTTGATGCCCTGTGCGTCGAGCGCCTTCTTCATCACGTCGAGGCCGCCCTTGCCGAAGTCGTTGTTGACCCAGATGATGGCAACGCTTTTCGCCTTGACGTTGTCCTTGAGATAGCGCGCGACCTTCGGCATTGCCGCCGTCTGCGTGAACGACGTACGGAAGATGTACGGATCGCCCTTCTGCGTGATGGCCGCGGCCTCGCCGCCGGTGAAGTTCGGCACTTCGGCGCGCTGCGTTTCCGCCATGCTGACGAGGATCGAGCCCGAGAAGACCGGTCCCATCACGACGTACGCGCCCTGGTCGATCGCCTTTTGCGCGAGCGCCTTCGCGACCTGCGGCTGCGATTGCGTGTCGAGCGAGGTGTACTCGACCTTGCGCCCGAGTATGCCGCCGCTCGCATTGATTTCCTTCACCGCGAGCTTGACGCCGTCGTCGAACATCGTGCCGGACGTCGTGCCGGTGCCGGAAAGCTCGACGAGCCCGAAGATCGGAACGGGTCCTTGCTGCGCGAAGCCGAGCGGCGCGGCAAGCGTGAACGCGAGCGCGAAAAGCCAGCGCGTTGTCTTCATCGGAACCCTCCTTGCGATTGGCCGGTCGAAGAGCGCGGAATCTACCACGCATCATCGAACGGAAGGCCGACGTAATTCTCGGCCATGGCCGTCGATGCTGCTTTCGACGAGACGAGGTAGTCAAGCTCGGCACGTTGCAGCTTGCGGCCGATGGCGCCGGTTTCGGGGAACCGGTGCGTCAGCGACGTGAACCACCACGAAAACCGCTCCGCTTTCCAGATCCTTCGCAGGCACACGTCGGAATAGTGATCGATGCCCGCGGTGCTTTGCGTCGTCAGTGCGTCGATCAGCGCACGCGAGAGGAAGCGCACGTCCGACGCCGCGAGATTCAGGCCCTTCGCGCCCGTCGGAGGCACGATATGGGCAGCATCCCCGGCGAGAAAGAGCCGCCCGAAGCGCATCGGCTCGGCCACGAAGCTTCGCAGCGGTGCAATGATCTTCTCGCGCGACGGGCCGACGACGAGCGTCTCCGCCGCTTCGGGATCGAGGCGCATGCGCAACTCGTCGAAGAACGCGGCGTCGCTCCACTGCTCGACGCGATCGTCGAGCGAGCACTGCACGTAGTACCGCGAGCGTGCCATCGAGCGCATCGAGCAGAGCGCGAAGCCGCGCTCGTGGTTCGAGTAGATAAGCTCCGGCGATACGGGCGGCGTGTCGGTGAGGACGCCGAGCCAGCCGAACGGATACACGCGCTCGTACGTCGTCACGCTGCCTTCGGGCAGGCTTGCGCGGCAGACGCCGTGATAGCCGTCACAACCGGCAATGTAATCGCACGCCAGTGTGTGCGTCGTGCCGTTCTGTCGCCACGTGACGCTCGGCGAGTTGCCATCGAAGCCGTGCGGCTCGACGTCCTGCGCTTCGTAAATCGACGTACCGCCGAACGCGCGGCGCGCGTCCATCAGGTCGTGCGTCACCTCGGTCTGGCCGTAGATCATCACCTGCTGGCCGGTGAGACCACGAAAGTCGATGCGATGGCGTGCGCCGCCGAAGGACACCTCGACCCCATCGTGCGGCAGGCCTTCGTGTCGCATGCGCGCGCCGACGCCCGCGGCGTCGAGCAGGTCGGCGGTCGTCTGCTCCAGTACACCGGCGCGCACGCGACCGAGCACGTATTCAGCGCTGCGACGCTCGAGGATGACGTTGTCGATGCCCGCGTTGCGCAGGAGATGGCCGAGCAGCAGGCCCGAGGGGCCGGCGCCGATGATCGCCACCTGCGTGCGGGTTGGAACCATCGAGGCGGGATCGAATCAGCGCAACGCCGCGCCGGTTTGGCGATCGTCGACGATCGCAAGCGAGCATCGCGGACGGTTCACGGCCGACATGATGACGTGACAGCCGCGACCCGACAAGCCGCGCGAGCCCTGAACGGCCGACATGCCGAGCTCGTGCCGCGCGTGCGACACTTGAGGCATCTGCATTGCGTTCCGACGAGGCGTCCATGCATCGCTCGCTTCTCTTCGTGCCCGGCAATCGTCCCGACCGCTATGCGAAGGCATGCGCGACCAGGGCCGACGCCGTCATCGTCGACCTCGAGGACGCCGTCGCACCTGTCGACAAGGCGAACGCCCGCAAATCGCTGGTCGCGGCATTGCACGGCGGGATGCGCGTGATGGTGAGAGTCAATGCGACGGGCAGCGAATGGTTCCGGGACGACCTTCGGGCCTGTGCGCACGAGTCCGTGCTCGCGATCGTGCTCCCCAAGGCCGAGCGCGCCGATGACATTGCGGAGGTGGCGTCGGTCTGCGGCGAGCGGCCGGTGCTTCCGCTCGTCGAGACGGCGCTCGGCCTATGGAACGCGCTCGACATCGCGCGTGCGCGCAACGTGAAGGCGCTGCTCTTCGGCGCGCTCGACTTTCAGGCCGATCTAGGCGCAAGCGACGAGGATCTCTTCCATGCCCGCTCGCAACTCGTGCTCGTCTCACGCGTCGCGGGCATCGCGGCGCCGATCGATGGCATCACCCAGGCGGTTCACGACACCGAGCTGCTGCGGCGGGATTGCCTTCGCGCGCGTCGACTTGGCTTCGGGGGCAAGCTTTGCATTCATCCGAAGCAGGTCGATATCGTCAACGCGTGTTTCTCGCCATCGCCCGAGGAGGTGGCATGGGCCCGGCGTGTCGTCGAAGCGTTCGCGCAAAGCGCCGGCAACGCCGCGCTGCTCGACGACCGGATGATCGATCGGCCCGTGCTGACCAGAGCGCAGGCGATTCTCGCGCAAGCGGACGAGACGCAAGGCGATTCCCGAGCGGTGTAGCGCTTCCTAGGCGATGCGTGGGACGTTCACGCTCGCCAGAGCGCGACCGTTGCAACGTGATCGCCGGGCACTTGTGCCGCATGAAGTATCCATGCCGAGGGCGCGTACATGCCGGGACCCGCGCGCAGATGCGGTCCTTGCCGAAGGTCGACATCGATCGATGCGAACGGTGCCGACAGCGCATCGCCGGTGGCCTTGCTCATCGCTTCCTTGCATGTCCAAAGCGTCAGAACGTGCACGCGCCTGGCATCGTCGTCGAGCGGATCGAGAGCGTCGCGCTCCCCCGCGGTGAGGAATTTGCGCGCGAGGCCCTCGACGTTGATCTGTCGATTGCGCCGCTCTACGTCCACGCCGATGCGCGCATCGGTGGACACGCCGACAAGCGCGCAGTCGCCGGTATGCGAGACGTTGAAGTCGATGCCGACCGCATCGTTGACGTGCGGACGCCCGCGCGTTCCGCGAACGATGCAAACATCCGCGGGGGCGATGTCGAGGATCATGCCGAGGACACGCCGGAGCGCCACGCGACCGGTCACGTAGCGGTCACGCAGCAATGCCATGCCGAAGCGTGCTGCGCGCCGACGCTCGTCGTCCGAGAGTATCGCTTCGAACGATTCAGCATCCGAACCGTCCGCGCGTAACCTGCACCACCACAGGCGCACGGATGAGGTGGGCGATGGCAGCGCGCGCACGTTCGGACTGTCGTTCATCGCGCGTCTGGATTTCGTCCTCGCAAGCGGGGTCCATTGCCGGCCGCTTCGTTCTCGTCTAAGCTCGCCGACACATCGCGTTCCTGCTTCGCGCCCGCTTTCACGCGGGCGCATTCATGTAGGACTCGCGACG
>Ga0209579_10000778_pt1 | contig 28911 bp, 30 predicted proteins | sample Coa_R1_2_FD_187152 | JGI IMG/M metagenome (GOLD analysis project Ga0209579, IMG submission 187152) | Surface soil microbial communities from Centralia Pennsylvania, which are recovering from an underground coalmine fire - Coalmine... | ecosystem: Environmental > Terrestrial > Soil >... | reverse complement strand
GCGGGGGCGACGGCGTTGGAAGCCATGACGGCCCTCTCCGCATGGCACGACGCCCACCCGGTGCCTTAACCGCAGGTCAGCGCCAGGCCGATGTCAAGGCCCTATCGGAACCTGATTGCTCGCTGCGGGCCGCGTGACGTTGCCCGACGCTGAGCGGAGGCCGCGGAATGGCAAGCCGAGCGATCGAGGTCCGGCCGCTCTCAGGGCGTGACGTCGGGGAGGCCGGCGCGCTCCTCGCCCGGGCGTTCGCCCGGGACCCGTTGATCGGGGTCCTCCTCGGCGGATCGACCCGCTCGCTTCGTCATCGGATCGCCTATCCAGCGTTCTTCCGTCTGGCCATCCGAGACGCGCTCGCGGGAGGGCGCGTCGACGCCGCGGTCGATAGCCGGCTCCTCGGCGTTGCCGTCTGGCTCGACCCGGCTCTGCCACCGTCGCCGGCGGGGCGGCGCCAGCGGGTTGATCGAGGCCTCGTGGCCCTCGCCTTTCCGACGGGACTGCGGCGAATCGAGGCCGGGTTCGAGGAGCTCGCCCGTACCACCCCAGCGAGGAGCACCGCTACCTGGCGTTTGTCGGGGTTGAGCCCGGGGTCCATGGTCAGGGCATCGGGACGGCACTCCTCGCGCCAGGACTGGCCGAGGCCGATGCCGGGGGCCTGGTGTGCTATCTCGAGACGCCGTTTCCCGAGACCATCCCCTTCTACGAGGGTCTCGGGCCCCTGTGGACGATGCGACGAGCGCCAGGTGGTTCCCTATGACGTTCCACCGTCAAGTGACATTCGCGCACGCTGAGCGAGCGAGTACCTGTTCGCGCGAATGCGAGCCGAGCCGCTCTGATCCGGGTCCGGCGCGGGGCGGCCGGTCAGCGGCGTTGCGGGCTCAGCGCGCGCTGCGGATCGGCGGGATCCTCGCGTAGCCGGTTACCACGAGGACGACGATGGCCACGAGCACGCCGATCACGCCGGTGACTGCCGCCGCGGCCGCGCCGTCCGCGAGTTTGGCCGCGAAGATGAGGGCCGTCACGGCCACGATCACCACGAGCCGCGCGGCGAGGACCGAGCGCATGTCGCGGACGGACCTCTCGGGCCGCCACAGGCGGGCGGCCACCGCGCCGATCGCCACGAGAACGAGGATGGCGAGGAGCGATGCGAGCCAGAGATCCATTGGCCTTCCCCTTCTAGGCCGATTGTGGCGCGGCCGCCTGAGGCGAACTCGAGGTGCGCCTGTCTGACCCTCAGGCTGTCGTCGGCGCGACCACCGGCGGTTTGCCCTTCGACTGCTCGAGGTTCCCTGTCAGGGTCGACCTGACCGTCACCGCCGCGGCGAGGATCGCCAGATAGGCGATCGCGATGCCGCCGATGTACAGCCAGTACAAGGGGCCGGTGTTCGAGGGGTCGACGAACGTCCAGAGCGTCGTCCCCGCCACCGCGGCGACGAGCCCGGTGGCGCCGACAGCGATGGTCAGTTGGCGGGCCCGGCCCGTTACCCCGGCGAAGTCGAGGAGCAGCAGCGCGAGCGACAGGCCGATCATCAGGAAGATGCCGGTCATCGGATGGGCCGCGCTGAAGGCCGCGTCGTTGGCCGTCTTCGGCCCAGCGAACTGGGTCTGGTTCATCTCGATGTAGAAGCCCTCGAGGACGGTGATCGCCACCATTCCGAGCCAGGTCCCGACGATCGTCAGGCGGAGCCCATTGCGCCAGAACGCCCGGTCGGCCAGGACCGCGACCGCCACGACCACCGCGCCCAGGAACACGATCGACATGACCAGGTCGTCGCCGGCCATGCCGTTGACGCCATCGGGGCTGGCAAAGAGGGTCGGTGGGGCGTAATTGAGGAACGCCACCGCACCGAGGATCAGCGTCGTCCCGATGACCCCGATGAGGGCGATCCACGTCCCGGCGGAAGCGACGAGCCGGCGCACGCGAGAGTCGCTCTCAAGGGCCCGGAAGCGCAAGACGGCGACGGCGACGATCCCGCCGAAGATGGCTAGGGCGATCATGTGTGAGTGGGGGTCGAGCGTGGCGTCGAGGATGCCCTGCTGGTTGTACCCGAACAGGCCATAGAAGCCGCCGAAGATCGACGGCCCGAAGGCCCGGACCCACAGGTTGATGAAGCCGATGAGGGCGGCCACGCAGGCCGAGGCGAGCGAGATGACCGCCAGCCAGTAGGCCGAGCTCAGGCCGCGATACGGGGCCCGGTCAGCGGCGGTCAAGGGCACCAGCCGCCAGACGTAGTCGATGATGTTGCGGCTGTCGCCGTGGTAGACGCCGGCCTTCTTGCGGGGCAGGACGATCAGCTCGACGAGCATCGCCCCGCCGACGTCCGCGACGAGGACGAACGCGGCGACGAAGAACAGCATCCCGACGTCCGGCCAGCCGGTCCAGATGGAGGGGCTGAGGGCGAACAGCCCGCCGATGGCGCCGAACACGACCGCGAGGAAAGCCCGGTAGCGGATCGGGAAGTCGATCGGCGGCTCGTAGTCCTCGAGCCTGAACGTCTCGAGCATCAGGTACGCCAGCATGGCGGCGATGCCGATGCCGATCGAGTGGAAGTACATCTTCTCGTAGAAGGTGTCGAACGCCGGCGGGAAGCCGACCGCGAAGAACAGGCCACCCATGACCGCGGTGATGCCCAGGGTCACCCAGGTCAGAGACTTGAGCGACAGGTGGTGGGCGTGGGTATAGGTGGGGGTTTGGAACGTTGCGATCTCGGTCATGGCCCTAGACCTCTCTTGCGGCGGGCCCTTAGAGGGCGTCCGGCACCGCAAGCGTGGGCGGGCGGGATCGATTGAGCACGGGCCGGAGATCACCCCACGACCAGCAAAGGTCATGAAGTAGGGCCGGACGGCTCGCTTGAGTGGCTTTCGTCGCGGCGCTGACTCGCCAGGGCCGGTCTCGAGGTCCATTCTCCGCGGCATATCGCGAGGGCTCCAGAGCCTGCCCGAGTCCGGGCCGCTCATTCAAAAGTGGCAGCGGGCAAAGCAGTCGAACAGATTTGGCTAGCGATTCCGGGACGATCGGCACTAGTTCTGGGCCGCGCCTTGTCGTTCGCTAGCGATGGCGAGCGGGGTGGCCCGGGGTCGAGCGCCGGGGAAGTGCCACGCGGAGGTTGCTGATGGCGGCAATCGGCCATTCGGAGGTCAGCCAGGCGAAGACGAGGAAGAGTCGGATGGATCGTGTAGTCGAGGCGTTCGGTTCCGGAATTGGCAACAGCATCGGATGGCTGGCAGACCACTACGTCCTGTTCGGCCTGTTCGTGATCCTGTGGGCGGCGTTCGGGGTTGCCCTCGTCGTGAGCCAGGGCTCGATCGACCACGCCTGGCAAGCGATTCGAGCCATGCCGGTCCTGCTCCAGGTCGTTGTCTGGGTGCTGTTCCTGCCGGTCGTGGCCGGGCTGTGGATCTGGGAGACGACCTGGCCGCTCATCGTGCGGCTGGTGCTCGTCATCGGCGTCGCGGGCTGGAACCTGCTGGTGTTTCTGCCGAGGGCCGTTCAGCAGCCTTAACCCGCCGCGATTCTCGCCGCACCCGGCCAGCCTGCGGCTGTCGCCCCGCCAAGGCGGCGGGTGCGCCGTCACCTCTGCCTCGCCGGTTCGGCTCAGAACTCGGCAGCCCGACGCGCCAGCGGGCGCAGCACCACGCGAGCAGAAGGGATTAACACGATGATCCTCGGCGCACATGTGATCCTGTTCACCGACGCTGCGGAGGCCACCCGAGAGTTCCTCGGTCGGGCTCTTCATCTCCAAGCGATCGATGCCGGCGGCGGTTGGCCGATCTACGCGCTGCCACCGGCCGAGCTCGCGGTGCATCCGGCGAGTGCGCCGGCCCATGAGCTGTACCTGATGTGCGACGACCTGTCCAAAACGATCGCCGATCTCACGAATGCCGGAGCGACGTTCGGGCCGGTGCACCTGGAGCGGTGGGGCCGCGCTGTGCTGATGACGATGCCAGGCGGCGCCCAGCTCTCGATCTACGAGCCATCTCACCCGAGTCCGATCCTGCCTGGGTGATTGCACTCCGCGACGGCATGGCGGAACGCTGGCCCTGCTCTGGCGGCCGCTGGCGACGGGCGTCGGTCGGGTTCCCCGGGCTGGCGTCGCTCGTCCGATGCCTCCGAGCGCCATGCCGCTCTCGCGGTTCAGCCGGGCGACGCGAAGATCCAGGTGACCCAGCCGAACGCTCGACGCGCGATTCCGGGCGACGCGGCCACGCTGAGCCCGCCGCCGGCGCTCAGCGGATCCGGCGACCTCGGAGCACGATCGCGGCCGGCTGAGCCAGGACCGCGGGGTCGTTGCGGGGATCCGCAGCGAACGTGACCACGTCCGCGGGTCCGCCGGCGTCGAACGAGCCCAGGCCGAGGAACTCGCGCGCCCGGGATGAGGCTGCCGCGAGAGCCGCCACCGGCGGGACACCGAACTTGATGAGGTGTGCGACCTCCTGCGGGATCGTCCCGGCCGTGTCCGTTCCAGCGAGCAGGGGCACGCCGAGCGAGGAGGCCCTGGGCAGCATCGCGCGGTAGTTGTCGAGCCAGCGAGCCCGCTGCTCACGGACCCGCTCCGGGATGTCGTCCGGCAGCGGTTCGTTGAACGCGTTCAACGTCGGCGTCCAGGCAACGCCACGACTCGCCATGAGACGCAGGGTTTCCTCGTCGAGGAGTGACCCATGCTCCACGGAGTCCACCCCGGCTCGGACGATCGGGCCGACGGTCTCCCATTGGCTGTGGACGGCGACCCGGGCCCCGGCCGCGTGCACGGCGTCGACGACCGCGCGGAGGAGCGCGGGGTCGTAGTTCGGCTCGGGGCTCCAGTCGCCGATGACCTTGACCCAGCTGGCGCCACGGGCGACCTCGGCGAGGGCGGCGGCCTGGAGGTCGACCGCTTCGACGGGATCGTGGAGTGACGGAAAGAAGCGGTCCTTCGGCGCGAGCCAGCGACCGGCCGCGAACAGGGTCGGGCGGGTCGGGTCGTCGCGCAGCTTGAGCGTGACGCTCTGCGGCGCTCCGACATCGCGGACCGCAAGGACCCCCTGCCGGCCCCACGCCTCGAGGCGTTCATCGATCGCTGGAAGATCGAGAGTCCCATGGTCGGCGCTCAGCGACAGGTGAGCGTGGGCATCGACCAGGCCGGGTAGCGCGAACGCGCCCGGCAGCCGCTCGAAGGCCGGAGGCGGGTGCGTCGTGAACGACCCGCCCACGATCCACAGATCGCCCTCGCCGCCGTCCTGCAAGAGGCGTGTGGGAACCTGCCATGCCTCCGCGGACTGGCTGACCGTCATCGGTCGGAGCGTACCCGCAGCGCGACGAGACACGACATCCGCGGAGGTCGGCATCGCGGCGACACGCCCGGTGTGTCGTGGATCTCGGGTCCGCCGATCGGATCGTCGTCCTCGGCGACCGATCGGGATCTTCGACCTACCCAGAGTGTTTGTTCCGGCCGATGGAGCGGTCAGGGCGACCTCCAGCCCCGATCCCGGCGCTAGCTCAGCTCGCGGTCCGACAGGAGCTCGCGGGCGATCGCGAAGCGGAGGCTGCCGTACGCAGCGAGGTCAACGACGAGGCCGCCGAGCCCGGCCAGCTGCGAGCTGTAGAACACGAACACCTGGGTGACGAGGATCCAGACGAGGAGCCCTCGCAGCATCCAGTGATAGCCGGCCAGGCGCGAGCTCGCCAGCCGGACCGCGCCGACCACGACGAGGACCGCCCCGACGACGGTCGAACCGAGCTGGGCGGCGCCCGCGGGCGCCGACACGACAGTCGCGGCGCCGCCGCTCGTCGCCGCGACGAGCCCACCGACCCCGGCCACGGCCGCGATCGCGTAGCCGACGACGAACACGGTGATCGCCCGCTCGGCCCAGGCGTTCTCCATGAGCCGCTCGTACGCCCTGGCCAGGCGGCCAGGGACCGCCGTCAGCCAGCTCGACCGCTCCGGGGTGCCCGGGCGTTCGGCCAGATACCGGACGACGAGCCTCGTGCCGGGGTCGGCCGCGTCGGCCATCGAAAGGAGCCGAGCGATCCGACCGCGCTCATCGGGCTGGAGCGGCCCCGACGCGTCGCCGGCGAGGCGGCCGAGGGCATTCGCGAGCGCCTCGGCCGGCGACGGGCGACGACGGCCGACGAAGGCGCGGGCCACGAGGTAGGCGCCGACGAAGGCCACATAGACGAGGGCGACGGCGGGCCGGTAGAAGTAGTCGTTGTCGCTCGTGACGAACTTGCCGATCTCGTCGATGAACGTCCCGAACCCTAGTCCGGCGATGATCGCGGCGGCGTGGTGGATGTTGCGATCGAGATACCCGAGGAGCAGGAGCAGGGCGACGAGCATCAGCAGGCCGCCCCAGAGCATGTGGGCGATGTGGAGACCGTTCGTCCCGATCTTCGGGTAGTTCGTCAGCGCCAGGAACCAGCGGATCCCGAGGAACGAGGCGACCGCGGCGATAAAGAAGCTCTCGAAGAGCCAGGGTGCCTCGGTATTCCGGGTGACGCGGAAGGGCCGCCAGGCTTGCATCGGCGCGAGGATAGGGCTCCGGAGCGGGTGACCGTCCGGGACCGCCGCTTTGGGCGCGGTTCAGCCGACCCGGATCGACGTCGAGGTCGAGGCGCCCGTCTCGGCGGCCATGCCGGTCCAGGCATGCGCTCGAGCGATGCTGCTGACCGATCGGCCTGAGACTTCACGGGGCCGCACGGCACCACGCCGTTGGACCGAAATGGCCGCCGGAACGTCATCCGCGCGACGCCATCCATCAGCCGATCTCGGTAGTGTCGGTCCGCTCCCTTCTCGAATGCCTCCATCGTCGGAGCCACCCGCCATGTCCGTCTCCACTCCGAGCTCGACGCCCGCCGTCGAACCGCCGGCCGCGCCCGCTGGCCGCCTGACCGCCTCGATGCTCTTCTATGCCTTCGCCAACCGCGTGGCGCCGCCGGCCGGCCGGCTCGACAAGGCGAAAGCGGTTCCCTGCGCCGGACCCGACGTGAAGGTCCAACAGGACGCCCTCGCCACGACGCTAGTCCACGCCGCGCTCTGGGATCTCGGCCGTCGAGGCGTGATCCGCCTCGAGGAGGTCGAGAAGAAGGTCCTCTTCGTGAAGACGAAGAGCCTAAAGGTCCGCCCGTCGGCGGGCTCGGACCCCTCCGCCGAGCCGGCCGACAGCCTCGAGTTCGACCTGCTCCAGGCGGCCCTTCGCCGGGGCGACGATGGTGACGTGCGAAGCGTCGTCCGAGCGCTCTACCCGAAGGACGTCGAGGACCCGTTCCGGCGGGCGATCGGCATGGCCAACGTCGCGGAGATCAATGCCGGACTCGTCCGGCTCGACGTCGAAGAACGGTCCGGGATCGGCCGGGTCCTCGGCAAGAAGGAGCGACTCGTGTGGCAGTGCGATGTCATCGCGGCGCATCGCGACGACTTCGCGGCCATCGTCCGCGACTGGAACCGGGATCACGACGCCGATCCGGCGGCCTTCGATCGCCTCGCAACCGAGATCCGTCGGGCGATCGCCAGCCGTGAGCACGAGGAGCGCGGCTCGATCTTCGACGACTAGCGGTGCGCACTGCCGGTCGTGTTGATCGCCGCGGCCCGGTCCACGACGTCCGCTCCCAGCCGGCCGACAGCTTGCCGCGCTACGGGGTGACGGTGATGGCCGAGTACATGCCCGCCTTGAAGTGCCCGGGAATGTTGCATACGAATAGATAGGTTCCGGGCTGGGTGAGGTCCACGGTGCGGGTCTGCGTTGCGCCGGGGTCGATGTTGTCCCCGTCGCTGACGAGACTGATGCCGGGGCCGGCCTCGACGATGTTGCCGTTTGCGTCGACCGGGTATTGCGATGGCGCGAGGTCGCTCTTGAACACGAGGAGCTCGTGCTGGATCGTCCCGAAGTTCCCAGCCTCGAGGATGACGCTGCCGGCCTTGATGGTCGTCGGCGCGGCGATGTGCCACTCGCTCAGTGCGGCCGGGATGTAGGCCTGCTGCGCGGAGGTCGGGGTCACCGTGACGACCCGGAACATGCCCGCCTTGAAGTGACCGGGCAGGTTGCAGACGAACATGTACGTGCCCGGCTGGGTGAGATCGACGACCTGCTTCTGTGTCACGCCGGGCGCGATGGGCGAGACCTTGCTCACGAGCGTGATTCCCGGGCCGTCCTCGATGATGTCGCCCTTCGCGTCGACGGGGTACGCAGACGGGCTGAGGGTGCTTCGGAAGACGACCAACTCGTGCGGCATCGTCCCGATGTTGGTGATCGCGAAGTTGATCTGGCCGGCGACGATCGACGTCGGGAGGCCGACGCTCCACTCGCTGAGATAGATCGCAATGCCGGTCGCCGGCGCGCCAACCGGACCACCGCTCGATTCGGCGACTGCACCGGACGTCGGCGAGGACGTGTCTGCGGCGGGGCCCGAGCTCGGTGCGACGGCCGAAGCCGTGGGCCCTGCGAAGACCGTCCCGTACGTCAAGCCGGGCGTCGCGGTCGCGCCGGTGCAGGCACTGAGGGCGATGGCCATGACCGCGAGGAGGCCTGAGACACGGTACTTGAGCCTGCGTCGGTCCACGGAATCTTCTCCCATCCTCGTCTGGATTGCATCGCGAGTGGCGGCATTCTGGGGCCGAGACCCTGGTGCGACCTTAGAGCCACTCGGCACGGGGGGCGGGGGCCAAAGCTCCCGACGGAGTCCCGAGGCGCGCACCGGAGTTGGGCCGGTCCGGGCCAGGGAGTCGGAGGCGATGGGGGTCGGTTGGCCGGTTCGGTGGAGAGGCCGAATACAGGCGACTCAACGAGCATCGCCGGGTGCAGGCCGGACACGTACTCAACCAGATGGACCGCCGAACTGGCGCAGCGTTTGGTATCCGCGCCTCGGCCTCCGACCCCGATCAGATGAATTACCCGACACCGATGGAGTCCCGACGACGACATGGGAGCGTGGAAGGCGTCGCAGGCCCGCTTCGTGCCGCATTGCCGCATCAGCGATACGCCGCGGTCCTTGTGGGGAGCTCTTGCGAGTCCAATACTGCCCGCGTGGACGCCAGGAGGCGGATTGGACAACTCCTCGAGGTCCAATTCGGCCACGAGGAGGCCGTCCTCGAGGCCGCCGGCGCCGACCGTGCTCCCATCGGCGCCTGGGCCGCTCGGGACCACATCGGACACTTCGGGTTGTGGCGAACCCTGTTCCTGACACATCTGCAGGCATTGGTCGCTGGCGGAACGCCGCCCGATGTCCCACCCGACGACCTCGACGCCGTCAACGATCGCCAAATTGCGCTGGACCGCGAGGTTTCGCTCGAGGATCTCGGATCGCGTTGGCGAACCAGCTGGGACGGCCTTCGGTCGTGGCTTACTGCCGCCTCGCCGGCGGACCTGGCCCGTGCGCCCCGGTGGTACGCGGCGACGAGCGTGGCCGGGGCGCTCGTCCGTAACAGCTTTACTCATCCCTGCGGCCATTTGGTCGACTACTACTTCGAGCGGGGGCAGCTGGACCAGGCGGCCGACCTCGCCGACGAGATGGCCGCCACCGTCACCGAGCTGAGCGAGCTCGACTTTCGGTTCCCGGCGGGCGCCCATGTATTCGCCGGCGTGGCATTGGCCCTTCGAGGACGGCCCGACGAAGCCATGGATGCGCTCGGTCGCGGGGTTGCCATGCGACCTGTCAACGGCCCCGGCCTCCGGGATGAGATCACCCTCGCCAGCCTGCGGGGTCGTCGCGACTTCGAAGCTCTGACCGCTCCAATCGAGCAGTGAACCGGGTCGTGGGCGAGACGCCACGCGGACCACGGTGACAATCTCGAGGTTTGGGCGGCCTACGCAATCACGCCCTCTCTGCGATGTCCGCGGTCGGCCGAAGCCTGACACTCGGCGATGTTGCTTTAAATTCCCGACCGGGCCGCGCAACCCCCTCGCACGGTTTCTGAGCCGCCAGGCCTGAGCCCAAGCACGTTGCCCGCGATGGACGCGCACCGCATGACACTCGCGAACGCCGCGTGACCGCACCAGTTAGTTACGAACGCTGAAGCTCACAGCGCGTTGGCGAACGTCACTTCTCGGGCGACCTCTCGAGGTGGGCGACAAGGCGGTCCTCGGCACGGAATGTGATGCGTAGAGGTCCGTCCGGGCCGCCCTAGGCCCAGTTCCAAGCGAAGGCGACCGTCAACACGTTGATGCCGAGGCCGACGACGATGAGGAATTTGTCGTAGGCGCCCGGGTAGCCCGGCAGCCCGATGACGTTGAACGCAAAGAGGCCGATCGCAGCCACGATGTTTGCCCACCGGCTCGCCGGAGGGCCGACCGTCACGGACAGAACGACCATGACGATCGGGATCACCAGCAGCACGGCGACCCCGAGGAGGATCCCCTGTGTGAGCGCGACGCCGCGAATTGCACCCGGAGTGAAGTCGCCGGCATAGATCCGCAGAACGTCACCGAGCAGATAGGTCAGCATCAGCGCTGCCCAGAGCGCGGACAGCCGGATCTGGACGTCCTGCATCTTCATCCTCCCGCCTCAGCGTTCCCGCCAATCCCTCAGAAACGAACGGGACGTGGTGAGCCTCCTCAAGCCGCGACGGCCGGCATCAGCGGGGTTGCCCCATCGATCGCGACGGTGCGGGCGGGTGCCATCGAGATGACGATCGTGCCCCGAGCGTGTCCATCCGCGACGTGGCTGATGGCAGCCGGAGTCTCGGCGAGGGGATAGCTACCGTCGATGACCGGCGTGACCTTGCCGGCCTCGACAAGATCCTTCAGCGCCAGGAGGTCCTTGCGGTTCTGCACCTTGACCGTCGGAGCCGCCTGCTGGCGGACGAAGGTCGACACGAGCATCGTCCGGATCGTCCGGCTGAGCTTGCCGGCGGCATGGCCGCCACCGTTCGAGATGAGGGTCCCGTTCTTGGTGAGCGCGCGCCGGACCTGCGCCATCGGGCGGTCGCCGACGTTGTCGAGGATCAGGTCGTATCGATCCGCCCCGGTCGTGAAATCGGTCGTTCTGTAGTCGATGACGTGGTCGGCGCAGATGGTGCGGACCGCGTCCAGGTTCTTCGAGCTCGTGACGCCGGTGACTTCGGCGCCAAGCGCTTTGGCGATCTGGACCGCGAAGGTGCCGACGCCGCCCGAGGCGCCGTTGATTAGGACCTTCTGCCCTGGCTGCAGCTTGCCGTCATCGCGGAGCAGCTGCAGCGCGGTCGTCGCGGACACGCCGACCGCCGCCGCCTGCTCGAACGTCAGACGTGCCGGCTTCTTGATGAACTGGTCGGCACTGCCTGCGGCATATTCGGCGAACGCGCCGGTGCACCAACCGAACACCTCGTCGCCCGGTCGAAGGTCTTCCACGGCCTTGCCGACGGCTTCGACCGTCCCTGCAACATCGGTTCCCGGGACCCGGATCTTCGGCGTCCGCAGTCCCGTTGCGAAGCGCATGACGAAACCCGTCTTGGGGCGTATCACGTACGCTCCGCTGTGTACGCTGTACACCGTAGCGATTACGCCGTACACTGTCAAGGAGCATTCTTGGACGCCGAACGAGGAGCCACGCCCATGGCTACACGAGCAATACATGAAGCCGAGTCGCGGGGCCGCCTGAGTCGAGAGCGAGTGCTTGACGCGGCCATGACCAAAGCCGACACGGCCGGGCTCGAAGCGGTGACGATGCGACAGCTCGCCGAGAGCCTCCACGTCGCGCCGATGGCGCTGTACCGCCACGTCGCGAACAAGGACGATCTCGTCGATGCCATGGTCGATGTCGTGTTCGGCGAGATCGGCGTGCCATCCGGGGGCGGCGACTGGAAGAGCGCGATGCGGCGCCGAGCGATTGCCGTTCGCGATGCCCTTGCTCGTCACCGCTGGGCGATCGGGTTGATGGAGTCGCGACGGACGCCCGGTCCCGCGAACCTGCGGCATCACGATGCCGTCATCGGGCGTTTGCGAGCCGCGGGCTTCAGCATCGCGATGGCGGCCCACGCGTATTCGGCGCTGGACAGCTACATCTACGGATTCGCGCTCACGAAGTTGAACTTGCCGTTCGGAGCCTCCGACGATGTCGGAGACGTGGCCGAACAAATGCTCCGGCCGTTTCCGATCAAGGACTACCCGAACCTCGTCGAGTTCATCTCCGAGCACGTCATGCAGCCAGGCTACGAGTACGGGGACGAGTTCGAGTACGGGCTCGACCTGATCCTCGACGCCCTCGATCAAACCGTCGCGCCCGGATCCGAGACGTCGTCCGATCGCCTGCCCGAGCGTTAACCGGCTGTCGACAACGGCGAGGCGGACGGCCGATCGAGATCTCCGGCTCGCGGTCCCAGCGTCCAGCCGCCGACCTCAAAGGCTCCCTGGGGGGTCATCCGTCGAAGTCGGGCCTTCCCCGGAGCCTCGAACGGGCTCGCGAAGTCATCGGTCCGGCCGGACCTCAGGAATCGCGTCCCGCCCCACGGTCTGGCGCGGCGTTCCGGGCGAACGCGAGGGCCCGCGCGGCCGCGGGTCCGAGCTCGCGGGTCGGATCCCAGACCAGCAGCATCCGCACGGTCGGCGCCTCGTCCATCGGCACGATCGCGACCTCGACGCGCATCGCCTCGATGACCCGCCGGAACAGCATCGTGGCCCCGATCCCGATCGAGGTATAGGTCACCGCAGCGGCCAGCTCGTTCGTCTCGAGCACGACCCGCGGCCGGACTCCGGCTTGCGCCAGGGCCAGGTCGAGCCACGCCCGTTGCGCGGTAGCCGGGCTGGTGACGATCAGCGGGGTGTCGCCGAGCTCGGCGAGGCTGACGGAGCGGCGCGACGCGAGGGGATGACCAGGGACGACGGCGAGCTCGAGGGGCGCCTCCCACACCACGGTGGTCTCGAGGCCGGTGAGTTCGAGACCGGGGAAGGCCGCGACGAGGCCGAAATCGAGCTCCCCGGCCCGCAGCGCCGCGATGGTCTTCGGTGCCGGCAGCTCGACGATCGAGACCTGGACGTGCGGGTTGCCCGTCACGAAGTCGCGCAGGAGGCGAGGCAGATCGGGGTCGAGGTGATACCAGATCGAGACCGTCACGCGTCCGCGGACGGCGCCGGCGTACTCCGCCATGCGATCGACGATCTGGTCGGCCTCGCGCAGGATCCGACGGGCCTCGCCGGCGAGCGCCTCGCCGGCGTCCGTCGGCCTGACCCGGCGACTGGTCCGGTCGAACAGCCGGACCCCCAGCTCGGCTTCGAGGCTCCTGATCGTGAGCGACAGCGCCGGCTGGGCGACGTGGAGCTCCTCGGCGGCCCGGGTGAAGCTCGCACGGCGGGCCACCGCCTCGACGTACCGGAGCTGTCGGAGATCCATTCGACTGGACTATAGGTGTGGGGTCAAACGTGTCTTGGACAGGGGGCAATCCGACGGGCACGCTGGTTGGAGCCTCCATCCCCCACGTAAGGTCCGCGCCTCGTCATGTCCGCCCGCCCGCTCACGGCCCGTCTCTCGTCGAAGCTCCTGCGATCGGCCATCGACCAGGCTCCCGATGCCATCGTCATCGCCGACGCTTCGGGCCGCATCCTGTACGCCAATGCGGCGACCGAGCCGCTCGTCGGCCGACCGGCCGCGGACCTGATCGGTCGGCCGTTCGCCGTCGCCCTGCCGCCGGGGCATGCGGCCGCGTCGTACCGGTCGGTCACGAACGCCCTGCGGGAGGGACGGGCTTGGTCGGGGTTGAAGGTGGTCCGCCGGGCTGACGGCCTGCACGTCAGAGTCGATCTCGCCGTCTCGCCCGTGCGCGACGCGTCCGGGGCGGTGACCCACTCGCTCTCGATCGGGAGGATCCGGAGAACGCGTTGAGGCTTCGCGTGCCGCAGCTTCGTCAACAACGCGATCGGAGAAACGAGCAAAGCCCTACCCCTCGACGGTCAGCCCGGGACCCCGCTTCCGAAACCGACAGTTAACTGTGACGTGGGCCGCCGATGAGGCAACCATCGATCAGCCTCGTCGTACCGGAAGGTCGCGGCGGAGTGACGCGCGCCGCGAGGCGTTCGTGTCGCTGGCGGGGTGCCAGCTCGAGACTCCGGTGCTGTACGGTGACAACCCGTGCTGACCTACCTCCAGGCGATCATTCTCGGCCTCCTCCAGGGCGTCACGGAGCTCTTCCCCGTTTCGAGCCTCGGCCACACCGTGATCCTCCCGCGGCTGTTCGGCTGGAACGACGTCGTGGCCGCGGAGTCGGCGCCCGAGTCGTATTTCCTCGCCTTCCTGGTCGGTCTGCATGTCGCCACGTCCCTCGCCCTGCTGGTCTTCTTCTGGCGCACCTGGGTCGACATCATCCGGGCGCTCCTGACCTCGCTCGCCCAGCGACGGATCGAGACCTCGACGGCGCGTCTCGGCTGGTTGCTGGTCGTAGGCTCGGTTCCGGCGGGCGTCACGGGCGTGTTGTTCGAGCACGCGTTCCGGACGCTATTCGCCGTTCCGATCGCGGCATCGATCTTCCTGTTCGTGAACGGCCTGGTCCTCAGCGCCGCGGAGGTGCTCCGCCGGCGAGCGGTCGTGCGGGCTGTTGCCGTCGAGCACGGTCTGAATGCGGCGGGTGCCCGGCGCCTCGAGACGCTCGAGTTCGGCGAGGCAGGGGTCGTCGGGCTCGCCCAGACGTTCGCGCTCCTTGCGGGGATCAGCCGGTCCGGGATCACGATGGCCGCCGGCCTCGTCCGTGGCCTCGACCACGAGGACGCCGCGCGGTTCTCGTTCCTGCTCGCGACGCCGATCATCCTCGGGGCCGGGGTCTATAAGCTGCCCGACCTGCTCGGGCCGAACGGCCAGGGCGTGATCGGGCCTGTCCTCGCCGGGAGCGTCGTCGCGTTCGTCGCGGCGCTCATCTCAGTCCGCTTCCTCAGCCGCTTCTTCACCACGCGAACGCTGACGCCGTTCGCGATCTACTGCCTCGTCGCGGGCGGAGTCTTGAGCCTATGGTTCGGCACCGGACACTGACGAACGTCAACGCGGGGGGCCTCCTCCCCGAGGTCACCCGGGCGATCTAGTCGGGAACCTCGGAAATCAGGACCCAGGAGCTCCAGATTCCGAAACCGAACATCCCGACCATTGCGAGCGCCAGGAGCTGGAAGCCGACGACGTTGCCGCCGGTGATCGCGACACCGCCCGCGACGAGGGCCACGAGCCAGACCATCCAGCTGAGCCATTCCAGCTGCCAGCGGGCGCGGGGCCGGTCGGCGGTCCGCATCGATGGGCCCAGCCGGATCGCGGCCCAGACAGTCCGGTACACCCAGAACAACGCGATCAGATCGACCTCCAGTCCGAGGTCGAGTTGCGACTGGGTTGGGACGAGAACCGCGATGGCGACGAACAGCTGAGACATCAACAGGGCAATGCTGGACCAGGCGCGGTCCCGATGGAGAGCACCGCCCATGACCGACCGGGTGTGGAGGGAGACGGCCACGAAGATCAGGCCGGTGAGCGTTGCAGCAGCCCCACCAACCATGACGTAGAACGTCTGCCACGCCGCCGCATCCATGCCGCCACTGTAGTAAGTTGCAGACCCCGTCGCCCGCTGCCGGAGCCCGGCCGAGGATCGTGCTCCAGACGAACGAGCTGGCCGTGGCCGTCACGTTCGCCTCGAGGCCCAGGTCCGTGATGAACGCCATCCCGGCAGGACCGAAGGCGAAGACTCGATTCTCGGCCTTGAAGCCGGAGGGTCCGCGCCGGCGACCCCTCGCGGGCGAGCTTCTGTTCGTAATCGACCAGACGACGAGGCGGGTCGACCGCGCGATGGACGACGTGCCATCACCGATGTCGTGGGCCTCAGCCGTGGAGTTCGAGCTCAGGAAGTACTTCGTGCCGCCGGCCGATGGGTCACCCGCGCCGCCCTGAGTCGGCGACGGCCACAGCATGAAACCATTCAACGCGAAGCCGAACGTGTCCAGGCCGTAGCTATTGAAGTGGGTCACGGTAAGCGGCCGCGAGCGCGGCTAGCTGTGCTTGGATATCGCCTGTTGCTACAGTCCCGGCAATGGCGAAACCATCCGGTCCAACGCCTCCGGGCGGGACGGATCCAGCACCTGGTCTCGAACCGGCCAGCGAGTTCGCCGGCCCGAACGCTGTGGGCGACCGGGGGACTGAGATCGGGCCGGCCGAGCTGACGGATGCACTGGCGCCACCGAGCGCCGAGGTCCGCGAGGAGTTCCGCCGCCTCGACGAGGAGGGGGCGGCGGCCGAAGCGCAGAGCGCCCTCTCAGACCACGAGTGGCTGACGACCCCTCAGCCAGTCGAGTCCACGGCCACCTCGGCAGACGAGCAGCCATCGGCGCCGCCGGGTGGTATCGATCCACCGATCGGCGGCGAGGAGGATCGCGGCAGCGCCGCCGGGGACTCGTCGGCCGAATCCGTTTCTGCGCCCACCGCCAGCCGCGCCCTCGGTGGGCGGTTCGTCCTCACCCAGAAACTGGCCTCGCTGACAGGTGATCTATGGATCGACGACGCGGAGGGCAATCAGGTCTTCCTCGTCGACGGCACATCGTTCGTCTTGCGCCGAACTCTCGTCCTGCGGGACCGGTCGGGCGCCGAGTTGTACCAGATCAACCAGGCCCTCGCCCATCTCCATCCGACCTTCGAGATCAGCCGCGGCGAGGATGTCGTCGCCACGATCCAGGAAGCCCTGTTTACGGTGACGGACTACCACTTCACGATCGACCTCTCGATCGGTGGTCAGCTGGTTGCAGCGGGCAACTTCCTCGGCCGCGAGTTCCGTATCGAGCGGGCCGGGACAGAGGTCATCGTGGCCTCTCGCCGGTTCGCGAGCCTGCGCGACACTTATGACGTCACCATCGCGCCTGGCTTCGACGTGCCGCTCGGCCTCGCCATCATGGTCGCGATCGAACAGATGCAGCGGCACGACTTCTAATTGGTCACCGCTCTCGGCGCCGTTGCGGTTGGGGCCGATGTTGCTTATCGATCCCAGAGGTCGGCTCGTCGGGTTGCCGATGAGGCCATCTGGCCGCTGGTCACCGCGCTAAGGCAGAGGTAGGGGGCCCCGGTCGAGATCGAGATCCGCCCAGCCTCGCTGGTCGTCCTCGTCGAGGGCTCGGAGTGACCTCGCGGCCGCACCCGGGCTACGAGATCGAGGTGACGACGGTCGACTCCGTCCACCTCGCGGCCGCTCGCCGCCGAGTTTTGCCGGAGGACGTTCGGGCCGTCTGGCGCCCGGCTCTCGACTCGGTCTGGTCGTTCGTCCGCACGCAGGACGGCTTGTGGTCGGGAGGGCACAACGTCTTCGTCTATCGCGGAACAGCCGACCCGCACGAACCCCTGACGGTCGACTTCGGCGTCGAGGTCACGCGGTCGTTCGAGGGCAACGGCGTCGTCATTCCCGCGGAGACCCCGGCCGGTCGTGTCGCCTCCACCCGTCATGTCGGGCGGCTCGAGGGCCTCGACGCGGCGCACGCGGCGCTCCGCGCCTGGCTGGTCGCCCACCGCGAGGTGCCCGGTGGCGTGTCATGGGAGACGTATGGCGACTGGGGGCCGGATCCTGCGACATGGGAAGTCCGGCTGACGTATCTCCTCGACGGGTAGCCCGAGCACGGCCATCGAGACGCACGGCCGGACTCTGTGCCCGCCTCTGCTCATGCCCCGGTGTTGAACAGCCGGCCGACGGCAAACCCGATGACGGCGGCCCCGAGCCCGATGGCGACCATTCGCAGCCCACTCGTCCGCCAGTTACCGACCAGCGTGACCGCGGAGTAGACACCGACCGCGAAGAGCGCGAGGGCGCTAAGCGCGACGGCCAGGATCAGCGCGGCGGTCCGATCGAGGAACAGAAACGGCACGAGCGGGATGAGATGCCCGACCAGCGTGGCGATGCCGATCACGATCGCCGTGCGGAGGATCGCCCGGTTGTCCACCGGCTGGAGGTGGAGCTCCTCGTCCATCATCGTCGCCAGCCACGTCTCGCGGTTGGCGGTGATCGTGGCCACGACGTCCTCGAGCAGCGGGTCGGCGAAGCCCTTAGCGGCGTAGATGTCGCGGATCTCCTGGCGCTCCGCCCCAGGGGTCGCGGCGATCTCGGCGGACTCGCGACCCCGTTCCGCGAGGTAGTAGTCCCGCTCCGAGGCCGAGGATGTGTAGCCGACCGCGGCCATCGAGATCGACTCGGTGATCGCGGCGGCGAAGCCGGTCACGACGAGGACCGTCTCGGAACCGCCACCGGCGATCACGCCAAGGATGATCCCCAGGATGTTCACCAGGCCGTCCTGTCCGCCCAGGATCACGTCCCGCAGCCAGTTGGTCTGGCGATGGGCCTCGCGGTGCGGCCTCGTGCCGGCGACCGCGCGGTCCGCCGTGCGACGGACGGCCCGTCCGAGCCGGGTGCTCGATCGACGGTCGGGCTCGGTGGTCATCGATCGGTTCCCAATGGCGGCATATGCCCCTTGCCGGGACGCCCCGCATGACAACGGGCTGTCGGCAGCCTACGTGTCGCGCCACGGGCCGTCATTACAGGGCCTGGTGGCCGGTGATGCAGCCGGTCGGCACACCGATCGGCGGATGCTTCGAGGCAACATCGCGACGGCCCATGCTTTGATTTGTCGGGACGACATCGGTCGAAGGGTGATTGGAGCCGAGGATGAAATGGACACATTGACTGTCCTGGGGATCGCGGGAAGCCTCCGTCGGGCATCGTTCAATCGGGGCCTGATCCGCAGCGCGGTCGAGCTCGTCCCTCCGGGCGTCCGGATCGTCTCGCATCCGCTCGACGAGCTGCCGATGTTCAACGCCGACATCGAAGCCCTCGGCGATCCAGGCGGCGTTCGCGCGTTCAAGCAGGCGATCGCGAGCGCCGACGCATTGCTCATCGCGACTCCGGAGTACAACCGCTGCGTCCCGGGCGTGCTCAAGAACGCGATCGACTGGGCCTCACGGCCAGCGAGGCAGTCCGTCCTGACGAACAAGCCGATCGCGATCATGGGCGCAACGACAGGGGGTGGTGGTACCGCCCGTGCCCAGGCGCACCTTCGTGACGGCCTCGGCTACACGAACGGTCTCGTCCTGCCGCAACCGGAGGTGCTCGTTCCATTTGCCGCAAGCCGCTTCGACGGGGACGGCAACCTCCACGACGCCGAGACCGAGGACGCGATCAGCGAGCTCCTGGTCGCGCTCGCAGCATGGGTTCGGCAGCTACGCGAGGGACTCCCGAAGGCGGCTTGACGCTTCGGTCAGCCTGACTTGGAGCCCCGTGAACCGCCCTCGCCCACTGATGAGCCGCGATCGCGCCGCCGGTCGATGGGCCCGATGCCGAGCGAGCCGCGCCGTCGCCGGGACTGCGGCCGGTCAGGCTCCAGGTTGCGGGCGCGCGCGCGTAGCATCGCGCCGTCGACGAAACGCCACGGCCACGGGAGGTCTCGATGCAGAGCTATCGCACCGCGGTGACCCGACTCCGCCACCCGGTCAACGTCGCCCTCCACGCGAACGCCCCGCTCGGCGTCCGGATCGCGAACGCCGTGACCGGGTTCATGGGGAGCTGGACGTTCATCATCCTCCAGACCGTCGTCGTCGGGGTCTGGGTCGTCGGCAACATCTACCTGCTGTTTCACTTCGACCCGTACCCGTTCATCTTCCTCAACCTGGCCTTCTCGACCCAGGCGGCCTATGCCGCGCCGCTCATCCTGCTCGCCAGCAACCAGTCGGCCGTTCGCGACCGAGCGACCCTCGAGCACGCGGCCGCCGAGGCCGACGACGCCGACCAGAAGGACGCCGACATCCTGGCCCGGTTGACGCGGATCGAGGCGCTGCTCGCGGAGCGCAGCGGCTCGAAGAGCTGACCCGGCGACACGACCGCGATGGCGGGTAGGCGGCGATGCGCCGCGCGGCTGGACGCCCCGCCGAGGTCGCCAATGTCGGGTGACATTGCTGCCCACGGGCCGATGCCGATGGCGCGCCGCCAGCGCAGACTCGAAAGGTCGGTTGGCCCTCGTGCTGAGGCCGTTGACCAGGATCGCGTTCGTGGGGATCATGTCCCGGATCCGTTCGGTGTGGGAGGCGGTGTGGCGACGGGCGGCAACGGCGCGATTGGCGCGGCGGCGAGTGCGCGGCCCCGCACCAGCGTGGGCTGTCGCGTGCCGATGACCGACCGCTCGAGCCGGGCGCTCATGGTCGTCCGACGGCTGCTCGTCGGCGGCGCGGTTGTGGCGCTGATCGCGGGCTGCGGCGGGGCGGCAAGCTCGACCGGGTCCAACGCTGGCACGGAGGCGTCGGTCGCGGCCATCCAGGTTCAGGGGACGTTCCTCGCGGCCGACGGGAGCGCGGCGTCGGAGAAGTCCGGCACGGGCTTCGTCATCGACGCGAGTGGCGACATCGTCACGACCGATGACCTCGTGGCCGGCGGAGCGTTCTGGCGGGTGCAGGTCGGATCGGACACGACGCAGCGCAACGCTCGCCTGCTCGGGGCGTCCGAGTGTGCTGACCTGGCCGTGCTCCACGTCGACGGCTCGTTCCCGCCGCTGGCGCTCTCGACGACGGCAGCGAAGCCCGGAGACCAGGTGACGATCGCCGGGTTCCCGAGCGGCCAGTCCTTCAGCATCACGAGCGGCAACGTCGGATCGGGTGCAACGGCCACCGAGACACCATTCGCGTCGCTGGCCCAGGGACTCCTGATCAACGCCCAGACGACCGCGGGCAGCGCAGGCAGCCCCGTCCTGAACGCGAGCGGTCAGGTCATCGGCATCGTGCTCGGCGCGAGCGGCGGGGCTGCGGCGCCGGCGCCGGGTGGGTCGGCTGCGGGCGCGGGGGCGTCCTCGGCCGGCGGTGGACCACAGACCCAGGCGATCGCGGCGTCAGAGGCCGGTTCGATCATCGACAGTCTCAAGACCGGGGCGGGTGACTCGATCGGGATGGCGGGCGTCGCAGACGCCACGAACGCCGGGATTGCCGTCATGGCGGTCACGCCCGGCTCGGCAGCGCAGCGCGCGGGCATCACGGCCGGCGACCTGCTGAAGACGATCAACGGCGTTGCCGTGGGCGGCGATGGCACGAAGGGGTCGTACTGTTCGGTTCTCCGCTCGCATGCGCCCACGGACGTCTATCCGGTCACCGTCGTTCGGAACGGGATCAGCTACGCCGGCGAGATCAACGGTCGAGAGCTCGCAGCCGCTGGAGGCGGGGGTACGCCACCAACGCCCGTGGCCAGCGGGGGTGGTTCAGGCGCCACGGCCAACGTCTCGATCGCCGAGATCCAACCGTTCGTGCCTTCTGCCATCTGGTCGACCTGCGTCCATTCGACCGACTCGCTGCCGTCCAGCGTCCTCGAGGCCGCCGCGTGCTCGGCATCCGGCGTCAACGGAGCCTGGTACTACCTCTACGACAGCCCGGCGGATCTGGCAGCCGAGATCGCAGCCGACACGACCGCTCACGGCCTGTCGTCGAGCGGCAGCTGCGACAAGGGCGCCTATGCCGGGACCTGGACCTACACGTTCCCGGACCGGACGACGCTCTCGAACCCGGGCCAGTCCCTCCTCTGCTACACGGCGAGCGACGGAGCTGCCTGGATCGAGCAGGCGGACCCGGCCTCGGCGATCCTCTTCTGGGTCCAGCTTAAGGACGGCACGATCGCCGATCTCAACCAATGGTGGCTGAACCACGCCACGATCGTGGTCGTCGAGCCGACTCCGAGCTGACCAGGAGGTCGCAAGCGCTCGAGTGCGAGCGGCTCGCGCGATCCAACGGAGCTCGCCGTGAGAGCGAGCGCTTGACGTTCCGCGGGCGCCCCTACGATTGGCGGCGGGAGGGCCGATGACCCGGCGCCGCACGGCAATCGTGTCCGCTACTGGGTGCGCGACGCGACCGGCGTCCGCCATGGCGTGGTCTGGCCGTTCGGGACCGTGGCTGTCGATGGCGGCGTTCGGGTGCCCGGGCTCGCCGAGGTGCTCAGGCCGGGCGTTCCATTCTGGGTGGGTGGGGGAGTCGGTTCCGCACCGGCGCTCGGCGTCTGCGATGCCGAGCCCGACCTCTACCTCGGCGGCGGGTTCTCGCTCACGAACCCTGTTCCCAGCGGGCCGTGAGCTGGCGACCCCGGATGACATTCGCCGACTCTGGCGATCACACCGGCGTCATCGGATGCTCGAGGGCTGCCGTCCGTGATCGTGACCCGGATCAGGGCAACGGCCGCCAGCGTCTGCCGAGCAGGACCGCGATGGCCGCGAGCACGCCGCCGACGCCGGTGAACGCGACGCTGAGCTCCACGACCTCGTGCTTGAAGATGAGGCTGACCGGCAGGCTCGCGAACACGCCCTCGAGCTGCGAGGCGCTCTCGGCCGGGTAGTACTTCGCGCCCGTCGTCGTCGCGATCTGCATGAGCGCCTGGTCGTCGATGCCGCGTCGGAACCCGTTCCCACCGCCGCCGAACTGGCCGCCGAACGCCCCGCCACCGAAACCCGGGAAGTTGCCGGGCTCGCGACCGAGGAACTGGGTCGCGCAGGTCGGGTCGAGCTGGCCGCCCTGCGGCGTCCCGAAGCCGATCGTGTACGTCCGGATCCCGCGGGTCGCGGCCTCCTGGGCCGCCTGCTGTGGATCGAAGCCGGTGTTCGTGGCGCCGTCGGTGAGCGCGACGATGATGTCGGGCGCGTAGTCGCCGGGGGGCAGGGGAGCGGGCTCCGAGCCCGGCCGGCCCTCACCGGTGGCTGGCGCGACGGTCGGGTCGATGGCGGCGATGGCGTCGATGGCTTCGAGGATCCCGCTGCCGAGCGCGGTCCGCCGCCCGGTGGTCAGGCTGGCGAGCGCGTTGAGGAGCGCCGCCTGGTCGTTCGTCGGTGGCTGCACGAGCTGGGCGAAGCCGCTGAACGCCACGATCCCGATCTGGGTGTTCGCGCCCTGCTGCCTGATGAAGGCCGCGGCCGCGTTCTCGGCCGCCCTGAGCCGGTACGGGTCGACGTCGTTCGAGCACATCGAGCCGGAGACGTCGATGACGAGGACGATCGTCGTCTCGTTCGCGGGCACGCTCGCGATCGCGACCGGCCGAGCGAGCGCGAGCCCGAGCACGGCGAGCGCGAGCGCGAACATCGCGAACGGCAGGTGCCGTCGGAGCCGGCCCGAACCCGGGGCCGCGGCCCGAACGAGCGACAGGCTCGAGTACCGGACGCCGCTGGGCCGGCGACGCCGGAGACGCCAGATGTACAACGCGACGAGGGCCGGGACGACCGCGAGGCCGACGAGGAGCAGTGGCCAGAGGAAGGTCATGGCAGGTACCCCAGCCACATCAGGGAGCCGACGCCGCCGAGGACGAACAGGAGTACCGCGAGACCGGCGAACACGCCGGTCAGCTCGACCTGCTCCGGCTTGAGGACGAAGCTCGTGTCGAGCTGGTCGTAGACCGCGTTCAGGCCGGCCGTGTCCGTGGCCGCGTAGTACGTCCCGCCCGAGACGCTCGCGATCTGCTTCAGGGTCGCGGAATCGAGCTGGGTGTGGATCTGGAACCCATCGAGGTTGACGGTCGTGCCGGCGTCACTGCCGATCCCGACCGGATAGATCCGGACGCCCTCGTCCGCCGCGCTCTGGGCGGCCTGGATCGGGTCCGGTGGCTCGTTGTTGTCGCCGTCGGTGAGGAGGATGATCGAGGCCGGGGCGTGGTAGCCCGATGGCACGGGGGTCGGCGTCGCGGTCGGCGCGGGAGAGCGGTTGCTGTAGTAGTCCACGCCCGGCCCGGCTTCCGCGACCTCGATCGCGTGGAGGGAGGCGAGGATGCCCTGCCCGACCGACGTGCCGCGGGCTGGCCGGAGGCGGTCGATCGCGGCAAGGATCGCGGCCTGGTCGGTGCTCGGCGGGACCGTCGTGAGGCCGGCATCGCTGAACGCGACGATTCCGACGACCACGCTCGACGGTTGGCGCTCGACGAAGGCCTTCGCCGCGGCCTGCGCGGCGGCGATCCGGGTCGGCTGGAGGTCGGTCGCGCCCATGCTGGCCGAGACGTCGAACGCGAGGATCACGATGCCCTCGTCCGTCGGGATCGTGACGGTGCCCTGCGGCCGCGCGATCGCCAGCCCGAGGAGGACGAACCCGGCCGCGAGGAGGATCGCGGGCGCCCGGCGGGCCATCCGCCGGGCCGGCGAGGCGGGCGACGACGACGCCGGGCCGCCGCCGATGAGGCCCGAGATCGCGGCCGCTCGTCGGCGCCGGCCGCGGTCCATCGCCCGAACGAGGAGTATCCCGAGCGGCACCAGCAGGAGGAACAGCAGCCCGGGCGGCCAGATGAGCGAGGTCGGGATCGGCATCGGTCAGGCGGCCCGCGGCGCGCCCGGGACGCCGGTCGTGGCAGCCGGTCCACGGCGCCGATGGCGAAGCGTCGCCATCCGGACGATCGCCCGGACGAGGTCCTCGTCCGTTGACAGGGTCACCGCCTCGACCCCGGCCCGGGCGAACGCGGTCGAGATGGCGGCCTCGCGGGCGAGCGCCGCCACCGCGAACCGCTCGCGGAATCGTCGATCGGCCGTGTCGACGTAGACCTGCTCGCCCGTCTCGGAGTCCTCGAGGATCAACGCGCCGACGTCGGGCAGCGACTGCTCGCGGGGATCGACCAGGCGGACCGCCATGACCGCGTGCCGGCGGTTCAGGAGGTCGAGCGAGCGTTCCCAGCCCTCGGCGCCGATGAAGTCCGAGATCACGAACACGAGCGATCGCCGCTTGACCGCCCGATGGCCGGCCTCGAGCAGCAGGTTCAGGTCGGTGAGCGGCGCGCGGGCCGCGATCGGCTGGCGCTGCATCGCCTGGATCAGCTGGAGGACCTGGAGCCGGCCGCTCCCGGCTGGCAGCGTCCGCTCGACGCGCTGGCCGTAGAAGATCGCCCCGACCCGGTTCCCGCGACGGGTCAGGAGCCGCGCGAGGGTCGTTACGAAATCGATGAGGACCGTCCGCTTCCGTCGCTCCTCGGGCACGGTCCCGAAGTCGACCGACGGGCTGAAGTCGAGGAGGAACCACGCCGTGAGGTCGCGGTCCTCGGCGTACTCGCGGACGTGGGGCACGTCCGTTCGGGCCGTCACGTTCCAGTCGATCGCCCGGACGTCGTCGCCGGGCTGGTACTCGCGCAGGTCGGTGAGGTCGACGCCACTTCCCCGGAACAGCGTCCGATAGTCGCCCTGGAGGAGCCCGTCCAGGCGCCGGATGACGTGCCAGTCGAGGCGCTGGAGGATGCGCTCGGGCGCCGGCTCGGAGGTCACGTCGCTGGTTCCAGGCTGCGCATCGGCGTGCCTACGCAGTGGCGGACTGCAGCGGCCGCTCGCGCGTCGGGACGACCGGTGGGGGTACCCGGCGGAGGACCGTCGTCAGGATGTCGTCCGGGGTCACGTTGTCCGACAGGGCCTCGAACGACAGCACGAGCCGATGGCGCATGACGTCGCGGGCCATGTCGCTCACGTCGGACGGGACGGCATACGTCCGGCCACGGACGAACGCCAGGGCCCGGGCCGTGAGGATCAGGTTGATGGAGGCGCGCGGGCTGGCGCCGTAGGTGATGTACCGCTCGAGCTCGGGCATCCCGACGTTTTGCGGTGCCCGGGTCGCCGTCGCGAGTCGGACGGCGAAGTCGATGAGCGCCGGGTCCACGTACACCCCGTCCGCCTCGCGCTGGAGCGCGGCCAGCTCGGTCGTCGTCAGGACCTGCCGAACCGGGTCGAGCGCGCCGGTCATCCGCTCGACGATCGCGTACTCCTCGGTGGAGTTCGGATAGCCGACGACGACCTTCAGCATGAACCGGTCGACCTGGGCCTCGGGCAGGGCATACGTGCCCTCGGTCTCGATCGGGTTCTGGGTCGCCAGGACGAGGAACGGCTCGGGCACCCTGAAGGTCTCGTTGCCGATCGTGACCTGGTGCTCCTGCATGACCTCGAGGAGCGCGCTCTGGACCTTGGCCGGGGCGCGGTTGATCTCGTCGGCGAGGAGCAGGTTCGTGAAGACCGGCCCGAGCGATGTGCTGAACTCGCCTGACTTCTGGTTGTAGATCCGGGTCCCGACGAGGTCCGACGGGACGAGGTCGGGGGTGAACTGGATCCGCTTGAAGTCGCCGCCGATCGACGCCGCGAGCGTCTTGATCGCCATCGTTTTGGCGAGGCCCGGCACGCCCTCGACGAGGAGATGGCCACGAGCGAGGAGGGCGACGGCAATCCGCTCGAGCAGGTGGTCCTGCCCGACGATGACCTTCTTCACCTCGAAGAGGACGCGCTCCATCGGGCGCGCCTGGGTCGGGTTCGCGGCGTCGGTCACGATCGGGTCCTCCCTAGTCGTTCGGCAGGCCGGCGGCGCCGCCGGCGGTGTTGATCGGCACGGCGAGCCCGATGCCGATGAAGACGTCCTCCTTGGTGGGGTTGATGAGCGCCGCGACGATCCCCATCACCCGGCCGTAGCGATCGACGAGCGGCCCGCCAGAGTTGCCGGGGTTCACGGCCGCGTCGACCTGGATGAGCCCGGTCAGCTCCGGCCCGCCGTTCGCCGGCTGGAACGATCGGCCGAGGGCCGACACGACCCCGGCGGAGATCGAGCCGTCGAGGCCGAACGGGTTGCCGACGACGTAGGCATCGCTGCCGACCGGCGGGTTCGGATTGCCAAGGGTGGCGGGGACGATCGTCGCCGGCGGATCGAGCGGCTGGAGCACGGCGATGTCGTGGCTCGGGTCCTTCGCGCCGATGACGGCCTGCGAGACCGTGCCGTCGGCGAAGGTCACCTGGATGACCCGGGCATCCGCCACGACATGGAGGCTCGTGAGGATGTCGCCCTGGGTGTCGATGACGACGCCGCTCCCGAGGCTGCCGCCGGCCTGGCCGCTCGCGCCCGGGGTCACGCCTGGGGTCGGAGCCGGGCTCAGGGCCGGCGTGCCGCTCGGGCCGGCCCCGCCGCTCCCGTTCGGAGCGCCACCCGCGCCCGCGCCCGCGGCCTCGTTCTCCGTCCGGACTTCGACGAGCGACGGCTGGATCGCGGCGTAGGCCTGCTCGGAATAGGCCGGCGGCGGCGTCACCGACGCGAGCGCGCCGGCGATCTGGCTCGCGACGTCACCCGTGGTGATCGGCGCCGGACCGTGGAACGCGGCGTTGTAGAGGAGCACGGCCACGAGCGCCGCGACCATCCCGGCGCCGAATCCGCCGGCGCGGCGGACGCGGGCACGGAGCCGCCCGGCCCGGGTGGTCGGGGGTGGCGGTTCGCCGCGGGCCCCGGGCGCGCCTGTCGGCGGCGAGGGCGGCGCCGCGTTCGGTTCGGGGATCGGCAATCCGAAGCTCCCGCTGTGCAAACGGCCGCGCGCGAGGCGCCGCGGCGCGCCCGGTCCCGAGAATGGCCGGCCATCCTGATGGAACGCTGAGAAGCGTAGCCCGGCCTTCGGAGACGACCTCGCATGCCTTCGCCTGAGGCACCTGCGGGACGGACAACATCGAGGTCGAGCGGTCGAACGTGGGGGCGACCGATTGCTGGCGCCCGAACCTGCCGACGAAGATCGCCCTAACCGCCTCGAACGGACGAGCCCTGGGGCTGGCAACGCGACTGCCGGTCTCGACCCCGGGCGCGTAGACCGCGAACGGGGTCAGGATCCGGGCCGTGAAGCGGCTGGGGAAGCGAACCGAGGAACCACGGAGAAGCGGCAGCATCCTCGTGGTCGAGCCCGCGGACGAGCCCGGCCGCCATCGTGATCCCGGAGCGGCTGATGCCCGGCGGCAGGGCGAACGTCTGGGCGAGGCCGATGAGGCCCGCTTCACGGAGCTCGAGCCGAAGCGCGCGGGCGGCATCGCTGGGAACTCGCCCCCGAACGAGAGCGCGAGAGGTCCCGGATCATCGGCTCTTGGTTGCGGTCTCGGTGCCGAACCTTATTCCTGAGAACCTCCTGAGCACTGCTCTCGGAGCCTACGGTCCACCACGCAGGTGGCGAGGAAGGGCACGCGGCGAACTTATGTCGTTCGCGCCGAGCGCGACGGCTTCAATTGGCTCGCCCGAATCGAGGGCATCGACCACGTCTTCGTGCGGGCCCGCCAACTCAGAGAGATCGAGACGCTGGCCCGCGAGGTCGTTGCGTCTGCGGTGGGCATCCAGAGGCTCGAATTCGATCTGAGCCTTGTTGTTGCGGGCGAGTAAGCCCCGAGTGCCGGTTCGGTCGGCGCGCTGGATTGTGCTCGGCCGATCGGAGCTGTCGCGATGGGGCGGAGACCTGCGCCGACGGCACATCTTCCAGGGCGTCGTGGAGCGGGCCGGGGCGATCACCTCCTCGCGCACGGATGGGCCGCGCCTCTGGCAGGCGATTCGAGCGTCGCACCGGGGGCCGGGGTCGAGCCGGCGCGTTCGCCTCGCGAGCGGCGAGCTCCTGACCGAGAACGCCTGTCTTCTTGCTCGGCTCGTGACCCGACCAACAGCGCTCGATGTCCACGACGAGCCGATGCTTCAATCAGCCGCCCTCGGACGGTCTCTCAGTCGCGCGGATGCACAAGTGCTGCGACGACGAATGCAGGCCAATCTCGACCTGTTCGCGATCCATGTTGTGCCCTCGGCATCGTTCGCGACCCTCGTCGGGCTGGAACCTGCCCGGATCATCGTCGCCCCGAATGGATCCGACACCGCCCATGTCACGCCGGGCCCGTTCCCATCGCAGCCGACGATCGGTCTCGTCTCCGGTGCGGCGCCCGGTCGAGGGATCGAAGCCCTGGTCGACGCGGCGATCGAGTTGCGACGGCAGGTGCCCGACCTGCAGCTCCGGCTCTGGCTGGCGTCGATCGATGCCACCGGGCATGCCTACGTCGGCGCCATCCGAGACAAGGTGGCGACGCAGGGCTGGATCGAGGTCGGCAACGCCCCCTACGACCGGCTCGGCGAGATCCTGGCGACGGCCACCGTGCTCGTCGTCCCGCACCCGGCGAACGCGTATATGGACGTCGCGGTGCCGGTGAAGCTCGCCGACTCGATGGCCGCTGGGCGACCGGTGGTCGTGACCCCGCGTGTGGAGACGGCGCGGATCGTTCGCGCGGCCGATTGCGGCACGG
>Ga0209579_10000776_pt1 | contig 28945 bp, 24 predicted proteins | sample Coa_R1_2_FD_187152 | JGI IMG/M metagenome (GOLD analysis project Ga0209579, IMG submission 187152) | Surface soil microbial communities from Centralia Pennsylvania, which are recovering from an underground coalmine fire - Coalmine... | ecosystem: Environmental > Terrestrial > Soil >... | reverse complement strand
TCAGAAGCAGCCGGGCTTTCCTGCCGACGTGCTGCCGCGCTATCTCAAGAGCCGCGGCGTCGAATTCGTGATTGCGGAGCAGGACACGTATAGCGTCGTCAAGCGCGTGATTCCCGAAGGCGGCACGATGTGCTCGCTTTGCTCTCGATTGCGACGCGGCGTTCTCTACCGCGTCGCGAGCGAGATCGGCGCGACGAAGATCGCGCTCGGTCACCACCGCGACGACATCCTCGCGACGTTCTTCCTGAACCTCTTCCACGGCGGCAGGCTCAAGACGATGCCGCCGAAGCTCGCCTCGGACGACGGCATGCACGTCGTCGTCCGGCCGCTCGCGTACGTACGCGAACGCGACCTAGCGCGTTATGCCGACGCTTGCGCGTTCCCAATCATTCCGTGCACGCTGTGCGGCTCACAGGAGAACCTGCAGCGCAGGCAGGTCGCGGAAATGCTGCGCGAGTGGGACAACCGCTATCCCGGGCGCATCGAGTCGATCTTCAATGCGATGCGAAACGTCGCACCCACGCACCTCCTCGATCGGACGCTGCAGGATTTCGCGGCAATCCGGGCAACCGGCGTTCCCTGCGCGAAGGGTGATCGGGCGTTCGACGAGGGCCGGAGTTAAGCAGTCGGAGACAGAACACGGTGAAGGCCGACGCTACCGGCCACGTGTTGTCAAAAGGCGATTTCAGCGACTTGATGCGCTTGACGTGTCGTCGGCCGCGACTTAAGCCGGGTACGTGGCGCGAAAATCGGATCTCAGCGACATGAGCGCTCCTCGGTCCTGGGAGCCGCATCTGCGCTACAACGAAGAGACGCTCGACCCGTTAGTGCGGATGGGAGCGGCTCATTATTAGTTCGAAGCTATTCATCCATTCACCGATGGCAATGGACGAACGGGACGCGTGCCTTTACCTCAGTCGGTACATCATCGCGCACTTGACCGATTATTACAGCTTGTTACTCGCAGTGTCGCGCGACAACGCCTGGGAACCTTGGCTGCTCTATATGCTGCGAGCGGTGGAAGAAACGGCAACCTGGACAACGGCCGAGATTGGCGCGATACGCAGACTCGCTGCCGACACCACCGCGTATATCAGCATAAACTCCCGAAGATCTACATCCGAGAACTGGTAGACGTCATCTTCGAACAGCCATACGGTCGCATCGCAAATCTCGTCGAAGCCGAAATCGCCGGGCGCCAGACGGCGTCTCGTTATCTCAAAGCGCTTGTCGATATCGGCGTATTGCGCGAGCGAGCTTTTGGTAAAGAGAAGCTATTCATTCATCAGAAGCTCCTGACGCTGCTCGCGCGACAGCAATGAATCACAGCCCTATGGATGACATCTCTCCGGAACTGACCGTTGCGCTTCTACCTGACCGTGTGCTTCCCCTGTCCGAACAGAATCTTTCGCGACTCCTCGTCGCTGATCGCCGGCTTCACGTTGACCGTCTTCGCGAGCGCGTAGGCGCGCTGCGTTGCCGGACGCGCGGCGATCCTCTCCTTCCAGCGTTTGATGTCGGGAAACTCGTCGATGTTCTGCCGCTGCCGTTCGGGTTGTATCCACGGGTAGCAGGCGATGTCGGCGATCGTGTATTCGCCGACGATGAAGCCGCGCCCGCGCAACTGCTTGTCGAGCACCGCGTAGAGGCGTCCGGTCTCGTTGACGTAGCGATCGATCGCGTAGGGAATCGGCTCGATCGCATAGCTTCCAAAATGATGGTTCTGCCCAGCCATCGGTCCGAGGCCCGCCATCTGCCAGAAGAGCCACTGGATGCAATGCCAGCGCGTGCGCGGATCGGCGGGTATCAGCTTGCCGGTCTTCTCGGCGAGATAGAGCAGGATCGCGCCGGATTCGAAGAGCGGTAACGGACCGTCGCCGAGCGCGGGCGCGTGGTCGACGATCGCCGGAATCCGGTTGTTGGGCGCGATCGCGAGAAAGTCGGCGGCGAACTGCTCGCCGCGCGAGATGTTGACCGCCTTGATCGTGTACGCGAGGCCGGTCTCCTCGAGGAACATCGTGATCTTGTGGCCGTTCGGTGTCGTCCAGTAGTAGAGGTCGATCATTCGGCAGCTTTCAGCTTTCAGCTATCAGAGGTCAGAACGTCCCCGGATATGCGCCGCCATCGACGAGAACGTTCTGTCCCGCGATATAGCTCGCGTGCACGCTGCAAAGAAATGCGCAGATCGCACCAAACTCGCGGGGATCGCCGAAGCGTCCTGCCGGCGTGGCGTTCATCGCGGCATCCCGCGCATCCTCGTACGAGATGCCGGCCGCCTTCGCGCGTCCTTCGATCGTCGCGCGCAGCCGATCCGTCGCGAACGCCCCGGGCAGCAGATTGTTGATCGTGACGCTGTGCCGCACGACCTTACGCGCAAGCCCCGCGACGAATCCGGTCAAGCCCGAACGCGCACCGTTCGACAGTCCGAGGATGTCGATCGGCGCTTTCACCGCGCTCGAAGTGATGTTGACGATGCGTCCGAACTTGCGCTCGATCATCGTGTCGACGGTCGCCTTGATGAGCTCGATCGGCGTCAGCATGTTCGCGTCGAGCGCACGCATCCACGTCGCGCGATCCCAATCCCGGAAGTCGCCCGGCGGCGGGCCGCCCGCGTTGTTGACCAGGATGTCGGGCTGCGGACACGCCGCGAGCGCCTTCGCACGGCCGTCGGGCGTCGTGATGTCGCACGCGACGAATGCGACCTTGCGTCCGGCAAGCTGACCGATCTCGTCCGCCGCACGCGCAACGTCGGCCTCGGTACGGGCGCAGATCGTCACGTCGACGCCCTCGCGCGCGAGCGCTTCGGCGCATCCGCGACCCAGGCCCTTGCTCGCCGCGCAGACGAGCGCACGGCGGCCGGCTATTCCAAGATCCATCGGCATTCCTTTACAAGGAGATCAGGCCGGACGCAGCACGCCGCTGCGCCGCGCCTGCACGACGGTCGCGATCGCGAAGAGAAACAACGCGGCGAGCACGATTGGCACGTCGCGCGCGAGACCGCGGTCGAGCATTGCGCCGAACCACACGGGCGCGAGCATCGCGCCGATGTCGAGGCCGGAATAGACGAAGCCGTAGACGCGGCCGGCCGCACCTCGCGGCGTCGCGCCGCGCACGATCAAATCGCGCGATGGCGCCGTCGCGCCGACGGCGAAGCCAACGGCGACGAAGATCGGCAGCATGAGCGCGATGGGGGCCGTGTCCGCCGCGACGATGGCGAGCAGGAGTGCAGCGACCAGAAGACCGGTGGCCGCCACACGATCGTGCCTCGTCGCGCGCACCGCGAGAAAACCGCCGATCACGATGCCGGCGGTATTGCCGAAGAGGTAACCGGTGACCGTCGACGTCGCGACGACGAGCGGCACGTCGAAGCCCACGTTGAGGGTCGGCGTGAGAAACGTCTGGATACCGACGCTGGCCGCCGTTTGCAGGACGAAGTAGACGAAGCAAAGCACGATCGCGGGTTGCGCTAGCAATCGCATGCCGCTCGCCAATGTCGTGCTCGCCGCATCGGTGGCGCGTTGCGACGTCAGCACGAAACGCTGTGTCGCGAGAAGACCCACCGCGAGCAAGGCCGTGCTGCCCATCGCGAGCAGCGCGACGCGAAAGCCGAAGGCCGCGCCAAGGCCGTAGCTCACGACCGGGGCGAGTGCGAAGCCGACGTTTCCGCCCACCGCGTGCATCGAATACGCGTGCCCGAGTCGCCGCGGCGTGACGTTCGCATTGAGCACCGCGAAGTGACATGGATGGAACACGCCGTTGCCTGCGCCCATCACGATCGCGCACGGAAAGAGCCACAGTGGACCGGAAACCAGCGAACAGCAAAGCGTGCCACATGCGAGCAACGCCATCCCGCCAAGCAAAACCGGCCGTGCGCCGGCCCGATCGACCAGGATGCCGATGAAGAACTGCACGACGCCGCTCGCGACATAGAATGCGCCGGCCACGAGGCCGAGCAGCGTCCAAGACATGTCGAACTGCGCGCGAAGCAGCGGGAAGAGCGGCGGCAGCGCGAGTTGCAGAAAATGCGAGACGCCATGCGAGAAACCGACGACGCCCATGACCCGCGCATCCCGGCGGAACGACGCGGCGGGGACAGTATCCAATTCGGGGAGCGCGTGCAAGGAAAAGAGCGGAAGCAGCGACTATAGCAGCACGAGCCATTCTTCACGGACAATCATCATGACGGACACCATGCGCAAGACCGACTCGGACTGGAAGGCGCAATTGACGCCGGAGCAATATCACGTGACCCGCGAAAAAGGCACCGAGCGCCCGTTTACCGGCAAGTACTGGAACAACGAGGCCGAAGGCACGTACCGCTGCATCTGTTGCGGCACGCCGCTCTTCGAGTCCGACACGAAGTTCGACGCGGGATGCGGCTGGCCGTCGTTCAATGCACCGATCGCCACCGCGAACGTCGAGGAGCGCGAGGATACGTCGCACGACATGCGCCGCACCGAGGTCGTTTGCGCCGCCTGCGACGCGCATCTCGGGCACGTGTTTTCCGACGGGCCGGCGCCCACCGGGTTGCGCTACTGCATGAACTCGGCGTCGCTTGCGTTCGAGCCGAAGAAATAGCTCGAATCGACAATAGATTAATTGTCTAAGCTGCTGTTATTGATGTTTTTTCAAGACACGCGCGATGAAGGCGCCGCACGCCTCGATCTCGTCAACTGCGGCTTCGTGATCCATCGGATACGCGTGCCACTCGACGGACCAGCCGCCGGCTTCGAGCACGTCGCGCGAGCGCTCGGCCCACGCGAAGGCGACGACCTGGTCGTGGCGCCCATGCGCCATGAAGATCGGCACCGCGCGATTTTCGGGGCTCGCTTCCGCCACAGCGCGATCCGCGGCGATCAGATAACTCGATAGCGCCACGATCCCGGCAAGACGCGCGCGCAACCGCAATCCCGCGTAGAGCGCGATCGCGCCCCCCTGCGAAAAACCGGCGAGGATCATTCGTTCGCTTGCGATCCCGCGTTCGCGTTCGCGTTCAAGCAGCGCGCCGACGAGCGCTGCCGAGCGGCGAACGCCTTCGATGTCCGCGCGCTCCTCGAGATTCGCCTGGCGAATGTCGTACCACGCGCGCATCTGCATGCCGTTGTTGATCGTCACCGGCATGATCGGCGCGTGCGGAAAGAGGAAGCGCACGGCGAGATGTGCGGGCAGGCGAAGCGACGGGACGACCTGCGACCAGCCGTGGCCGTCGTCGCCGAGTCCGTGCATCCAGACGATCGCGGCATCGGGATTGGCGCCCGTCTCGAGTTCGATCGCGGGCAGGAGCGACTCTGTCATCTCATGGACCTCGAGCAAGAGCGGCCGATTCTACGCGGTAGCATTCGGCGAGCGCGCGCGCCACAATGCGACTCCGATGCATCGCGCGGGAGGAGGACTCCGATGAGACGATCGTCGTGCATGCAGCGCGTGGCGCTCGCCGCTGCCGCACTGCTCTTCGCGTTCGCTGCGCCATCGCTTCACGCCGAGGATGCGTGGCCGACGCGATCGATCAAAATCATCGCGCCGGTGCAGCCCGGCGGCGGCGTCGATCTCGTCGCGCGCACGGTGGCGGAGCGCCTGTCGAAATCGTTCGGGCAACCGGTGATCGTCGAGAATCTGAGCGGCGGCGGCGGCATCGTCGGCTCGCTTGCCACTGCGCACGCCGCGCCCGACGGCTACACGCTGATGGTCGGCTACGTCGGCACGCACGGAACGAATCCGGCCGTGCGCAAGCTGCCCTACGACGCGGTCAAGGATTTCACGCCGATCGCGATGGTGTGCGGCACGCCGAACGTCCTCGTCGTGCCGTCCAACCTTCCCGTCTCGACGCTGCGCGAGTTCGTCGACTGGGCGCGCACGCAATCGGGCAAGCTTTCGTACGGATCGTCGGGCCCGGGAACGCTCACGCATCTTGCGATGGAGCAGTTCAAGCTGGAAGCGAACCTGCCCGACATCACGCACGTTCCGTATCGCGGCATCGGCCCGGCGTTCGTCGACATTCTCGGCGGACAGACGCAGGCGATGTTTCCCGGTCTCGCTGCCGCGCTGCCGCACATCAAGGCCGGCAAGATCAAAGCGCTCGCGGTTACCGGCGTGCGGAGGCACCCGCTGCTGCCCGACGTGCCGACGTTCGAGGAATCGGGTTACGCCGGCTTCGACGGCGTGCAGTGGTACGGGATCGTCGGACCGGCGAACGTTCCGGCGCCGACCGTCGCGCGTCTCAACGCCGAGATCAACAAGGGACTCGAGACGCCGGAGTTGCGCAAGCGACTGTCCGGCGAAGCGCTCGAGCCCATGCCGATGACGCCCGCCCAGTTCGGCGACTACATGCGAAACGACATCGCGAAGTGGACGAAGCTCGCGCAATCGCGGCACATCGAGATCAAGGAATGAGCGCGCCGGGCGCCGCAGACGAGAACGACGTTCCCGCCGTCACGCGCGCGCTCGCGCGCTTCGTCGCCGAGCATCCGTCGGCAGGATGGGGCGACCACGTCGAGCGCGAGGCGCTTCGCACGTTTCGCAACTGGCTCGCCTGCGCGATCGGGGCATCGCATCATCCCACACTCGAAGCCGCGCTCGCCGGTGTGATGGAGCTCGCCCCGAGCAGGCAGGCGAGCGTGCTCGGCCGCGCGGAACGCGTCGATATCGCGAGCGCCGCGCTGCTGAACGGCATCGCTTCGCACACGTTCGATTTCGACGATACGCATCTTGCGACGATCATTCATCCGGCGGGCCCGGTCGCTTCCGCCGCGCTTGCAATTGCCGAACATTCGGGGACGAGCGGACGCGCGCTCCTCGACGCGCTCGTCATCGGCGTCGACGTGGAATGCCGGATCGGCAACGCCATCTACCCGGATCACTACGATCGCGGCTGGCACATCACGGGATCGGTCGGCATGCTCGGCGCGGCGGCGGCATGTTCACGCCTCTTGGGTCTCGATACACGGCAAACGACGATGGCGCTCGGCATCGCGGCGTCGCAGCCGACCGGCGTGCGCGAGCAATTCGGATCGATGACCAAGCCGCTGCATCCGGGCGCCGCCGCGCGCGCAGGCCTGATGTCGGCGCTTCTCGCGCGTCACGGCTTCACGGCGTCGGCGAGCGCACTCGAAGCGCCGCGCGGCTTGCTGCGGACGTTCTCGACGAAGCACGACTGGCGCGAGATTGTCGAGGGCCTCGGCGAACGTTTCGAGATCGTGAAGAACACGTACAAGCCGTTCGCCTGCGGCGTCGTCATCCACCCGGCGATCGACGGATGCGCACAGTTGCGCGACGAGGCGAACATCGATGCCGACGCGGTGGAGCGCGTCGAGCTTCGCGTGCATCCGCTGGTGCTCGAGCTCACCGGCAAGCGCGCGCCGCGCACCGGGCTCGAAGGCAAGTTCAGCGTCTACCATGCATGCGCGGCGGCGCTTCTGTTCGGAACCGCCGGCGTACGAGAATTCTCCGATGCGTGCGTCAACGATCCGCGTGTCGTGGCGCTGCGGGAGCGCGTGACGGCGCATGCCGACGAAGGGATCGACGAGGCAGCGTGCGAAGTAACGCTGACGCTTCGCGACGGCCGCACGCTGCACAAGCGCATCGAGCACGCGGTTGGCAGCCTCGAGCGGCCGATGAGCGATCGCGACCTCGACCGCAAGTTCCACGGGCTCGTCGATCCGGTGCTTGGCGAAGCGGCCGCCGATGAACTGCTCGCGCGATGCGCACAATTGCCGCAGACGAGCGAAGTGCGAAGGCTCGTCGACGCCGCGCGGGCGGTCTGATCGTCACCGCACCGTCACATGCGCGTCGCGAATCACGCTGCCCCACCGCGCGATCTCGCCGCGCAGCATCGCGCCAAACGCATCCGGCGTGTGCGCTGGCACGGGATCGACGCCGATCGTTCGGTATTTCGCCAGCACCTCGGGTGACGCGAGCGGCTTCATCACCTCTTCGTTGATCCGGCGCACGAGATTCGGTGGCGTCCTGGCCGGAACGAGCAATCCGAACCACGTCGCCACGGTGAGATCGGGATAGCCTTCCTCGACGATCGTCGGCACGTCGGGAAGCTGCGGATGGCGCTTCGGCGCGAGGATCGCGAGCGGCTTCAATCTTCCCGCCTTGATCTGCGGCAACGCGGCGATGACGCCGGTCGACATGAACTGTGTGCGCCCGGACAGGAGGTCCGACATCGCCGCCGGAATGCCCGCGTAGGGAATCATCTCCATCCTGATGCCGGCCTCGCGCGCGAACATCTCGGTGCTCAAATGCGTCACCGATCCGACCGACGTCCCCGCATATGACAGCGCGCCGGGGGGCGCGCTTTCGCGTACGCGATGAATTCCTTCAGCGTCGAGGCGGGAACGCCGTCCGGCACGACGAGCACGAACGGCGCGGTGCCGAGATTCGCGACCGGCGCGAAATCACGCACCGGATCGTAACGAAGCTTCCCTGGCTGCAACGCGGCCTGCGTCGTGAACGGAACGCTCGTCGACAGCCACGTGTACCCGTCGGGCGCGCTTTTCGCGACCATCTCGGCGGCGATGTTGCCGTCGGCGCCCGTGTGGACCTCGACGAGGAGCGGGATGCGACGGAAGTGGGGCGAGCGCTCGGGCACGAGATATTCGTTCTGCGCGTGCGCAACCGCCGGGATTTCGACGCGGCGTTCGCGGCCTTCGTGTGCGAGCGCGCCACGGCGCTGCTCGTCGCGACCGATCCCATGCTGCGGAGCCAGCGCGAGCCTCTGGTCGCATTTGCGGCGCAACAGCGCGTGCCGGCCATCTCGAAATATGAAATGCCGGCTGCCTCAAGAGCCTGGCCACCGATGCTGCTCCTGCCGGCGCCGTTGCAGCCGGCGAGCACGAAGATTTGTCCAAGCCGACGCTAATGCCTGGGCATGGAACGAGGGTGTGCGTCGATTGCAACGGGCGATCGCAGAACGCAGTAACTACGCATTGGAAACCACGCTCGGTGGCGAAACCATCGTCAGCTTATTGCTGGAGGCGGCGGACGCTGGTCCTGGCGTCAATGTGTGGTTCATCGGGCTCGACTCCGTCGAGCTGCCGCGAGAATTGAGTCGTCGTCCTTAAGCTCGAGGTCGGTCCCTCGATCGGGCCCACTCCCGTTGCCTTCGCCGCGCAACGACTCCACTTATGATGTCGACGGCAGACAGGTAAAATTGCCGATGCGGGCGTGCGACACAATCGCCAACGCCCACGGTCGCGTCCACAAAAATCGCGGCACGATCCGGAACACGATTCTTGGAGCCTTAGCCGATGGCCCTGTCCGCTGCGGTGCACACGGTCGCGCTTCGCGACGTCTCCCTCGACGACAAGTACGAGCTCGGCGCAGGCCGCGTTTTCCTGACCGGCGTGCAGGCGCTCGTTCGTCTGCTGATCCTGCAGCGACAGCGTGACAAGGAAGCCGGTTTGAATACCGGGGGGTTCGTGTCGGGCTATCGCGGCTCGCCGCTCGGTGGCCTCGATCAGGCGCTGTGGAAAGCGCAGAAATTCCTGGACCGCGCGCAGATCAAGTTCCAGCCGGGCTTGAACGAGGATCTCGCGGCGACGGCCGTATGGGGCACGCAACAAGTCACGATGTACGAAGGCGCGACCGTCGACGGCGTCTTCGCGATGTGGTACGGCAAGGGCCCCGGCGTCGACCGCTGCGGCGACGTCTTCAAGCATGCGAACTTTGCCGGCACATCGAAGCATGGCGGCGTGCTCGTGCTCGCCGGTGACGATCATGCGGCCAAATCGTCGACGCTGCCGCATCAATCCGACCACCAGTTCTCGGCCGCGATGATGCCCGTGCTCTACCCGTCGTCGGTGCAGGAAATCCTCGACCTCGGCTTGCACGGCTGGGCGATGAGCCGCTACTCCGGCTGCTGGGTCGGGTTCAAGTGCGTGTCCGACACCGTCGAAAGCTCCGCATCGGTCGACGCGGATGCGCGCGGCGTGCAGATCATCGTTCCCGACGACTTCCCGCTGCCGCCCGACGGCGTGTCGATTCGCTGGCCCGATACCTTCCTCGGCACGGAAGCGCGGATGCAGGACTACAAGATCTACGCCGCGCTGCATTACTGCCGCGTCAACAAGTTGAACCGCATCGTCATCGATTCGCCGAAGCCGCGACTCGGCATCATCACCAGCGGCAAGAGCTACCTCGACGTGCGCCAGGCGCTCGACGATCTCGGCATCAGCGAAGCCGACGCAGCCGCGATCGGCATCCGGGTCTTCAAAGTCGCGATGCCGTGGCCATTGGAACCGGAGGGCGTGCGCCAGTTCGCCGAAGGACTCGAAGAGATCCTCGTCGTCGAGGAGAAGCGTCAGATCGTCGAATACCAGTTGAAGGAGCAGCTCTACAACTGGCGCGACGACGTGCGCCCGCGCGTCGTCGGCAAGTTCGACGAGAAAGGCGAATGGGTGCGCCCGCATGGCGACTGGCTCTTGCCGCCGCACGCGGAGCTCACACCAGCGATGATCGCGCGCGTCATCGCGCAACGGATTCAGCGCCTCGAGCTCCATCCGCGACACGCGGAAGCGATCCGCGAGCGCGTCGACTTCATCAACCAGAAGGAACGTGCGCTCGCGCGACCGAAGATCAGCCTTGCGCGCATGCCCTACTTCTGCTCGGGCTGCCCTCACAACACGTCGACGAACGTGCCCGAAGGAAGCCGCTCGACGGCAGGCATCGGCTGTCACGTGATGGCGATCTGGATGGATCGGCGCACCTCGACGTTCACGCACATGGGCGGCGAAGGCGTGCCGTGGATCGGCCAGGCGCCGTTCACGAACGAGAAGCACATCTTCGCGAACCTGGGCGACGGCACCTACTATCACAGCGGCATTCTCGCGATTCGCGCGTCCGTGGCAGCAGGCGTCAACATCACCTACAAGATCCTCTACAACGATGCCGTGGCGATGACCGGCGGGCAACCGGTCGACGGGCCGATCTCGCCGCGCGACATCGCCCGCCAATGCGCGGCCGAAGGTGTATCGAAAATCGTCGTCGTCACCGACCAGCCGGACAAGTATCCCGCGAAGCATTTCGACGACGACATCGAGATCCATCACCGCGACGAGCTCGACAGCGTGCAGAAGACGCTGCGCGACACGCCCGGCACGTCGATCCTCCTCTATGACCAGACGTGCGCCGCCGAGAAGCGGCGCCGTCGCAAGCGCGGCAAATATCCCGATCCCGCGAAGCGCGTCGTCATCAACGAGCTCGTGTGCGAAGGCTGCGGCGATTGCGGCGTGAAATCCAATTGCGTGTCGGTGGCGCCGATCGAAACCGAGTTCGGCCGCAAGCGCACGATCGACCAGAGCTCGTGCAACAAGGACTACTCGTGCGTCAAGGGCTTCTGCCCGAGCTTCGTCACCGTCGAGGGCGGCCAGTTGCGCAAGCCGAAGAAGGCGGAGGCCGTCGACTTCTCGCACCTGCCCGAACCTTCGCGCGCGCCGTCGAACGACCCTTACGGCGTGCTCGTCACCGGCATCGGCGGCACCGGCGTCGTGACGATCGGTGCACTGCTCGGCATGGCCGCGCATCTCGAAGGCAAGGGTGTATCGGTGCTCGACATGACGGGCCTTGCGCAAAAGAATGGTGCAGTCGTGTCGCACGTGCGCATTGCCGATCATCCCGAGCAGCTCTACGCGACGCGCATCGCGGCAGGTGAAGCGAAGCTCGTCCTCGCGTGCGACATCCTGACCGGCGTCGGTTACGAAGCGCTCGCGAAGATGCAGAAAAGCGTGACGAAGGCGCTCGTCAACACGTCGCTCGTCATGCCGGCGCAGTTCACGCGCGAGCCCGATCTCGCGTTTCCGACCGGGTCGATGGAGCAGGAAATCAGGGACGCGGTCGCGCCGGGCGACGCCGAATTCCTCGACGCGACGAAGCTCGCGACCGGCTTGATGGGCGATTCGATCGCAACCAACCTGTTCATGGTCGGTTATGCGTATCAGCGCGGCCTGCTCCCTGTCGGCGAAGCGGCGATTTTGCGTGCGGTCGAATTGAATGGCGCTGCGGTCGACGCGAACAAGCAGAGCTTCATGTGGGGGCGCCTGGCCGCCGTCGAGCCTCAGAAGGTCGTCGAGGCGGCGATTCCTTCGGCGAAGCCGGACTCGCAGCGGTTGTCGCAATCGCTCGATGAAGTGATCGAGCGCCGCCGCGCATTCCTCACCGACTACCAGGATGTCGCGTACGCGGAACGTTACACCGACCTGATCGCCAAAGTCCGCGATGTCGAGGCTTCTAAACAGCCGGGCATGACCGATCTCGCGGAGGCCGTTGCGCGCTACTACTTCAAGCTCCTCGCAATCAAGGACGAATACGAGGTCGCACGGCTTTATGCCGAAACCGATTTCGTCGCGCGCGTCGCCGCGCAGTTCGACGGCGACTACACGCTCAAATTCCACCTGGCGCCGCCGACGACGAACAAGGCGGATGCGAAGACGGGCGAAGCCGCGAAGTCCACCTACGGGCCATGGATGCTGCCGGTCTTTCGCGTGCTCGCGAAGATGCGCAAGTTGCGCGGAACGGCGTTTGACCTCTTCGGCAAGAGCGACGAGCGCAAGCGCGAACGCGCCCTGATTGGCGAGTACGAGAGCCTCGTCGACGAATTGCTCGCCAAGCTCTCCCCCGCGAATTACGAAACGGCGGTTGCGCTCGCGTCGATTCCCGAGCGCATTCGCGGCTACGGCCACGTGAAGGAGCGACATCTGAAGGACGCGAAGGCGCGCGAGGCGGCGTTGCTTGCGCGGTTTCGCGGCACGCCGGCGTCGCAGCCGGTGACAAGCGCAGCGCTCGCCGCCGCGGACTGACTTTAGCGCTGGATCGACGCAGCGGTCCGATACTTCGGCGTGCCGCGCGCGCCGATCATCAATTCGTCGACGACCGCCTCGACGTCGTCGACCTCGCGCGCGAGCACGGAGAGCGCCTCCGACTGCGCCTTCGTTCGCACGCACCCCTGCAGGATCACCCAGCGACGCTGCACGAGCACCCACACCGACGTTCCGCTGAAACGACCGTCGTAGAGAACGTGCTGCCGCATGCGCGCGGCGATGTCCTTGTCGTAGAGATAGCTGTTCGGCAACCGGCACGCGCCGGACAGATAGCAGCGCGTCCCTCGTTCGGCGCGCGAATGTGCCTCGGTGCGTATTTCCGATGATGTGACGAGCGGCCCACGCGGCACCGGGCAACCGGGCAACCCCGACGTGATCTGCGCGAAGGGATCGTTGAAGTAGTTCGTCAGCTCCTGGGCCGGCGCGTGGAAGTGAACGGCGGCGACAAGTGCGCCCATGATGATCGCGGCGACCGTGCGTCGACGGGCTTCCAACTTCATCGCGTCTGGGCTACATTGCGCGCAGCGTCGCGCCATTTCACGAGAGGGGGAACATGAAGCTCTATTACCACCCGGTGTCCACGACAAGCCGACCGGTCGTGCTGTTTGCCCGCGAATCGGGCATCGACCTCGATTACGAGATCGTCGATCTCTTCACCGGAAAACAATACCAGCCCGAATACGCGGCGATCAATCCGAGCCGGCAGGTGCCGGTGCTCGAGGACGGCGACTTTCGCCTGACCGAAAGCTCCGCGATCCTCAAGTATCTCGCCGACAAGACCGGATCGAAGGCGTATCCGTCCGATCCGCAAAAACGTGCGCGCGTGAACGAGCGGATGGACTGGTTCAACACGGGCTTCTATCGCGATTTCTCCTACGGCCTGCTCTACCCGCAGATCTTTCCGTTCCTCCGCCGGCCGGATGACACGGTGCAGGCGGGCACGGTGTCGTGGGGCAAGGACAAGGCCCTCGTCTGGCTCGACGTGCTCGACAAGAGCCTGATCGGACCGCGCAACGCCTACGTATGCGGCGACGACATCACGCTCGCTGACTATCTCGGGTCGATCATGACCGTCGGCGGCGAAGTCATTCGCTGCAATTTCGACGCGTATCCGAACATCTGCCGGTGGCTTCGCAACATGAAGGCGTTGAAAAACTGGGCGAAGGTGAACGAGGCGTTCGACCAGTACGTCGTCGAGCCGAACAAGGGCAAGGCGTTCGTGCGGGTTTGACGGGCGAGACGCGCAGCGACAATCAGGATGGTCCGCCGCGGCGCGTTCGCGTTCCCGACTCCTGCGTGGGCATCTTCTGCGCAAGCGGCGCCGCAGGCGGCGGGAGATCCATCACGCGGCGCTCGATTCGCGCAAGTCGCGCCCGCGTCTCGGGAAGCGCCGGGACGTCGAAGCGCGGCGGTGAGCCGACGCCGAGCGTCGACGTCAGATCGCCGCACGTCGCGCGCCGCCAGCGCGACAGGTATGGCACCTCGACGCCGAACCGCGTCTCGATCAGGCGCAGCGTCGACGTGTGGTCGAACGTGTCGCTCACGACATAGCCGCCGCTCGAGAACGGCGACACGACGAGGCACGGCACGCGAAAGCCGAGGCCGACCGGCATGCCGCGCACGAATTCGCCGTCGGTTGCCGGTGGTGCAGCGGGCGGCAGCACGTGGTCGAACTGGCCGTCGTTCTCGTCGTAGTTGACGATCACGACCGACTTCGCCCATACACGCGGATTCGACCAGAGCGCTTCGAGCACTTCACGCGTGTGATTCTCTCCCGCAGCCGGCAGGAAGTCGGGATGCTCGCTCACCGTCGACGCCGGCACGATCCACGTCACCTGCGGCAGGTTGCCGCTCGCAAGATCGTGCAGCAACTCGTAATGCGGCCGCAGCCGCAACGCCGCGTCGCGAAGGGGCGAGCGCCGCTCACTCTTCGCGTACGTGCTGAAAAAGCGAACGACGTTGCAACTGTAGTCGTCCCAGTCGTGATAAATGCGCCACGTGATGCCCGCGCGCTCGAGGCGCTCCGGGTACGTCTCCCAACCGAGATCGCGGCGCCCGTTCGTCAGCACCGGTTCACCGAAGCGACCTTGCGCATCGATCGATCCCGTCATCAGGAACAGCCGATTGGGCTGCGTCGGCCCGAACATCGAAGCGTGATAACCGTCGCAGATCGTGAACGCATCGGCGAGTGCGTAGTAGAACGGCAGATCGTCGCGCGCCAGATGTCCCATTGTCAGCGATCCCGCATCGCCGTCGACATCGCGATGCGTGCGCACGAACGCGTCCATCGCGCCGTGATTCCAGCAACCGTGCTGCGGGCCCCAGCTATGGTTGAGATCGGTCAGCCGCTGCGCGCTCGTGCGTCGCGTGTCGAGACGAAACGGCAGGAGGTAGCCGTCCGGATGATGCGCATCGGGCTGGCGAAACACCGGCGCGCCGTCGGGCAACCTCATCGCCGCACGATCGTCGAAGCCGCGCACGCCGGCGAGCGTGCCGAAATAGTGATCGAACGAGCGGTTCTCTTTCATCAGGATGATGATGTGATCGATGTCGGAGAGGCGCGCGGGACGTGGTACCGCATGCACGGGCGTGTCGAGCGCCGCGAGCGCAAGGGCCGCCGCGGTCGATTGAAGGAAGCGCCTTCGGGTTGGATCGTGTCGGTCCATCGGCTTTCGCGATTGCGCATTGGCAGGCGCCGCCAACATTCTGCGCGACAGGCATCATGCGGACAAGACAGCTTGCGTATTCGGTGTTCCGACGCCTACGATCGCGGGCTTCCGACGACGGCGATGACCTGGAGCGAACGATGACGCAGGGACGTGACGATGCGCGACCTTCGGCGTGGTTCGATCTCACCGGGCGCGTGGCGTTGATCACCGGTGGCGTGCGCGGCTTGGGCTTCGCGATCGCGCGCGGACTCGCGAGCGCGGGCGCGACCGTGGTCGTGAACGCGCGCAATGCGCAGTCGCTCGACGCTGCCATCGCGCGACTCGCGGCAGAGGGATTCGCAGCCGAGCCGGCGCGCTTCGACGTGACCGACGACGATGCCGTGCGTGCGAGCGTCGCGGAGATTGCTGCACGCATCGCGCCGATCGACATTCTCGTCAACAACGCGGGCATCCAGCGCCGCCATCGCTTCGTCGACTTCCCCCGCGAGGATTGGGACGCGATCATCGCGACCAACCTGACGGCGCCGCACGTCGTGTCTCAGGCCGTGCTGCCGCCGATGATCGAGCGACGCCGCGGGAAGATCATTCACATCGCGTCGCTGATGGCCGAGATCACGCGCCCGACGATCGTGCCGTATTCGACGGCGAAGGCGGGCCTTCGACAATTGACGCGCGGCATGGCGGTCGAGCTCGCGCCGCACAACATCCAGGTGAACGCGATCGCGCCGGGCTATTTCGCGACCGAGTTGAACCGCGCGCTGCTCGACGACGTGCAGTTCGATGCGTGGGTGAAACGGCGAACGCCGGCGGGACGCTGGGGCGAGCCGGACGAGATCGCGGGCCTCGCCGTGTTCCTCGCGTCGTCGGCCGCCGATTACATCACCGGCCAGATGATCGTGATAGACGGTGGGATGTCGGTGGCCGTGTAGACGGAAATTGGTGCCAAGGAACCAATTTCGAAATACATCTCTGGCACCAATTATCAATACATCTCTGGCACCAATTTCACTTTGCCTTCGCCGCGCGAAACAGGTTGCTCGTGCGCGCGCCCGAGCGACAGAAGCCGAGCACGGGCTTGGGCAGCGCGTCGAGCAGCTCACGCATCTTCGCGATTTCCGCCGGCGTCTGGAAGCCCGACTGCACCGGCAGGAATGCGTAATCGAGCCCCGCGGCCTTCGCGGCCTGCGCGATCGCGTCGGACGTCGGCTGCGACGGCCCGCCCTCGAAATCGGGACGATTGTTGACGATGCTGCGAAAGCCGGCCGCGGCCGCCTGCGCGACGTCGTCGGCAGCGATTTGGCCTGCCGTCGCGAAGTCGGGCGAAAGCCAGTTGAATGCGAGCGCCATGCGATCTTTCCTTTGACTGGTCATCCCGGCGGCTTGGTCGACGCGGGCCGCCGATCGAGCAACCGATAAAGCCACGTGAGTCCCGCGGCGGTGCCGTTCGCCGGACGGTACTCGCAGCCGACAAAGCCGTCGTACTTCAAATCGTCGAGCGTCTTGAAGATGTAGCTGTAGTTGACTTCGCCGATGTCCGGCTCGTGCCGGTCCGGCACGCCCGCGACCTGCACGTGGCCGATATGCGGCAACCATTGTCGCAGCTTCGAAGTGAGATCGCCCTCGACGATTTGCGCATGGTAGAAATCCATCTGCACCTTGACGTTGCGCGCGCCGATTTCCTCGCGCAATGCATGCGCGTGCGCCTGCGTGCTGATGAGGTAACGAGGCATGTCGCGCGGATTGATCGGCTCGATCATGATCGTCGCGCCCTGGCCGGCCGCCTCGCCCGCGGCGAAGCGCAGGTTGCGAACGTAGGTGCGAAGCCGCCGCTCGCGCTCCGCGTCGTCGGCGCCCTGCGGCAGCACGCCCGCCATCACGTGAATGCGCGAGCACGATAGCGCCTGCGCATAACGCAGCGCGTTCGCGATCGATGCCGCGAAGTCGTGCTCGCGCTCGGGCAGCGATGCGAGCCCGCGCTCGCCCGACTCGAAATCGCCCGGCGGCGCATTGATCAGCGCCACCTCGAGCCGGTGCGCGCGTTGCTCGGCCACGAGCTCCTGCAGCCGATACTCGTACGCGAACGCGAACTCGACGGCGCGAAAGCCTGCGTGCGCCGCCTCGCCGAAGCGCGCGAGGAACGGCACCTCGGTGAACAGAAACGTCAGGTTCGCGCAAAAGCGTGGCATGCCAATCGGGGGCGCGTCGAACGCCGCGATGACATTGTGCCTGCGATCGCTCGCGATTGTCGCGTGCGAACGACGCGCGACCGCGCTCGGCCGGGCAGCGGGCGTCGCCAAAGTTGCAACAGCCTTTCGACCGTTCGTCGGCCGCGCCCAGACATTGTTCTCGCCTGTGGACGAAACGGTGGACGCCTTGTGGAGTGAACGGTGGGCGCTCCGTGCGACGCGGGCGAAACGCTCGCCGGAAGCCGCATTCCGCAGGCACCGTCCTGTGGAGAAAAAAACACTTGCGCTAAGCCCCCGCCGCCTACTATGCTTGGTGCTCACAACATGGTGTCGACACAATATATAGTGGAATCGCCTTTCCTAGCGGCATTTGCCTCCGCCGTGCGGCCAGCCGCGCCGCGGAGGTCCCCGACGCATCGAATCGACCCGCACGAAAGCCGCGCCGGCCTCGCCCCGCAGCGTGCGGCCGCGCGTCTTTAAGCAACGTACGGCAACAAGAAGGAGCTTCGTCATGCGCATCGCCCCGACCTCGTCCTCGCCCGCCATCACGCCACCGATGGAGTCGCTCACGGGCACGGCCGGGCCGTCGATGGCGACGAGCGCCGATCCGCGCTTTGCGCAGTTCAAGCTGATTCGCCGCAATGGCGCCGTTGTCGGCTTCGAGCCCGCGAAGATTTCGATCGCGATGACGAAGGCGTTCCTCGCGGTGAGCGGCGGCCAGGGCGCGGCGTCGGCGCGCGTGCGCGATCAGGTCGCGAAGCTCACCGACGTCGTCGTCGCCGCGCTCATGAAGCGCAAGCCCGACGGCGGGGCGATCCACATCGAGGAGATCCAGGACCAGGTCGAGCTCGCGCTGATGCGCGGCGGCGAGCACGAGGTTGCCCGCGCGTACGTGCTCTATCGCGAAAAGCGCGCGCAGGAGCGCGCGCAGCGACAGCCGGCGACGAAGACGGAGGATACGATCCTGCACGTCGTCGACAACGGCGTGCGCAAGCCGCTCGACTTCGAGCGCCTCGCGAACCTCGTCAACGCATCGTGCGAGGGTCTGCCCGACGCCGAGCCGAACCGCATCCTCAAGGCCACGCTCAAGGATCTCTACGACGGCGTGCCGATGGAGGAAGTGCGTAAATGCGTCGTGCTCGCCGCGCGCACGCTGATCGAGAAGGATCCCGCGTATTCGTACGTCACGGCGCGCCTTTTGCTCGATGCGCTGCGCTTCGAGGCGCTCGGTGAGGAAGCGACGCATGCAGATATGCAGACGCGCTACGCCGAATATTTCCCACGCTTCGTCAAGCACGGCATCAAGATCGGGCTTCTGAACGAGACGCTCGCACAGTTCGATCTCGCGCGCCTCGGCAACGCGCTCGAGCCCGAGCGCGATCTGCAATTCGGCTACCTGGGTTTGCAGACGCTCTACGACCGCTATTTCCTCGTCGACCAGTACGTCGGCGGACGTCGTTTCGAGTTGCCGCAATGCTTTTTCATGCGCGTCGCGATGGGCCTCGCATTGAACGAGGTCGACCGCGAAGCGCGCGCGATCGAGTTCTACGACGTCCTGTCGACGTTCGACTTCATGAGCTCGACGCCGACGCTCTTCAACTCGGGCACGCACCGCTCGCAGCTTTCCTCGTGCTACCTGACGACGGTCTCCGACGACCTGGACGGCATCTACGAGGCGATCAAGGAGAACGCGCTGCTCTCGAAATTCGCCGGTGGACTTGGCAACGACTGGACGAACGTGCGCGCGATGGGCTCGCACATCAAGGGCACGAACGGCAAGTCGCAGGGTGTCGTGCCGTTCCTGAAGGTCGTCAACGATACGGCGGTAGCGGTGAACCAGTGCTTCGCGCCGGACACGCAGGTTTACACGGCACGCGGCGTGCTGCCGATTCGCAGCGTGCGCGCCGGCGATCTCGTGCTCGGGCAAAGCGGCACTTACCGCGAAGTCACCGACAAGCTCGTCTACGAGCAGCGCGACGCGATGGTCGCCATCGAAGTCGAGCATTCGCTCGAATCCATCGAGGTAACCGACGGCCATCCGTTCTGGGCGCTGACCGGCGTGCCGCTCGGGCAATCGTGTGAACGTTCGCTCGAATGGATTGCCAAGCGCAAGGTCGTGCCGCAATGGGTCGATGCCGGCAAGCTCGGCGTCGGCGATTACATCGGTTTCACGATTCCGACCGAAGTGGTATCGGTCGAAGGCCTCACCGACGACGACGCGCGCCTCTACGGCATCCTGCTCGGCGACGGCCACTTGTCGAAGGACGGCCGGCAGTGGGGCGTGTCGGGCAATCCTTCGCGCGACGAGCATCTTGCGTTCGTGCGCGACTATCTGCGTGAGCGCGGCATTCACTACTGGGAAACGTCGCGCGGCGAAACCTGCGCGCAAGTGCACTGGGCGTCCGGACGCGGCGTCGTGCGCGACGCGACGACGGGTCGCATCACCGGCGCCGGCGCCGACACGCTGCCCTTCGCTTACGACGATCTCTACGATGCCGATCATCGCAAGCGCATCGCACCGCGGCTTTCGCATCTACCGCGGCCACAAACGCTCGCGATGCTGCATGGCCTGCTCGAAACCGATGGCGGAGTGTCGCGCGGCAAGGAGATTTATTTCACGACGGCACCGCAGCCGCTTGCCGAAGGCATTCGCTACCAATGCCTGCGGCTCGGCATGCCGGTCTCCGGTCAGCGGCGCCAACGCGACAACGTACACGTCGGCACGCGCTCCGACGGCTCGTCGGTCAAATTCAACGTGTCGTCGATGGCGTACGACCTGCGCATTCCGGCGGTGCCCGATGTTGCAGCACTCGTCGGTTGCAGGGCGATCGAAAAGCACGACTGGATCACGCTTGGCGGCACGATTTACTCGCGCATTCGTGCCATCGCGCCCATCGCGGCGAAGCCACTCGTCGTCGATCTCAAGGTCGACACCGACGAGTCGTACCTGACGTCCGCCGGGCTCGCGCACAACGGTGGCAAGCGCAAGGGCGCGGTGTGCACCTACCTGGAAAGCTGGCACCTCGACGTCGAGGAATTCCTCGAGCTGCGCAAGAACACCGGCGACGATCGGCGCCGCACGCACGACATGAACACCGCGAACTGGGTGCCGGACCTTTTCATGAAGCGCGTGATGGAAGGCGGCGACTGGACGCTCTTCTCACCCGCCGACGTGCCCGACCTGCACGACAAGTGGGGACGCGCGTTCGAGGAGGCGTACACCCGCTACGAAGAGAAGGTCGCGCGCGGCGACATCAAGCTCGCGAAGCGAATTCCCGCCGTGCAGCTCTGGCGAAAGATGCTGTCGATGCTGTTCGAGACCGGGCATCCGTGGATTACGTTCAAGGATGCCTGCAACGTGCGCTCGCCGCAGCAGCATGTCGGAACCGTCCACAGCTCCAACCTGTGCACCGAGATCACGCTCAACACGAGCGACACAGAAATCGCGGTGTGCAATCTGGGCTCGATCAACCTGCTCGCGCACATGCGCGAAGTCGACGGGCGCTACGCGCTCGACCAGGCGAAGCTGTCGCGCACGATCGCGACCGCGATGCGCATGCTCGACAACGTGATCGACATCAACTACTACGCGGTGTCGAAGGCGCGCAACTCGAACCTGAAGCACCGGCCGGTGGGCTTGGGCATCATGGGCTTCCAGGATTGCCTGCATCTGATGCGTGTGCCGTACGCATCGGAAGAGGCCATCGCGTTCGCCGACACGTCGATGGAAGCCGTGTGCTACCACGCGTACTGGGCGTCGACCGAGCTCGCTGCGGAACGCGGCCGCTACGCGTCGTACAAGGGCAGCCTGTGGGACCGGGGTGTCCTGCCGCAGGACACGCTCACGCTGCTGCGCGAGGCGCGCGGCGGCTACGTCGACATCGACGAATCGTCGACGCTCGACTGGGGCGCGCTTCGCACGCGCATTGCCGAGCACGGGATGCGCAACTCGAACTGCATCGCGATCGCACCGACGGCGACGATCTCGAACATCATCGGCGTCGCGGCGTCGATCGAGCCCGAATACCAGAACATCTATGTCAAGTCGAACCTGTCGGGCGAGTTCACCGTGGTGAACGAGCAGCTCGTCAAGGACCTGAAGGAACTGGGCCTCTGGGACGACGTGATGGTGTCGGACCTCAAGTATTTCGACGGCTCGCTTGCGAAGATCGATCGCATTCCCGAGGCGCTCCGCGCGCTCTACGCCACGGCATTCGAGGTCGAGCCCGCCTGGATCGTCGAAGCAGGTGCGCGACGGCAGAAGTGGATCGACCAGGCGCAGAGTCTCAACATCTACATGGCCGGTGCGTCGGGCAAGAAGCTCGACGACACGTACAAGCTCGCGTGGATGCGCGGCTTGAAGACCACGTACTACCTGCGCACGCTCGCCGCGACGTCGGCGGAGAAATCGACGGGACGCGGCGGCGAGCTCAACGCCGTCGCGTCGTCGAGCGGTGCGAGCGCGATCGCTGCGGCGAATGTCGCGAAGCATTCGGCGCCCGGCGAAGCCGAGCCGAAATTCTGCGCGATCGACAACCCGAGCTGCGAAGCGTGCCAATGAAGACGATCAGTTGCCGAGGGACTGCGGCAGCATGAGCTCCGACGCGTGGCACTAGGCGCTGCCGTGACCGCCGCGCTCGCGATCTCGATGGCTCCCGATGCGGAACCATCGGATGCGCTGCGCGAGCGCGTGCAGGTGCTCGAATCGCGCCCGGGCGTGCGCGAAATGCTCCTCGTCACCGAGAGCGCCGTGCGCACCGAGGATCGCCGCCACGCGGTGATCGTGCTCGGTGGCGGGGGCGGTGGTTTCGCCATCACCGTGCACGACGGCGTGCCTCGCGTCGAAGGTGCGCTTGCGCTCTCGCAACGCCAACGACTGGCGAATGCGATCGACGGCGCCGTCGTCGCGCTTTCGCCGCCGTCCGACCGGCCGGTGATGGATCGCGCATGGCGATTGTCCGACGACCACGTCGCCGACATGCAGCATGCGGTGCGATGGACGAAACGGCAGTGGCCGCAGGCGCATACGTGGGTGCTCGGCCTCAACAACGGCGCGCTGTCGGCGGCTGTCGCGACCGCGACCATCGACGATCTCGCAGGCGCCGTGCTGCTCTCGTGCGTCGACGAGGCGCTCGACCAGCCGCAGAAGTCAGAACGGATGCGCGTGCTCGCCGTGCGACATCGCGCGGAAAGCGTCGTCGCGCATCGATCGCTCGCGCAGGCAGGGAACCGCAAAACGCTCGTGACGTTGCACGACGAGCGACAAGTGCATCGTGACCCTGCGTACAGCGACGATGCGCAACACGTAGCACGATTCAACGGCAAGGAAAAGCAGGTGGTGGACGTCGTCGCCGGTTGGATTCTGACCGGGGCGGCGCCCGACGAGATTCGGTGACCGATGAAGCGACGGAAAGCGATGCCAAAAAGAGCACGCCTCGGCGACATCGGGACGACGGACCCGCGCGAACCCGGACAGGACGCGAAGTTGGCGTGGACGCGCCAGGGACCCGCAAGACCGAAAGGGCCGGTAACGGCCCGCTGTTGCTTTCCTGGGGGCGCGCGGTCGATGCATGCGCCGCGCGCCGATCTTTCCCAGGACGGGGTTCCCGGTGTGACGCGACCGTTCGCCGTTCCCGCCTCGCGGCGCGAACGCGCGAGCGATCGTGCGAACCATCTACTTCGCGAAAGGAGGTTCCTGTTGGCCCGGTACGAGTACGCACCCCGACACGTCGTGGACGCACGCTGGCTCGGTGACTACAAGGTCTGGCTCGAGTTCAATGACGGGCGCAAGGGCATCGTCGATCTCGCGGACGAGCTGCATGGCGAAGAGCTCGAGGCGCTGCGCGATCGCGATCGCTTTTCGCAGTTCTATCTGGACTATGGCCTCGCGTCGATCGCCTGGCTCGAGGGCCAGGATTTCACGCCGGAGTTCCTCTACGACAAATTGACGCCGATGCATTGAAAAAGCTCCCCCGACCACGTGCGTCGGGGGATCTTCTTCGAAACGAACGAAAACGCACCGACACGAATAACGAGCATCCCGGAGAGCCTGATATGTTGAGCTTCGACGACGATTTCACCGCACCGCCCGCAACCAAATCGCCCGGGATACCTCGCGCGATCGCGGGATCGACGCCCGCGCCGCATCCGCCGCGCGCGACGCCAAAGCCCGCGCGTGATGCGGACGTCGAACGCGACGACGCCGGCTTCCGCCGCGTGCGCGTCGAGGACAAGCGCGTGCTGAACGGCCAGGCCGACGTCAATCAGCTCGTGCCGTTCAAGTACAAGTGGGCGTGGGACAAGTATCTCGCAGGCTGCGCCAATCACTGGATGCCGCAGGAAATCAACATGCAGCGGGACATCGAGCTTTGGAAGAATCCCGCGGGCCTCACCGACGACGAGCGGCTCATCGTCAAGCGCAATCTCGGCTTTTTCGTCACCGCCGACAGCCTCGCCGCTAACAACATCGTCCTCGGGACGTATCGCCACATCACCGCCCCCGAATGCCGCCAATACCTGCTGCGCCAGGCGTTCGAGGAAGCGATCCACACGCATGCGTACCAGTACATCGTCGAAAGCCTCGGCCTCGACGAAGCGGAAATCTTCAACGCGTACCACGAGGTGAAGTCGATCCGCGAGAAGGACGAGTTCCTGATCCCGTTCATCGAGACGCTCACCAATCCGCAGTTCAAGACGGGAACGCCGGAGACCGATCGGCAGCTTTTGAAGAGCCTGATCGTGTTCTCCTGCATCATGGAGGGGTTGTTCTTCTACGTCGGCTTCGTGCAGATCCTCGCGATGGGACGGCAGAACAAGATGACCGGCGCCTCCGAGCAGTATCAGTACATCCTGCGCGACGAGTCGATGCATTGCAACTTCGGCATCGATCTCGTCAACACGCTCAAGATGGAGAACCCGCATCTGTGGACGCCGCAGTTCCGCGACGAGGTGCGCGCGCTCATCAAGAAGGGCGTCGACCTCGAGTACGCCTACGCCGAGGACACGATGCCGCGCGGCGTGCTGGGACTCAATGCGCCGATGTTCAAGGAGTACCTGCGCTTCATCGCGAACCGGCGCTGCCAGCAGATCGGCGTCGACGCGCTCTTCGACAAGGCCGACAATCCGTTCCCGTGGATGGCCGAAATGATCGATCTCAAGAAGGAGAAGAACTTCTTCGAGACGCGCGTCACGGAGTACCAGACGGGCGGGGCGCTGAGCTGGGATTGAGCTCGCGCTGATCGGCGTCGCGCGAGGCGCGCGGTGCGTTGGTCGCGAGATCGTCGACGCCTTCGACCGCGGATCGGCGCTCGCGCAGCCGGCGCTCGATCAGGCGACCGAATGTGAACACGTTGCCGAGCAGGCCCGCGACCGTTGACAGTTGATTCACGGTACGTATCGCCTCGAGCGCGAACTGTTGGATCACGACGTGCTCGCTGATTTCCTCACCTTCGCGAATGCGCGAAAGCCGATGCAGCACGTAAAGCCCGAGCGCCGCGGAGATCAGGAACAGGAACTGGTAGCGCGTGAAGCCGATGACCGTCGCCTCACCCTCTGCACCGGACCAGGCCCAATGCACGACGACGGAGAAAGCCCCTGCCTCGAACACGTGTGCAAGCGCGCCGCCGATCAGCGGAGCGATGCCGCCGGTGACCGACGCGACGAGACTCGTCGCCGCGAGGTAAGCCGTGCCCTGCCCCTGCGGCGCGAGCTTGAGGCTCATGTTGCCCGTCGCGAGGCCGATGCCGCCCGCTGCGGCGCCCATCGCGATGTGAACGACGTAGAGCAGCGGCAGCGCGATGTCGCGCGCACGCGGGATGGCCGCGAACGCGAGGCCCAGCATGCACGCGAAATAAAGCGGCAGCGCGACCCTCAGCACCGCCTTGTTCGACAGCCGATCCGATAGCCGGCCCCAGATGTAGAGCACGACCGCATTCGCGACCTGGCTCGTGACCCAGAGTGTGGTCACCGTGCCGAGGGAAAAGTGCATCTGCTGAATCAGGTACACCGCGAGAAACGGCGCGGCCAGGTTCGTCGCCGCATTCCATGCGAGGATGTAGCGAAGGACGCGCCGAAAGTTCGCATCGCGAAACGGTGCGGCGATCTTGCTGATCACCGACGCGGGCGGTCCCGCCTGCGCCATAATCGGCTCGGGCACGCGCGTCAGGAACCACGTGCTGACGAAACCCGCCAGCCCCGCCGCGGCGAACGTGACCGAATAGGCCTGCAGCTTCTCACCGTATGGCCAGAGATCGACGACAAGGCCGGCCGCGAGCGTGCCGATACACGCGCACGCCGTTCCCCAGAACAGACGTTTCGCGAAGAACGCGCCAAGACCGCTGCTCGGCAGCAACTGATGCAGCCACGAGTTGAGCGCGCATCCGGCGAGCGAGCCGAGGATCGTGATCGTCAGTTGCGCGACGAGGAGCAGCGTGAGCCGCCCTTCGACCATGCCGATCAGCGGAAGGAGCGCGAGCAGCAGAATGAGCACGCGCGACACGGTGACCGACAGCACCGTGATCTTGCGGCGCTGACGGAAGCGCTCGATCAGCGCAATCGCCGGAAGCTGCGCCGCCTGTCCGATGAACGGGATCGCAGCGAGCATGCCGATGACGAACGGCCCCGCGCCGAGCGCCAGCGCAAAAGCGACGAGGATGACGCCGCCGTACAGCGATCCGGTGATGCTCGCCCATGCGGCGTCGCGAACGAGCGCGCGCTGGCCACGCTGCAGGTCGGACCATGTGACGGTCGGGTCGGGGCGGAGCTTCATGCGATTGACGTGAGAGCCCGATGCTCCGCGATGGTTCGCGTGCAATGTGCGTTCGCGTCATGCGGGCGTGGTATGCGAGCGCCGACGGGTGTGCGGCAATTTACTCGAATTCGCGGCGGTTCGACTATGCGTCGTCGGGGAGCCTTGGGCTTCGCATGAGGAGCCGATCGAGCGGGCTCACTACACCGCGGCCGCCTCGGTTCAGCACATGCGTGTAAATCATCGTCGTACTGACGTCGGCATGGCCGAGGAGCTCCTGGACGGTGCGGATGTCGTGACCCGCTTCGAGCAGATGCGTCGCGAACGAATGGCGCAGCGTGTGCGGCGTGGCGACCTTCGCGATGCCCGATGTACGAAGCGCTTCGCGCATCGCCCGCTGGAACGACTGATCGCTCATGTGGTGACGACGTATTTCTCCGGTTCGCGGATCCACCGATCGTCGATCGGCAGGAAACACGTATTGCCAGCACCATTCGCGCGCGGCGCGTGGATACTTGCGTGCGAGTGCGGTCGGCAGCCACACGGCCCCATAGCCATCGCGCAGATCGACGCCATGCAGGTGCTCGATCTCGTGCAAATGCCGGCGAAGCGGACCGAGCAAACGATCGGGCACGACGGTGACGCGATCCTTCGCACCCTTGCCGTCGCGCACGAGAATCTCGCGGCGCGCAAGGTCGAGATCCTTCACGCGCAGCCGAGCACCTTCGAGGATCCGCATGCCGCTGCCGTAGAGCAGCTCTCCGAAAAGCCGGTGGGTGCCGCGAAGCGCGGCGAGGACTTTGGCTACTTCATCGCGTGTTAGTACGACGGGCAGTCGTGTGGCGGCCTTTGCTCGTGCGATACCAGCGAGTAGCGGCAACTCGCGGGCGAGGACTTCGCGATAGAGGAAGAGGAGCGCGCTTTGCGCCTGGTTCTGTGTCGACGAAGCGACGTTCAGTTCGGTCGCGAGATGGGTGAGGAAACCGACAACGTCCTCGTGGTCGAGATCCGACGGATGGCGGTTGCCGTTATGGCGAATGAAGCGTCGAATCCAGTCCACGTACGCCTGTTCGGTGCGCAGACTGTAGTGCTTGTAGCGGATGCGCTTGCGGACGAGGTCCAGAAGACGCGGGGCGGGCGGCGTCGCTTCCGGGAGAGAGAAATAGGACGTACTATCCGGCGGCACGGCCTTGATTTTGAAGGTGCGTGCCGGCGTCGCGAATCGGTCTTATGGATGATTGACGGGTTTCTTGCGTCAGTTTCGACGGCTTCGGGGACGGTTCGCGATTTAGGACGGGATATGAGCGGGGATATTTTAGGCGGCGAATCGAGCAGCGATTGTTATAGGTGGTCGACTTAACGTTAGGCCTCAACTTTCGTCCGATGCAGGCGCTCGAGCTCAAGATCCCTCCCCCAATCGTGGCGCTGCTCTTCGCAGGTGCGATGTGGGCCATTGCATTGATGGCCGAACGCATTGAAATGACTGCACTCGTTCGCGTTGGCGCGACCCTCGCATTCGCAATTGCCGGGGTTGGTATTGCTATCTCTGGTGTTATCGGCTTTCGCCGAGCGCACACGACCGTCAATCCGACAAAGCCGGAAGCTGCCTCGTCACTGGTAACTTCCGGGGTCTATCGTTTCACGCGCAATCCAATGTATCTCGGTCTGTGTCTCCTGCTAGTTGCCTGGGCGCTGTTCCTATCTTCTCACTTGGCGTTCTTGGGACCTCTCTTGTTCATTCTCTACATGAACCGGTTCCAGATCGCACCCGAGGAAACGGCGCTTTCTGCGATTTTTGGAGAAGAGTTCGCTAACTACAAAGCGAAGGTACGCAGATGGATTTGAGGCCTAACCTTACGGTCAACCGGACGCGCCGGTACACGGCTTGATCTTCGGTCACCAGCCTGTCGGCGCGCCGGTTACCTTCAACGTTAGCCATCAATCCGACTATGCCGAATCCGATCGATCTGAGCAAACTTACGGTTCCCGAGCTCGATGCCTTGATCGCTGAGGCCGGTGCTCGCCGTTCCAGTCTCGAGCCGCCACTTTCCAACGAAGCGCCAAAGGAGACTCAGGCTACCGTTAACCCAGCGTGGTTCACCGCCTTAATCGAACCCGGCACCCTATTCCAAATTCGTCATCCTGGCTTTGGTTGGCTATCCTTCCTGATCCCAGCCAACGAAAGAGCGCATCTCCTAAGTCTCCTGCTAAACCAAGCGTTGTTCGTGCCAGCGCCCGGCAGCACAAAGAGCGAGCCGCCCCCTTCTGCGTCGGGCGGAAGTAGCACCATTCATTGAGCACTGATGGCTAACCTTACGGTCAACCGGACGCGCCGGTTCATGCTTTCAACTTGGCGAGCGTCTCGTCGGCGCGCCGGTTACCTTCAACGTTAGGCGTCAGGTCGGTGAGCGTCGGTGTTCTCTGTTCGCTTTCGTCGCCGTATCAGGGCGGGGCGCAGCAAAGTCCGCGTCAGCGCCAATCGAAACATGGCTATGCGACTGTCCCGTTTGACCATGGCGCACGCCG
>Ga0209579_10000772_pt1 | contig 29099 bp, 34 predicted proteins | sample Coa_R1_2_FD_187152 | JGI IMG/M metagenome (GOLD analysis project Ga0209579, IMG submission 187152) | Surface soil microbial communities from Centralia Pennsylvania, which are recovering from an underground coalmine fire - Coalmine... | ecosystem: Environmental > Terrestrial > Soil >... | reverse complement strand
TGGCGACCGCGGCGATGAGTTCGACCTTGCCGACGCGGGTCATGCCGCCGCAGGTGATCGGCGCCTCGACGCCGAACATTTCCGTGAATCGGGTTTTCAACATGATGTGCCCTATCGGTCCGCGAAGGGGTCGCGGACGAGGATCGTGTCTTCGCGCTCGGGGCTGGTGGAGAGGAGAGAGACCGGCGCGCCGATCAGCTCCTCCACGCGGCGGATGTACTTGATCGCGGTTGCCGGCAAGTCCGCCCAGGACCGCGCGCCGCGGGTGGATTCGCTCCATCCCTCCAGCGTTTCGTACACCGGCGCGACGCGCACCTGGGCGCGGCAATCGGCAGGAAGATGATCGGTCGCGCTGCCATCCAGATCGTAGGCGGTACAGATTTTGATTTCTTCCATCCCGTCGAGCACATCGAGCTTGGTCAGGGCAATGCCGTCGATGCCGCCCGTGATCACGGTCTGGCGCACCAGCACCGCGTCGAACCAGCCGCAGCGGCGCTTGCGGCCCGTCACCGTGCCGAATTCGGCCCCGCGCGTGCCCAGGCGATCGCCGATTGCGTCCTTGAGTTCGGTCGGGAACGGTCCTTCACCCACCCGCGTCGTGTACGCTTTCGCGATTCCGAGCACATAGCCCACGTCGCGCGGGCCGCAGCCGCTCCCGGTTGCCGCCTGTCCCGCCACGGTGTTGGAGGAGGTGACGAAGGGATAGGTGCCGTGGTCCACGTCGAGGAGCACGGCCTGCGCCCCTTCGAACAGCACACGTTTGCCGTCGCGGCGCGCGGAATCGAGCGCACGCCACGCCGAGCCGGCGTAGGGAAGAATTCGCGGCGCGATTTTCTCCAGTGCCGACAGCAGCGGCGCGGGGTCGATGTCTTCGGCGCGTGTACCGCGACGAAGCGCATTGTGATGGGCGAGCAGCCGCTCGAGTTTGGCGGGGAGCGACGGGGAATCGGCAAGATCGACGACCCGCAACGCGCGCCGCCCAACCTTGTCCTCGTACGCTGGGCCGATTCCGCGCATGGTCGTGCCGATGCGCTGAAGACTGTTCGCGGTCTCGCGCGAATGATCGAGATCGCGATGCAGCGGCAGAATGAGCGTCGCGTTTTCCGCGATCAGCAGCGAATCGGGCGTAACCTGTACGCCCAGCGCGGCGAGGCGATCGACTTCGTCGGCGAATGCCCACGGATCGACGACAACGCCGTTGCCGATCACCGAGAGCTTTCCCGGCCTCACCACACCCGATGGAAGCAGGCTCAGCTTGAAGGTCTTGCCGTCGATAACGAGCGTATGGCCGGCGTTGTGGCCGCCCTGGAAGCGCACCACGACATCGGCGCGGGCCGACAGCCAGTCGACGATCTTCCCTTTGCCCTCGTCGCCCCACTGGGCGCCGATTACCGCAACATTCGCCATGATCCGTCCCGGTCTGCCCCGCTACAGCCGCCCGCGCGAACCGGGCACGGTGAGCGAGTATAGGGACAATTCGCGGAAGCGTCAGGCCGCTTTGGGACCGAAAGGAATGAGCATGGGGACACGGCGGCTGTAGGCGTCGTAACCGGCGGCGCCCAGTTCGGCGCGGAGGAATTGCTCCTCGAGCCGCGCCTTGATCCAGAAGCCAAGCGTCATGGTGGCAGCGCCAAGAAGGGCATAGGTCGTGCCCTTGATCGCGGCCGTCGCAAACACCGCGAGGATGATGCCGGTGTAGATCGGATGCCGGACGATTCCGTAAGGGCCCTTGTCGACGATGCGGTGGCCCTCTTTCTTGGACACCCATCCAGACCAGAGGCGGCCCAGATAGATGCGCGCCCACCAGCAGAACAGAAAGCCCGCAGCCGCGATGGCGAACAGGACCCAGTTCGCCGTCCGGCTCAGGGACCACAGGATCGTCGGGCTGTCATAGGAGCGGGACACGAAGGCGAACAGGAGCACCGCGCCGGTCAGCGTCACGACACGGTAGAGGATTTCCGAGCCGAAGGCCGGTCGCTTGGCGGAGCGGTCGGACCAGAACGCCGCCGCAAGCCAGGTCATGGCCCAGAAAAACCAGAGATAGTTGATCGCAAGCTGCGGCGTCATCAGCTTTGCCCTTCTGACTAGCTGTTAGGTGGAAATCGGCGCTTTAGAATGCAAGCGCCTTGGCCTGGCGGACGAGTGGCAGCTGCCGGATTTGCGCGAGCACGTCTTCCGGGATCCCGCCGTCCACTTCGACGAGCGCGATCGCATCGGCGCCCGGCGCGCTGCGCCCCAGCGCAAAAGAGGCGATATTGATTCCGGCATCGCCCAGCAGCGTCCCGAGCTGGCCGATAAAGCCGGGCTTGTCCTCGTTGGTGACGTACAGTATGCGCGGCGCGAAACCCGCGTCGAGATCGATACCCTTGATCTGAATGAGCCGCGGCCGTCCATCGGAAAACACGGTGCCCGCGACGTCCCGGCTGAGTCCCTCGGCCGTGATCGCGAGCTTGATATACCCTTCATAGGCGCCCTGCCGGTCGCGGCGCGTTTCCTCGATGACGATGCCGCGCTCGCGCGCGCGCAGCGGCGCGTTGACCATGTTCACGCCGGACAATGTGCATCTCAGCAGTCCGGCGAGCGCCGCCTGGGTCAGGGCCGCCCGATTGAGAGCGTTGGGCGTGCCTTCGTAAGTGATATGTACGGAAAGGATTCCCGTTTCGGTGAGCTGGCCCGCAAAGGCGCCGAGCCGTTCCGCAAGCAGGATCCACGGCCGCGCCCGATGGGCATCTTCGGCGCTGATCGCCGGCGAATTGAGCGCGTTCGCGATCGCGCCGGTCAGAAGAAAATCGGAAACCTGCTCTGCGATCTGTACCGCGACCTTTTCCTGCGCTTCCGTGCTCGAGGCGCCGAGATGCGGCGTGGCGATCACCCGCTCGTCGCCGAAAAGAACATGTCCGCGGGCCGGCTCCTCTTCGAACACATCAAGCGCAGCGCCTCTGAGGTGTCCGGATTCCAGGGCCGATTTGAGGACATTCTCGTCCACAAGCCCGCCTCGCGCACAGTTGATGAGGCGCGCGCCTCTCTTCATCCGCGCGATCGCTTCGGCGGAAATGATGTTGCGCGTCTCCGGCGTCAGTGGAACATGCAGCGAGACGAAATCCGACCGCGCCAGGAGATCCTGCAACTCGACCTTTTCGATGCCGAGCTGTACCGCGCGATCGTGCGCCAGATAGGGATCGTACGCGATCACCTTCATCTTCAGGCCTTTGGCCCGATCCGCGACGATGGAGCCGATATTGCCGGCGCCGATGATGCCAAGCGTCTTCCCGTACAGCTCGGTTCCGACGAAACGGTCCTTTTCCCACCGGCCGGAATGCGTCGACGCGTTCGCCGCCGGCAGATCGCGCGCAAGCGCCATGAGCAGGGCAATCGTGTGTTCCGCGGTGGTGATGGAGTTGCCGAACGGCGCGTTCATGACGATCACGCCCGCCGCAGTCGCCGCGTCGACGTCGATATTGTCGACACCGATGCCGGCGCGGCCGACGACCTTCAGTTTCTTTGCGGCCTGAATGACGTCCGCCGTGAGCTTTGTCGCGGAGCGCACGACAATCGCGTCGTACCGGTCGGCGAGTTCGATCAGCGCCTGCCGGGAAAGTCCGGGGCACGCGTCGGCTGTGATGCCCCGCGCGGAAAATACGGCGGCGGCTGCCGGCGAAAGCCTGTCCGCGATGAGAACTCTGGGCACGTGAGACCTCACGCGGCGTTCAGCGTGTTCCATGCCCAGTCGAGCCACGGTGTCAGCGCGGCCACATCGTCTTTCTCGACGGTCGCTCCGCACCAGATCCGCAAACCCGGTGGCGCCGTGCGATGCGATGCGATGTCGAAGGCGATCCCTTCCTCTTCGAGTATGGCGGCAAACCGGCGAACGGCGGTGAACTGCTCCGCCACGGGAAGCCGCGCAAACGTACGGTCCATGATTTTGAGACACACCGACGTGGTCGAGCGGATGCGTTCGTCGGACGCGTTGAACGCGGCCCATTCCGATGTGCGCACCCAATTGGAGAGCGCCGCAAAGTTCTCGTTTGTACGCCGGATGAGCGCCGGAAGGCCGCCGATCGATTCCGCCCAGGCGAGCGTATCGAGATAGTCTTCCAGCGCGAGCATCGACGGCGTGTTGAGCGTTTCGCCCTCGAAAAACCCTTCGTGCAGCTTGCCGTCCTTGGTCAGCCGGAAAATCTTCGGCAACGGCCACGCCGGCTCGTGCGATTCGAGCCGCTCCACCGCGCGCGGCGAAAGCACCAGCATGCCGTGCGCGGCTTCGCCGCCCAGCACCTTCTGCCAGGAGAAGCACGTCGCATCGAGCTTGGGCCACGGCATGTCCATCGCGAACGCAGCGCTCGTCGCATCGCAGATCGTGACGCCCTCGCGATCGGCGGCAATCCACTCGCCGTCGGGAACGCGTACACCGGACGTGGTCCCGTTCCACACGAACACGACGTCGTGTTCCGGATCGACCTGCCTGAGGTCGGGCAGTTCGCCGTAGTCGGCCTTGAGCACACGCGTATCGGGAAGCTTCAGCTGGTCGATGGCGTCGCGCATCCATTCCGCGCCGAAACTCTCCCACACAAGAACGTCGACCGGTTTCGGCCCGAGCAGCGCCCACATCGAAAGTTCGACGGCGCCCGTGTCGGAGGCCGGCACCATCGCCACGCGATAATCGTCGGGAAGCTGCAGCAAAGCCTTGGTCCGCGCGAGCATGTCGCGGATTTTTGTCATGCCGGGCTTGGAGCGATGCGAGCGGCCGAGCAGCGCGCCCGAGAGCGTCTCGAGATTCCAGCCGGGATGTTTCGCGCAGGGACCGGAGGAAAAAAACGGCCGTGCGGGGCGCACGGCAGGACGGTTCGGCGTCATGCTCATTCCTTCCAGAATGATTGCGCTTCGTTGGGGAAGCGTGGCCCGCGTTTCTGGTAGTGGCTTGCCCCCGGCGCGTCAATCGTTGCGCGCGAGCACGCTCCGCGCCGTCTTAACAAAAGCGCGTGCAACGGACAGCGCCCGCTCGGCCACAGATTTGTCCACCGGCGTCACCGGGCCGTAATCCAGGTCCGACTTCAGTTCGAATCCGGTGGCGAGAAACGCAAGGAAAGAAGGATCGATATCGAGGCCACCCCGCTGAAGCAGCGTCAATTGCGAACGTGCGCCTGAATGCGTTTTCGGCGCGTCGCCGGTTTTCTCGAAAATGATGGCCCGCGCCGCGCTCAATGCGGTGAGATAACTCTCGCGTGCGGCAAATTCGTACAATCCCGCGTCAAGCGCGCGTTCGGCCTGCGCAAGCTGCTTCTCCGCCACCACAAAGTAGTTGACCGTCTCGGGGCTCAAATCTGCACCATCTCCTTGCGTACGTTGTGCATGAAACCCGTTCGCTCTTCGATATCGCCCGGCGTCGCAGGGCGGAGGGACAGGATCGCGGCGCCATAGGTGTCGAGGCCGATGTCGGCCGATATCTGCCCAAGCCGCTCGATCTCGGTCCAGCGGTCGAACGGTGGTTCAAGCACGACCAGAATGTCGTAGTCGCTGTCGCGCCCGTGATCGCCGCGCGCACGCGAGCCATAAAGCAGGGCGCGCACCAGCTTTGCGCCGTATGTGCTCCGAAGCTCCTCCTTCAGCCGGGCAAGGACGGGATCAGAGGCGGGACCCGCAGATTCGATGCTCATGAGCGCATTCTATCGCAGCAACCCTCGGTCGAAAACGCGTCCGGAACGTCACGCCGCCCGGCTCGTTTTGGATGAGCATTGCCGGGAGCGCGCGCATCATGCCGCTTGAGACCAATCCGCCGGTCGATCCCGACCAGGTAGAACTGGGTATTGCGACGGACAAAGTCTGTCACGTCATCTGGAAAGCGCGGCAGTTCGACGCGAAAGAGGCCGACGCCGATCCGGATTCGGGCTCCAACGCCTCCGACGACGGGATGGCGGACGTGCTCGAAAGCAAAGCCGAACGATCCGGTGTATACCGAACTCCTTGCGTTCATTCGCGCGCTCGATGTCGAGGAGCGGATCAGCCTCGTGGCGCTCGCCTGGGTGGGGCGGGGCACGTACGAAGCCGACGAATGGCAGCAGGCGCTGGACACCGCGCGCGCGGAGCACAACCAGAGGACTGCGGAATACCTGCTCGGACTGCCGCTGCTCGGCGACTATCTCGAGGAAGGCCTCGCCGCTTTCGATCTCGACTGCGCCGACTTCAACGCCCGGCTTTAGTTTTCACGCACGTGCAAACCCCTCACCCGCTTCGCCGCGTTGCGACGCGGCTCAGCTGCTCTCTCCCTCAAGGGGAGAGGGCGATTGGGGCAGTATCTCAATAACCTCTCCCCTTGCGGGAGAGGTCGAAATTTGCGGAGCACGCGACGCAAATTTCGGGTGAGGGGCGGGACAGCCCGCTGACCTCAAACCTCGATCTCGCCACGCATGTACAGCGCGCACGACCCTGAGAGAATGGTGCGGCTGTCGGCGTCGGTACAGACGAGATCGCCGCCGCGCGGACTGACCTGCCGCGCACGCAGGGTCTTCCTGCCGAGGCGTTTCGCCCAGAACGGGGTCAGCGCACAATGCGCCGATCCGGTTACCGGATCTTCGGGCACGCCATGATGGGGCGCAAAGTAGCGCGAAATGAAATCGTATCCGTCGTCGCCCTGTGCGGTCGCGATCAGCCCCTTGTCTTTGGGAATGGCGCGCGCGATGTCGCCCGGTCCCTTGAGATTGCGAATCTCGGCCGGGTTTCGGAAAACCGCGAGGACGTTTTTGCCGACGTGAAGCTCTGCGGGCGGGCGCGCGCCCAGCGCCTCCCCGATATCCTCGGCCTGTTCCGGATCGTTCAGGGCCACAACGATATCGGACGGCAGGGACATGGTGTGGCGACTGTCTGCGCCGCGATCGACGACGAGCGTGCCGGAACGCGTCTCGAACGCCACCGCGTTCAACGATGGGTCGACTTCGCCAAACAGCAGCCACGCGCTGGCAAAGGTCGCGTGCCCGCACAGATCGACTTCGGTCGTCGGCGTAAACCAGCGCAAGCCGTAACGGCCCTCGGCTTCCCGCACGATGAATGCGGTCTCGGCGAGATTGTTTTCGTTGGCGATGCGCTGCATCAGCGGGTCGTCGAGCCAGGTTTCGAGCGGTACGATCGCCGCCGAGTTGCCCTCGAACGGTTTTTCCGCAAACGCATCAATCTGCCAGAGACGAAGCTTCATTGGAAATGCCTCAAAGAGCAGCTCTGTGAATCTATCGCGCACTCACCGCGCACCGAAGCGCTGCCCCAACATGGCGGCGTTGCACGCCCCTGTTGTTGAAACACAAAACTGTCATTCCCGCGAAAGCGGGAACCCAGCTCCCGCAACTCTTGGAGAAAGCGCACCAGCGCCAGTGCATGTTCTTTGAGCACCTGCAGGCGCTGGGTCCCCGCTTTCGCGGGGATGACAAATTAGGGTGAGGGGTTCTCTTAGCTGGCCATCGCCAGCGAGTGGCTGCGCTTTTCGGCGAGGCTGCGCTTCATCTGCTGCTGCAATTTCTCGAAGGCGCGCACCTCGATCTGCCGTACGCGTTCGCGGCTCACGCCGTATTTCTGCGACAGTTCTTCCAGCGTCGCCGGCTCGTCCTTCAGACGCCGGTTTTCGATGATGTCGCGCTCGCGGTCGGTGAGTTCCCCGAGCGCCGAGGTCAGAAGATCGTGCCGCTCGCCCATCTCCTCCGCATCGGCAAGGCGTGTTTCCTGATCCAGCGTGTCGTCGACCAGCCAATCCTGCCATTCCGACTCCGAATCCGAGCGTAGCGGCGCGTTGAGAGACGAATCCGGAGCCGAAAGACGCCGGTTCATATTGATCACTTCTTCCTCGGGAACCGCGAGCTTGTCGGCGATCTCGCGCACCTGCTCGGGGCGCATGTCGCCTTCGTCGAGCGCGCCGATGCGGCTCTTCGCTTTTCGCAAATTGAAGAAAAGTTTTTTCTGCGCCGCGGTGGTTCCCATCTTCACCTGGCTCCACGAGCGCAGGATGTATTCCTGGATGGCGGCGCGGATCCACCACATGGCGTAGGTGGCGAGACGAAAGCCGCGGTCCGGCTCGAACCGCTTCACCGCCTGCATCAGCCCGACATTGCCTTCCGCCACGATTTCGGAGAGCGGCAGCCCGTAACCGCGGTAGCCCATCGCAATCTTGGCGACGAGACGCAGATGGCTTGTGACCAAACGACGCGCAGATTCCGGGTCTTCATGTTCGCGCCAGCGTTTGGCGAACATGTACTCCTCCTGCGGGTCCAGAAGCGGAAACTTCCGGATTTCCGACAGATAGCGGGATAGGCCGCCTTCGCCCTGAAGCGCCGGCACGCCGCGACTGCTCATAATCCTTTGACCCCGTCAGCGCCCCGCGCGCCCAAGCGCGCGCGAAGCCAACCGCATATTCACCAAACGCCCGTCCGTGCGGTTTGGTCCGTAGAGATATAGCCGAAGATTCTCACGGACTTAAACCTATGTATGTCGGGCTAGCCGGGTTGCAAGCCGCGCAGGCTCCCGACCAATTCCGCGAGATCGGTGGGCCAGGGCGACTCGAAACGCAGCTGTTTCTGCGTCGTCGGGTGCTTGAACCCCAGCAAATACGCATGCAGCGCCTGGCGCGGGAACTCGCCGACTGCCACGAAGGCTCTTTCCTGTGCCGGCGATTTGGGGCGCGGCACGTGGCGGGCGCGGCCGTAGGTCGGGTCGCCGATCAGCGGATGGCCGAGATGCGAGAGGTGCACGCGGATCTGGTGGGTGCGGCCGGTCTCGAGCCGGCATTCGAGAAGGCTGGCAAACGGGCGCTCGGAATCGCCGAAACGCTCGATCACCCGATAATGCGTGCGCGCGCGTTTTCCGCCGCCGCGCAAAACCGCCATGCGCTTGCGGTCGAACGGATTGCGCCCGATCTCGCCTTCGACCGTGCCCTCGCGCACGCGCGGCGCACCCCACACGACCGCATGATAGGCGCGTTCGATGGTGTGATGCTCGAACTGGCGGGCGAGGCTGTGCATCGCGCGGTCGTTCTTGGCGGCGACGAGAAGTCCGCTCGTGTCCTTGTCCAGACGGTGCACGATTCCCGGCCGCGCCTCCCCGCCGAGGCCGCCAAGCGAAGACCCGCAATGCGCGATGAGCGCGTTCACGAGCGTGCCGTCGGGATTGCCCGCCGCCGGATGCACGACGAGCCCTGCCGGTTTGTCGATGACGATCAGATCCCTGTCCTCGTGTACGACGACGAGCGGAATGTCCTGCGCCTGCGGTTTCGCCGGAACGGGCGCCGGCACGCGGATTTGGTACAGGTCCCCCGGTTTGACCCGCGTGTTCGCGTCCCGTATTTTTTCATCGCGCCGCGTGACGTTTCCGGCTTCGATCAGCTGCTTCAGCCGTGACCGGCTGATGTCGGAAAGCCGCGCGGCGAGAAACTGGTCGAGCCGCGCCCCGGCATCTTCGCCGGCGGCCACAGCATCGAACACGGTTTCATCGGCGGAGATGTTTTCAGTGTCAGAATCCGAATCCGGCATCGCGCCTTTGGCCACTCCCGTGCAGCGGGGCGCAGCCTATCCCTTCCTGGTTGCGGCCGTCATCCTGCTCGGCGTTCTGATCGTGATCGCGCTTGGCGTCCTCGTGGTGGGACTGTCGATGCACCTTGGCGGCCGCGGAGCTTCGCGCGGCGAGCCGTCGCCGACGCAATTCACGCTCGCGCCCGGTGCGCGCGTGGTTTCCGCCGATGTGAGCGGCGATCGGCTCGTGCTGCGCCTGAAAGGCAGTTTCGGCGACGAAATCGACATCATCGATCTCGAGACGGGCGGTCTCGTCGCGAGGCTCCGCTCGGCGCCGCCCACCGGAGAGCGATGATCACGGCCGTCGCGTTGCCTCTATCGCTGCAGGAACAACTGCATGACGCGGCATTGCGCGCGTATCCTCGCGAGTGCTGCGGATTGCTGGAAGGAATGCTCACGCTGATCGCCGCGAAAACGGGGAAGGGCGAGTCAGGCAAAAGCGAAATCGCACAAATTGTCGCGCTGCATCCGATGCCGAATCTCGCGCGGGAACCTGACAGATTCGAAATCGATCCCGCGGCACATATCGCTTTGCTGCGAAATCTGCGCGGCACCGGGCGCGACATCGTCGGCTGCTACCACTCGCACCCGAACGGCCGCGCCGAACCGTCAGCGCGCGATCGCGAAAGCGCGGTTGAGGCTGACTTTCTCTGGCTGATCTGCGCGGTGAGTCCGGACACGCGAGAGAGCCGCATCGCCGGCTTCGCCTTCGCCGCTCAAGGCTTTGCATCCGTTCCGATTGCGAACGCCCCCCTGGGACCGCGGGCGTCCTCGCCCGCACAGACAGACAAACCCGGACGCGGCGCTGGGCGTCTCGCTTGATCGTCTCCACCGCATCGCTGGAGGCGAAAGTGCGGGCGGGAAAGCCCGATCAAGTCAGGCTACGGGCGCCCGCGGTCTCGGCTCAGCTTGCTTGTCGCCCCCAGGCGCGGCCCGTATAACGGCTCCCCTCGCTAGCTGCTCCCATCGTCTAGCGGTCAGGACGCGGCCCTCTCAAGGCTGAAACCGGGGTTCGATTCCCCGTGGGAGCGCCAATAAAATCAGATACTTAGCCCCTCTGCGCCGATCAGTGTCCAACATATGGCCAATAAACGGGCACGAACAGCGGGAGACAGTTAGCCAGTAATTTGACAGTGGCACGCTCAGGCGATTGATGGATGAGCCGCGGCAAAAGCCGATCGACACCGGAGTGCAGAAATGACGAATGACAATGACATGACAGTTTTCAACGATGACGCTCCTGAGCCAAGCGGGCACGTCAGTCCCGTGAAGCAGGTTGGCGACGAATGGAGCTTCACGGTAATGACCGGCGAGGGACGACCAATCGCGACGTTTGTTTATTCCAACGAAAAGAAGGCGCAAACGTACGTCGGGGTGATGGAGGAGCTGATCGGCTACGCGAAGGCTATTATGAAACCGGCCGACGATGACGCGGGCTGGATGGCGCCGAATATCGTGCGCTGATCTCTGATGGTCGAGATAAAGATCGTCTCTGAGCAATCGGCGCTCGAGATCGCGAGACATCGAGCTGCGGAAGACGCGGCGGCCGAAATACGGCATTTGACTGCGAATCTGCTCAGGATGACGGCCGGCGCCGGCAGGCCGGAGGATCTATTCCGCGAAATTCTCACCTGTGCCGATCGCGTCGAGGCGTGCGTGAAACTACGAATGTCCGCGGCCGATCTACCGCTGGATTTGGCTTACGATGGCCTCAGATTGTTCCGAGCCGGGAGCAGTGAAGATCACAAGCGATGGGCGGCCGACGGGACGGCAGCCGGCGCGCATGCGAATCACACGATTATCATCGAGGCGTTGCGAGTGGTTGCCGGCGGCATGCTCGGGCAGACGAGCCAGGCGAACCGCGCCGGCTCGAAATTGTACCGGGCAATCAGCGACTCGTACGAGGCGCAGGAGAAGCAGCGCAAATATCTTCGAATGGAAAAACGGTGACGTAGAAAATGAGAGTCCTGCGGAGCGCCCATTTTTAGAGCGGGAAATATTCGCGGGAAACGAACGCCAGCGAGCGCACGTGCAGGCCCCTGTTACGATAGGCCTCCGCGAAGGATGCTGGCGACCATGCGCTCGCTGGCAGTGACGCTTCACTCGCTTGGATCGAGCGCCTTAATTCTCTCGAGTGCCTCGTCGCACTCGGCAATCTGATTTTCGAAGATTGCTTCGAAGGCGTCGGCCGAATTCGGCCATAGGTCCGAATCCAGCATGGTTCGGATACACGCAAGCGATGCCCTGCAATGCTCGATGCAAAGAACGGCCGCGTCGTAACCGTCAACCTTAACGTTGCCGCGCGGCTCCGGTCCGCGCTGTGCGATCGGGCGCTTCGGTTTGTCGGACGTGCTCATATCGCCAGCCCGAGCGCGTCATAATCCGCGCCCTCGTCTTCGCATTCTTCCTCGCGATCGTCGCTTCCACCGCACGCACCCGAGAGCGTCCAGCCTAGGCTCGGCTCGTTGTCGGCCTTGTCGTTCTCAAGGTCTGCGTCGCCGTCCGCAGCATCGAGGTGGCGAATGAGCCCTTCCGCGGCGTCCAGGTTGGATTGGATTTCAGCTTCGATACGCGCCCGCTCTTCGAGCGGTAACGAAACCGGTACGGCAGTTGTGGTAGAGAATAGATCAGCCTTCGCCATGTGGTTCCTCCGCTGGCGTGGGTTAGGGCCGGGCGGGAAGTGACAGCTTCCCCTCGGCCTGTTTCCGTGATAACACGGTTAAATGTCAAAGCCAACTGTGATAACAAAGAAAAGGCGGGGACCTCCTCCCACCGGCAAAGGAACCCTAATCGGCGTTCGCCTACAGCCTGACTTACTTGATCGGCTGGACGAGTGGATCGCCAGACAGGCAGGCGCTTCGACACGTACGCGACCAGAAGCGATCCGCGATCTGATCGAAGAGTCCCTCGATTCCTACGCACCCAAGATGCGGAGCTGGCGGAAATGAGCCTGCGATCGATCCTCTACGCCATCGCCCGCGGCATGGGAGACGCGCGCGCCGTGAGCCGCGGCCCGCGTGCGATTGAGAAGCGCGTGGAGCGGCGAGTTCTCGGGCGCCTATTCTCGCGGATCATTGGCGCCATCGTTCGATAGGATTGCCGTACGGACGCAACGGATTTTCCCGTCCCCTCCCCCACGGAATTTTCCCTTCGTGAATTCTGGACGTTGTCTGACGTGGCGTTTCGCGATTTTCGCGCTCAGTTCGGCTCGATCGGCCGGATGGAGATCGCTGAAGGCGGCCACGGTATAAACCAGATCGTGTCGTCGCCCTCTTCCTTTGGTAACCCGACACCGCCCTCGGCTTTCACGCGCTCAATGAGCGGCTCGACTTCGTCACCGGTTGCGGTGTTAATCGTGAGCGAAAGGGTCTTGTAGACACCTTGCGCTATCGCGAACACAGCTGCGTAGAACGTGACCGCGTAACCCAGCTTCTCGTCCAGGTCCCGAGTGGGTTTCCGATAATCGTCCAGCTTGACGACTTCCATCCTTTTCCCTCACCGCCTCATCATTGCGATCGAGCCGTTGCGGCTCAGCCGGTTTATGAATGACATGAACTCGGCCTGGTTTCGATAGAGTTCCTGCATAACGTTTACCGGCTCGCGACTGTGCACTGTCGGCGCGAAGCTCCAATTATGCACGTCGCCACCATGAGAATGGTTGTACCGCGCGGGAACAACGGCTTCGCCCTTGTGCAGCATCGCCGGCATATCTCGGGGAACGTAACTTGTTCCCACGTCCAGCGAGATAAGGCTCGCCTAGCCCATGACCTGGGCCATGGCGCCAGCCGCGGCTTCCGGCGCCAGCTCGGGGCCGATAACCGGAATCGCAGCGGTCGACGCGAACGTATTGGCAGCTGCAACGGCGGCCGCATCAGTGATCTGCCCGAGAGAGGTAGTCCCCTGCGTGGCCCTCGTTTCGAACATGCTGGTGATCTGCTGTTCAATCCAATCTTCGGCAATTTTCTCCGCCATCTGAAGGAAAGCCTCGGCGACGCCTTCGGCAATTTGAAACATACCCTGTTCGAACGACCTACCCTGAAACAACATTCCGTCGATTGCGGAATTGAAGCTCGAGCGGATCGAATTGCCGAGCTGCGTCCACTTCTGCTGCTCTTCGGAGACGAGCTGGTCATTCGATCGTTCAATTTGGGCGTTGTACTGCGCAACGAGGTCTGCGCGCTTCTTCATTTCTTCGCGCCAAAGTTCCGTGCCGGGCGTGAGCGTGGCGATCTCGGCGTCGAGGCGCTTGATGTCCTCTGCGAAAATCTGCTCCGTCAGAGCGATTTCAGCGCCGTGTTTCCCCTGGGCGGAGATCTCGTGCGCCTGGTACTCGCGATCGAGATGCGAGACGCCCTCGGACAGACGGCGATTTTGCTCTTCGATATAGTCGTTTACGTTCTGCACGTCCGCTCGCTGCATCGCCTGAAGCGTGCGTTCTGCATCGGCAATCGACTCCGAGGCTTCGTCGGCCTGCCGGCGCGCCTCCTCGTCTGCGATCTCCTCGCGACGTCGCGCTTCCTGTTGCGCTATTTCCGTTTTGCGGCGTTCCTTCTGTTCGAAGGTTTCGAGATCGCGCGCATAGTCTGCATCGCGGCGGACGGTATCACCCGTCATTTCGATGTCTTCGATTTGCGGGGGCGGTTTCGGCTTCGGCGGCGTTGTTTCTTCGTTGTCGAAACCGAAGAGCGCCTTCGTCGCATTTTCTATCGCGCCGGTGAGATTGTTGAAATCGTCGATCGCACCGGTGATAACTTCAGCGCCGCGGCCCTCCAATTTCGTCCATAGGCCGCTGAGCTTTATCTCCGCATCCTCCGCGGCCTTACTCACGCCGGGGCTCATCATCTGTCCGGCGTTCTGTGCCTGGCGCGCCATCTCTTCCATGCCGAGCGCGAGCAGGGGCAACATGGCGTTCAGCTCTTGCCCTGTGCGGCCGAATATCTCTCGTTCGTCGTTCGCGCGGCGCGTCGCATCCGTTACGCCCTGCAGGGCAATAGCGATACGCTGGAGCGCGACCATAGGGTCACCGGCAAGCTCCGCCGTCGTCAGGCCAAGGTCCTGAATGGCCTTGACCGCCGGGCCTGTACCATCCTGAAGCTGCCCCATGCTGACCATGAAGCGGCGCAGGATCATATCGGCGTCGTCTGTCTCGACTCCGGCTTGCCGCGCGGCGTACTGGAATGCCTGAAGGTCCTCAGCGGAAATGCCGAGCACGTTTGACATGTGCTCGATGTCGGCTGCGTAATCGAGCGCGCCTCTGCCGAAGTCGACCATAGCGGCCGCGCTCATGGTCAGCCCGAGCGTGGCGAGAATCTCGTTCGCGCCGGTTGCCGCGCTTGCCAAACTGTCGAGCGAGTCGGTTGTCTTGTCCGTCTGGGCTGCGGTACTCTCCGTCGCGTTGCCAAGAGCGACAAAGGAATCCGCCGCCTGTTGGCCCGACTGCCCCAATTCCTCGAGCTTGCCCTTTGCAGCGTCGGCAGAAGCGGCCACCGACCCGTCAAGATCGGCCGCAATGGTAATCTGTACTTTTGCGTCGTCGGACATGACTTTTTCCCTTACCCTGAAACCGTTGCCGCCGCCGTTGGCGACCCCACGCTTTTGCCGAGCTGCTCAGCCGCGTATTCGAGCCAGCCGGATTCGCTCTGCACATCGCTGAGCATCAGTTCCGTGAGAGCCCATACGAGCGCGTCCATCCGGTTCGGACTTCGCTTGTCACCGGGTTTCCACGTCGTCATTTCGTCCTCGAGCGCGATAAAGCGGCCGACGTGATGGACCTTCCCCTGTTCGTACAGTGCCGAAACGGGTTCCGCTCTCACTGCCTTACCGCGAGATGCGCTTACGAGCTTGACCGGAAGCGACGGCTTCACCGCGCGAATTGTGTTCTCCACCATCGCCCCGCCGAAATTCGCTTCGGCAACGATGCGGTCGGCCTTCCAGCGCTCGTACAATGCGGCTGATTTCTCACCCCAGGCATTCGGAGACATGCGGCCCGACGGATCCTCGAGTACGTAGCCATGGCCGTCGAAGGAGACGCCGGCGACGATCAATCCCACTTCGTCATTGCGCGCGCCGTCACCTCCTGATGGATCGACGGCAACGACCAAGCGCTTTAACGGTGGAAGCAGGCCCACACGCAAGCGATCGATGAGCTGCCGCGTCCACAATGCGCCCTTAACATCCGCGGTGAAGGCCTCCTCCGCCGTTGCGGGATATTCGCGCCGGAAGGCATGAACGCCGTGCAGGTCCTCGATCTTCGATCGGCGCCAGGCAATCTGTTCGTTGTCGAGCCCGTGCAGCTGCGCATACTCTGCCTCTTCGGTTGTCGGCTCGAAATCCGGTCCAACGGCTTTGCGATAGCCGCGATCCCAGAACCAGGGAACGAAAACGAGAATGTACTCGCCTTCGCCCTTCAACGCGCGCTCGCACATCTTGAAGAACAGGCCCGAGCGCCCGCGCGATGTGGACTCGAGCACGATCTCGGTATCGGGTTCGTCGGGCACCGCCTGCAACGCGCCCGAAACGTGCGCTTCCGCATTCGGCCAATAAGCGACTTCCGAGCCGTGAAAGTACTGCAGGGTTTCAGAGCGTCCCGCCGCTTCGCTTCCGGCCGTCGCGATCCGGTATCCCGAGTCCAGCTGCGAGAAGATCAGTTCTTTCGCGTTCGAAGCCGAGCGGTACGGCCGCGATTCCTCGGGGCAGTTGTCATAGAACCGTCGCGCCATGCCGAAGATTGCAGATGACGAGTCGTCTGTGTTCGTCAGAATAAATGCGCGTACGCCACGCCGGCGAGACACGCGCCAGAAGAACCGACCCTCGACGTACGTCGACGCTCCTTGTTGCCGCCCCTTCAGGACGAGTGCGCGCACGCGGCCGGTTTTTTGCCGCTGCTCTTCGAAGCGCGCGTGAATGAATTGCTGCGCCTGGTTCAACACGAAGGGCTCGATCGCACCAATCTTCGTGCGAATTTTCAGGCACTCGCGCGCATATAGCTCGAAATCCTCGAATTCGAGTGCATCCGCGAGCCGGCCGAAGACGCGCACGCTGCTATGCAGCGATGCGGCTTGCATCATCGCGCCTCTCGCACCGGCCCTCGATCACGGGCGCTGCGCTCGCCCGATGTTCGATTTCCCTAAAGGCCCGGAATACGTCTGCCCGGGCTGCCGGATGGTGGGCCAGAACCTGGACGAGCACAGCCTGCACCTCTGCCCACTGCGGCGAGATGAAGAGGTTATTTTGCGTGATGCTGATACCACTCTTGGCGAGCTGGCCAGTCAGCTTTCCCATTTCGCGCAGAACCTCGACGATTCGCGCAGACAAAGATGAGACCTGGTTCGCATCGCCGGCCGCGTCACACGCGTCGAGCCTGCGGTACAGCGTGTTTCGCAGGATGATGAAATGATCAATGAGCGAACCACCTTCGTCGGCCGCGCGATCAGCAAGTTCGGAAAGCCGCATCGGCCCGGCGATGAGCGCCGCTTTCCGCGTGTCGTCGACGTGCCCCGTCCAGTGGCGCCACAACGCGTGATATGAAACGCCGAACTTCCGCGCGACCGGACGCAGGCCTGCACCGCCGGCGAGCGCCATCTCGATGCGGTACCGCTCCGGCTGCGCGCATATTGTGCATTTTCCGTTCGGCGTCTTAGTCATTGCTCGCGCTCAAGAAAGACAGGCAGCGCGGGACCGGTGAAGGAAACCAGGCCCCGCGCTTCGCCATCGCCCGACTGCCCTCCGTCAACAAAAGGCGTCTGGGCCATGTTCTTTATTCGCTGAAGGCGAAGGTGCCCCAGGCGTTGGAGGCGTCGGCGAAGGCGGTGAACTCGAAATCCTGGATCGTGTAGTCGGTGTTCTTGAACGGCAACGTCCATTTCGAGGCGCGGCAGGAGTTGAGCTTCAGGACGAGCTTCTTCTCAACGCCGGCGACGAAGTAGTCCTGCTTCGCCTGCATCTCGAATGTCGGCCCGCTGCCCATCAGCTGATTGACGAGCGAGAGCTGAACCAAGCTTGTCGCGCTGTAGCTGTAGTAGACCACTAGCGGCGTATTCTCGTCGGCCGCGTTGATCGTATATGTGCCAACCCCGGCAAGCCCGGCGTTGTATTGTCCCGGCCCTGCGACTCCAATAATCGGCTGCAACTGTCCCCCGCCGTTGGCATAAAAGAGACCAAGGTCCTCGATGAACGCCGAGCCACCATGCGCGGGCGTGAACGATATCCCGGTCGAATTGATCGCTTCCGCGACCGCCATGTCGATGCCGGCGCCGTCGGTCTCCGTCTGGCCGAGCAGGAGATTGTTGATGCTCGCGCCCTGGATGCGCGCGAATTTCGCCTTGCCGGTGACCTTCATGTTCGACGGCGCCACGTCGATCGGGAGCCTGTACGCGCCGGTGAGCTCCTTGAGCGTCACGGCGATGTCGATTTCGAGATCCTGCAGGACACCGAGAAACGAAGGTTTGGCATTGGCGATGTCGGTACGTTTGCCGATGGCAGTGCCGACGCCGAAGTTCAGTTGCATGGAAGTCTTCCTCTCTTCAATTGCCCATCATCGGGGCCATGTTTCAAAGATCACTGCATCGTCCTCTTTTCGGTTTCGATCGCTGCGCCACACTCGCGGCATTCACGCGGGGGCGGGTCGAGCAGCTGAGCGAAAGACGACACGTCGAGCCGGCTCACACGAGAGCGAAGATCGGCAATCTGCCTTCCATGGCGATCGACGGCCGCGAGCAGCTCGTCCACCTTCGCCACAAGCGGTGCGGCAGTCCGACGAGCGCTTTCTTCGCCCTCGTGAATCGCCCGCGCGATCGCCGAAGCCCGCAGCGCGTTCATTGCCTGCGCAGATCAACCGCGGGGTCCGTGCTGTCCCCAATCGCGGGCATCGGGAGCGTGATAACGTCCCCACGCTTCTGTATGACGCAGATCGTAACCGGATCGCGTGCACGTACAAATCCTGCTTTGACGGCCGCACGGATTGATCGCTCCAGTTGACCCCACGTGACGTTTTTCGACGTGTAGCGGATCGTGCAGCTCGAATTGTGAGCCTGGGCGGGGCTGGCCAGAAGCAGAACGCCGGCAGCGAGCAGCGCAAGTCGTTTCATCGTTTGATTCTCCCTCAGTGTGACGCCCGCAAGACAGGCACAGTTGCTCCCGATGCCCGCGATTGGGGACAGCACGGACCCCGCGGTTGATCTGCGCAGGCAACCGTCGCTGGACGCGCGCGAGCCTGCGGATCGGATGACGTTGGCAACACACTCTTTGCTAGCGCCTCGTCGAGCCGGCGGATTGCGTCTTCGGTTCGCGCGATGATCGCAGCCGCCGGCACGCGCTTTCTCAGCTCTTCGAGCGTGCCGAGCCCACGCTTCTTCGCCGCATCGGCCGCGCACTTCTCGAGCCAAACGATGCGCGCTTCGAGCAGTTCGATCCGCTTCGAAACCTTCATTCGGCATTGTCCGCGAGCCGGGTATCGGCGTTCGTGCTCAGCCCTTCGACGAAGGCGAGAAGCGAGGCACGCGCCGCGGCATGAACGCCGGAAAGATCGATGAGCGCGGTTTCGGTTTCCGGATGCGCCGCAAAATCCGGCATCTGGATATAGGCAGGCAGCGAGTGCGCGTTGGAAGCCAACACCGGCACGCCAGGGAATTGCTCGACAAGCAAAAACGCCAGCGCGCGAGCCGAAGCGTTCGCTCTGTTCGCTGCAACGATCGCTGCTTGGAGGCGCCTCAGCACAACGGGCGCCGCTTCGTGATAGAGCACGTCTGCCACAAGCGCGCGCCGGCGCGTCTGCGCTTCGGTCTGCAACATCGCCAGATGATCGCGGTGTGTGACCCGTTCGGCGTCTGCCGCCTCCGCTGCGGCGAGCAGTCTGCGCTCTCCGTCGAGCTTCGTTTGTGCGACCCTCAGCGCTTCCGTGGCAGGCGACGGCGCAACTCCGCCGTGCTCGACAAACCTTCGGACTTCTGCGCGTTCCCGCTCCTGTACGGTCGCGAGAGCGGCTTCGGCTGTGGCCGTGCGATCGCGCAGCTCTTGCAATCGCGGATTGGGCTCTTCGGCCTTGCGGATGCGCTCCGCCAGATCGGCGAGGAGAGCGATCGTTTCGGCAAGCGCAGTGCGAACCGGGCTTGTGAACCGCGTTGCGGGAGCTGCGGATGATTTCATTTTCTGCCCTTCGACCCTCAGCGCGAATTCCTGTCGCGCTCGATATTCGACAAGTGTTGGACATTCGGCTTATCAGGCCGGTTGGCGAGGCATGTAAATATCGCGTTCTCTGGCGTTCCCTGCTGTTCGCGCAAATGTGGTTTCAGCCTTGATACGGCTGTACGACGCCTCAGAATATGCGCGGCGAGCGAGTGATTTGCCGTCTCGCAATAGCCAGAGCGATCCGAAGCGGCCACCGAAATGGCGCAGGGTCTTGTGAACTGGCGCATAACCGTCGCAACACTGGCGCAAGTGTCTCGGTTTGCCGGCTGCGCCAGTGCGCCACTCCCTTTAGGGAGGCGCGCAACTGGAGCGGCGCAAACGAGGGATTTTGGGACTGGCGCAAATTCATGAGGCCGGGACCACGTACCGGCGGAGCTTCCGGGTTTTCTCGTCGGTACGCTCGACAATCCGGAGCGTGCCGTCTGCGATCCATTTGTGCATGGCGGCTTTGACGGATGATTTGGCCGCTTCATCTTTCACGTCGAGATCGAGAATTCGCGCGATGATGTTTCCGGCCCAGTCCGGTGAGCGGACATCTTCGCGCGCGCTGCCCGGGCGGAGTTCCTCGAGAATTCTGCCGAGCTGCTCCTGCGAACAGTCGTCCGCGGCGTCAGGGAATCGCCACGACGCGACGGCCTGGACGCGATCGGCTGGGTGAAATTCATCACCGTTGCCGAGATCGATGCTGACGAGCTCTCGCCAGTGGGAGTCGTCGCTGTGAAGCATCAGGTTTGATTTCGTGCCGCTCACAACCCGAAAGAACCGGCGCCGATCATCGACCCCGGCCCTGGAGGCTTCGTCCTTCGTCATCCGGACGAGGCGGCGCACGGAACGCGCGGCATTGACGAACGCGCCGGCGCCGCGGACTTCATCGGCGGAATCGTCTTCGGCGTTGCCGTTCGTTTTGCGGGTGTGGTGGAGCAGCTCGATCGCGCAACCGGTCTCGTCCGCGATCGCAGCCCATTGCTTCATCAGCGTTGCGATCGCCGTGTTGTCCTGTTCGTTCAGTTCGTGGCAATTGACGAAAGGATCGACGATGACGAGCCCGATGTCGTGCCGACGGATTTGGGCGATGATGGCCTTGGCCACAGGCTCCGCGATGACCGATTCGTTGGCTTCCCTCGCAAGAATGAAATTCTGGTCGCGTGCACTATCCAGAAATAGGCCCTGCAGATCGTTCGAACTGAGCCGGTGCAGAATTGCGGTCGCCGCAACGCGCCGCTGATATTCCTCGAGCGGGTCCTCGAGCCCGATGTACCACACTCTGCAACGCTCGATGCGGCCGTCGTTCAGGAGCGCCTTGCCGGTGGAAACGGAAAGAGCGTCTGCGAAGGCAAGCGACGTTTTCCCCGCGCCACCGGCGGCCGCTGTTACGGATAGAAATCGGCGGATCGCATGTCGGCTGAAAACCCATTGCCGGCGCGGGAGCGACTCGGGCTCGCGCCAGGCGAACGGCGTTGCGATGACGAGCCCGCCGCGCTCGCTATCTGCGAGCTCGCGGCCGGCGGATTTCAGCTCCGAAAGTGCAGCCGCATCGCCGGCTTTGAACATCGAGGCGATTTCTTCGGTGCGCTGCGCGAACGCGCGAAATGTTTTTGCCGAATGCCAGGTCGCGGCAGCCGCGTGAACCGCTCTACGCACGTCCGCGACGACGGGAGCGGCAGTTGCGAGAGTCCGCAGATAGTCGAGGCCTCCCAATTCGGCGAGGCCATCGTCGCCGGCAAGCTGAAGCGCGATCGCCGCCGGCGCTGTTCCGGTGCCTCGTTTGTGCGCATCGAAAATCGCAGCCTGGATGCGATCGTGCGGCGCGAAAAACCCGCGCGTAAACGAGCCGAGTTCTTCCAAAACAGCATCGATCGCACCGATCACCCCGTGAAGCTGCCAGCCGAGAAGAAAGTTCTCAGCTTCTGTCTGCGCTTCGACGGTTACGCGCGCGCCGTCGTCCGGAGCCAGTGGTGTCGCCATTGCTCAATGCGCGTAATGGGCTGCGTCGATCAGATCGATCGCGTGCGCGAGCGGGCCCGCTGCGGCGCCATCATCCGACGCGAGCAGCGCATGCCGAATCGTCTGAAGCGGAACGCCATGCTGCAGGGCGATCGAGCAGATGATCGCGCTGTCATGCGCGGCGATCTCAATTTCCGAATTCGGCCGGCTACAGCTCAGGAAAACCTCTGCGAGGTTGCCGTTCCGAAAAAATCCGTACCCGGCCGTGTACCTTGTACCCCGAAAGTCGAAATCAAGGAGATGGTGCTCGCGGCGATTCTCGAGACGAAATCGCGCGCTCATGACCGCACCTTTGGCAAGGCGTCCCAGGTACGCCAAGGGAGACACACAATAGGTTCCGCGCGATCTCGACGAAGAAACAGGGCGTCGTTATCCGCAAGCCATTTTTCCAGCGTTGCAAAGCCGGCACCGTTCCCGCGTGCCTTCACCTCGCAACAAAGCGGCGATTTCTCGCGACCAAAGGCCAGAACGTCGACGTCGTGAGAGCTGCCTCGGTACCTCGATGCGCCTGACAGTGGGACGCGTTCGGCGTGAATACCGAACTTCCGGTGAAGATCGACAATCTCTCGCTCGATGCGATCGCCCTTGCGCCGTTGCGAACGGCCGCCTCGACGTTTATTCTCCGCACCGTGTTTGTCGTTTTGCGAAGCATTCTGAGCCTCGGGAGCGCTGGCGGGCGCCAACCCGGGGCTTTCGCATTTTGTTTGCATGGCGGTTCACTCTGCCTGATCGGCAGCCGCAGCTTCCGCTTCCATGCGTTGATGCCATTCCGCGCGCGCCGTTGGGCTGATGGTGGTCCGGCTGCCGAGCTTCATGATCCGAGGACCGCGGCCCTCTTTCAGCAGCTTGTAGAACGTCACGCGGCTGATTCGCTCCGCCTGACAAAACTCATCGACGGAATAACTTTGTTCGGACAAGTTCGCCTCCGATAAAATAGAACGGGCGCGAACCTCATGCCGCGATGCTCGACTCTTCGTCGCCGTTTATGATTGTCGGCAATGTCGAGAACCGGTGCTGAAAATGCGGTGCGATTCCGGAGCTACTCGGCGAGTATTGCTGCTTCGAGCGCCGCTCCGAGTTCTATTTCCAGGCGACCAGGCTCGGGAAAATCATAATCGCCTTCGGCGATGGCAATAGTCCAAGGCTCGAGATTTGCGAGGAGACCCGGCCGTGAATGAGGAACGTGATGGGCCTGCGCCTCGGAAAGCAACCATGCTGCGATCTCGAGAAACCATAGGAACCGGCGTTGATTCGCGACGAAGGCGAGTCCGTCTTCGCTTCCGCAGCAGATGGCAGCCGCCCACAAATGTGCGACGGGGCCAAACTTCGTCCAGGTTTTTCGAAGATCAGAGCTGCTGGTCCCCTTCAACCCACCTCCAAGCATCTTGGAGATTCCGCGGATCGCGGCGCCAGAGCCGACATGCCGACCGTGAGACTGACGCAGGCAGAGTGGCGCCAACAAAACCCATGCGGCTATCGTTCCGCCATGTACGACGTCTTTGCCGTCGCCCTTGATCTTCGGTGCCCGCACCGCAAATGCCGTCGCCCGCTCGCACCACACGTCAAAGGCGTCGGCGCGTTTCAGCTCGAGCGCAAGTTTCGAATCGATCTCGAAACTATCCTCCCGCGTCATCACCTCCTCCAGACCGTGAAGCACTGCCGCCTTTAGAAGCGCGTCCTGCAACGTCGGGTTATCAGGCGAGAGCATAAGCGCCAGAATTCTGAAGCTCGTGAAGACGAACTGCTCCTCACTCAGATCTTCCGGCAGTAGCGTGATCGTCGGCATTACGGTGTCGCGCGAAAGGATGAGACGGTGCTTTCGCGCTTGAACCCGAATTTCGGGACAGCCGCGCGGATCGCGTCTGCGATGAATGACGGCGCGAGATGACCGTAGTGTTTCTCAACCATCCGCGTATCGGAGTGCCCGAGATTCTTTGCCACGACGAGCAGCGGCGCGCCGTTCATGATCGCAAGGCTCGCGTAGGTGTGCCGCAGGCAATGAAAGCTCGCGGCCGGTTTCAGATTGCCGGCGCTGCATGCTTCGGCCATCGGGCGGGACTGATGGGCCGCTCCCCACCGTGTACCGTCCGCCTTCGTGAACATCGGTTCGCTTGCAGGTCTGCCGGCCGCAAGTCTCGAGTAGAAATCGATTCCCTCTTTCGCGAGGTAGATGTGCCGGCCCTTGCCGCTCTTCGATTTGCGAACCTGGACGGTACCGCTGTCTGCATTGAAATCCCCGACATCGATCGCGGCGAGCTCGCCATAGCGCGCGCCAGTGTGAAGCGCGCCTTGAACGAGCAGCCGGAATTTCTTCTCGCTTCCGTTCACGACGCGCTTTGTCTCGTCGATCGACAGATAGCGCACGCGCGCGGCGTCCACTTCCTTGAACGGCTGCACGCGGCGCCAGGCTGAATCGGAAGCGATCGTTCCCTGCCTGAATGCCAGATTGAGCGCAGCACGAAGGATCGTGAAGGTGCGATTCGCGGTTGCGCGTCTCCGCCGGCGGTCCTCATCGCCGGTTCCAAGCTCGCGATATTTCGGCTTCCCGGACTTGCTTCGTAAGCGCGCCCCCCGCTTCGCAGTGTCCTCGAGCCATTTCTGAATTCTGGCGCCTGAGAGCTTGGCGCATTCGATTTCGCCGAGATCGGGAAGGATCAACGCGTTCGCCTTGTATCGAGCGTCCGCGGCCGATTTCCGGTGCTCTTCCATCCATCCGAGATAATCGGCCATGCACTGTTTGACGGTGTACGGGCCGCTGCTTGGCGAGGGCAGACCGGCCTCTTCGTGCTTCCTCTCGCTGAATAGCTTTCGGGCGGCCGCTTGAGCCTGAGAGAAGTTCAGAACCTCGAGCCCGTCGGCATCAATGACGTCATCTGCCGTCGCGATCGTCTCGACCTTGTAGGCCTGTTTGCCGACGTACCAGCGGGCAACCCATTTCCCGCCGGTGGCGCCCTTGCGGTAACCAAGGTGAAGGCCGGAATCGATCACGCGGTAATATGGTTTCCCCGAGGCCTTCAGCCGGCGCCGCGCGGCCCGCGTGTCCAAGGTTGCATCCCGAACTGTTCTTGCCACGGCTGAAACCTCCGGCTCGCGAGCACGTGTCCAACGTGTGTCCAATATACGTGGAGAAACGTACCCGAACAAGCACTAACGTCTATGGCAGTAAAATCAGGCCTTCCGCGCATGGTGTGAATTTGTGCGCACGCGCGCGAACGGAGATTTCTCCCTCTCAAGGCTGAAACCGGGGTTCGATTCCCCGTGGGAGCGCCACCACCTTTCTAAGTACTTGATTTTATTGAATGTTTTCACCGGTGGGACAAAGTCGGAATGGAAGTGGGACACTTGCCCAGACTTTTGGGGCGGGTTTCGCGGGTCCCTAGAACGTACAAATATTCATCGGACCGGTTGGCAGTGGGGAGGTATAAGGACAAAACGATGCGAGCAATTCAGGGGTGAGGGCGATGAAAGCCGTTTCCATAGCGCTTTTCGCGGGGGTCGTTGGTTTTGCGTTAGCCCAACCGTTCACGGCGGCGAACGCCACCACATTGCAGGAAACGGTCGTCTACTCCTTCTGTCGCGCTAAGAATTGCCGAGACGGTAATGACCCTACGGCCAGCCTCATTGAAATGAAGGGTAAATTGTACGGCACGACGAGGGAGGGTGGTGACCAAGGTGGCCCGGACCATCAAGGCGGCGGGACAGTATTCAGACTTGATCCGAGTACCGGTGCCGAGAAGGTACTCCATGGCTTTTGCAGGAGAAATGGTGGCTGTACGGACGGTTCAACTCCCTTCGCGGGTTTGACCAAGGTAAACGGCCAGCTGCTTGGAACCACCGCAACGGGTGGGTATTCTCAGTGCTTCATCGATTTCAGCTGTGGCACGGTGTTTTCCGTCAACCCGGCCACCGATACCGAGAATGTGCTTTATCCTTTTTGCAGTCAGCAGAGTTGCACGGACGGAAAAAGTCCGGTCGCAAATGTAATCGATGTTGGGGGTACGCTCTACGGCACGACAGAAGCGGGCGGCGCGGGCGTTGGAACAATATTTTCGCTCGACCCGACCACCGGCTCGGAGACAGTGCTCTATTCCTTTCTAGGCGGCGCAGACGGTTGGGGTCCGGTAGCCAGTCTCATCGACGTGAAGGGTACGCTTTACGGTACGACCTATTTGGGCGGGGGCACGGGCTGCGGCGATGGCGGCACGGGCTGCGGCACGGTTTTTTCGTTCGATCCGAGCACCGGCGTAGAGAAGATTCTCTATTCCTTTTGTCAAATGAGCAATTGCTCGGATGGCCAAAATCCCGAGGTTAGCCTAATCTATGTCAAGGGACAGCTGTACGGGACGACCGGGGAAGGTGGGAACGCAGGTTGCGGCGGCGCGGGCTGCGGTACGATATTTTCGCTCGATCTGGAGACCGGTGCGGAAAAGGTGGTCTATTCTTTTTGCAGCCAACAAAATTGCGCAGATGGAGCGAACGCGTCTTCCAGCCTTATCGATGTAAACGGCGTGCTGTACGGCACGACCGCATACGGGGGCAATGCGGGTTGCGATACTAGTGGGTGCGGGACTGTGTTCTCGCTTGATCCGCATACGGGCGTGGAGACGGTCGTCTATGCGTTTTGCAGCCAGCAGAATTGCTCGGACGGCTCCAAGCCCGTCGCGAGCCTGATTAACGTCGACGGCATCCTATACGGCACAACGGAAACGGGCGGCACCCATAACCAAGGTACTGTGTTTGCGCTTACTGGCGTGCATTGAAAGAAACTTCAATCGAATCCGGAGACGTTAGGAGCGGTCCCGCCGAATGCGTGACAGGGGCGCCCCACGGGTCCCCGGTCCGAGTCGAATGCATCGGCGGGACCATCTCTTATGCGGATGGTCCCGACTGTCCTAGTCAGAACCTCTCACGCGGCGGCTTGCATCTCGCCCTTCATTTTCTGAATCGTTCCTGTACCGACGCCCAAGGTCCGCGCGACCTTGAGAATGCCGACGCCACTAGCCAGCATTTCGCGCGCCTTGCGGTCCTTCGCATCCGTTAGACCGGATGGACGCCCAAGCGTCTTTCCCTGCGACCGCGCTCGGGCAAGGCCGGCATGGACGCGGCTTATGATCATGGCCCGTTCGAACTCCGCAAAGACGCCAAGCATTCCGAACATCGCGCGGCCGGATGGAGTCGACGTATCCAGCCCTTGTTGATGCAGGAACAGGTCAACGCCCTTCGATTGAAGCTCGCCAAGGAATGAGACTAGGTCCTGTAGCGAGCGCCCAAGCCGGTCAACTGCCCAAGCCGCTACCATGTCGAAATCCCGGCGCTGGACGCCCTTACAGAGCCTGTCAAAGCCCGGACGCTTGTCCCGGCCCTTCGCGCCGCTCACGCCCTCATCCGCGAACGTGGCGACGATTTGCCAGCCATGGCGGGCCGCGACCGCTTCAAGCTCCCGGCGCTGATTTTCAATGGTCTGATCATCCGTCGAAACGCGGAGATAGAGGGCGACTCGCTTGGGCTTGCTGATCATGGCGGGACTCCGTTTTGGCCCGTCCTGCATAGCCCAACGCCCATACTAAATCACCGGATTGAGTACAGGCGCAGCGCACTGAGCATCACCCGGTCAAACTGGACCGCGCAAGCGCCCTCATCCTTGATTCAGGCCGAACGGATTTCAGGGGATCGAGAACACCGTGCCGCACGGACAGCCGCCACTGCCTCCCACCTGCGTATCTCCGTAAAGCTCGTTTCCGATTCTGGCCAGACCGGCGGTTGGTCCAGCGCCGTCCGGGGAATTGGCGAAGGAGTTGACCAGCGTCTCGTTCGCAAGTCCGTTCGCCCTGATCCTGAACACCGCGCCCTGGCCAAAAGTACCGCCTCCCGCTGTGCTGCCGTAGAGATAACTGCCCCAGTCAAGCAGATCACCGTACGGAGACACTCCGTCCGGCGCGCCGCCGAAGGAGTAGAGCCATTGGCGCGCGCAAGGCGGGGAGCCGCACAGGACAACCGCGAACACTGCGCCATTGCCGGAGGCACCGCCTTGCGTCGTCGTTCCGTACAGATAGCCGGTGGTGCCGACGGTCTTGTATGTCACGCTGGCGAACGGGTTCTGGCCATCCGGAGTGTTGGTGCCGAAGGAGTACATTACCGACTCGGCACAGGGAGGGGTGCCGCACGGGACAAGCGAGTACACGGTGCCCGACCCGAATGCACCGCCCTGCATCGTCGTTCCATACAGCGTGCCCGCTACGTCGATCAGCCGTGAATACGCGACCGCGCCGTCCGCGCAAGGCCCGGCGCTGCAAAAGGTGTACAGTACCTGAAAGCCGGCTCCCGTCGGAAGGATCTCGAACACCGTGCCGCAGCCGCCGCCGTTCTGCTGCGGACAGGCCGGGTTTGTCGTGCCGCCGCCGGCAGTCGTGCCGTACAGCGTGCCGCCGACATCGATCAGGCCGTCGTAAGGTCCTCCCCCATCGCTGCAGTTCGTCTGGCTGCAAAAGGAATGCAACACCGTGTAGCCCGTGCCATTGGTCTTGACCGAAAACACCGCGCCGTGAAAGTAAAGGCCGCCCTGAAGTGTCGTGCCGTACAGCCTGTTCCCTATTTTGACCAGGCTGGAAATGGGTGTCATGCCGTCAGCGGTGACGCTTCCGAAGGTATGCAGCACCGTGTAGACGCCCCCGGTGGTGATCGAGAACACCGTGCCGCCGTTGTACTGACCGCCATAATTTGCCGTCCCGTACAGCGTGGTGGTTCCTGCCTTAAGCAGGTCCCTTATGGGCGATTCGCCATCGGGGCAGTTCGGGCCGTTGCAAAAGGAGTAGAGCACCGTGTCGGCTTGTGCGGTCCCGTTCCCGGCAAAGGCAAAAACCCCCGCGATGAGTGCCAGGGCCCCCAGAAGGAGTCGCTGTTTTGGCTTGCGTCCGGACATGTCGTGATCCCCTCCCGATGGTGTTGCCGCACCCCGCTTTGCCCCTCTGCGGGAGATCTGGCTTCTCCGGGCTCCGCGGGAGAACACGCAACGCCTCAACCTAGGCTTGCTCCAGACAGCTGTCCACAGAATTGTAGCAAATCTGTCGTAATTGTACCCCCCGTACAGTTGGATTTCGCGCCGTCACTTCGGCGGCGGGTTGGCGATCAGGTACGGCAGGCCATTGTTGATGCTCGCATCCTCCGCCCAGATTTTCGGATCGAAGCCGGTGGGCAGGCCGGATTGAAGCTGCTGCGTGGTAAGGCCCGTCACGCCGGGCGCGTTCTTCTCGTTGCCGACGCCCTGCTTCTTTCCGCTCGTCGAGGTGTCCCAGTAATCCGACGAAAGCGTACCGTCGACCACGACGCCGGCGAATCCCCCTGTGCTCTTGTATCCACCGCCGTGAACGC
>Ga0209579_10000768_pt1 | contig 29253 bp, 16 predicted proteins | sample Coa_R1_2_FD_187152 | JGI IMG/M metagenome (GOLD analysis project Ga0209579, IMG submission 187152) | Surface soil microbial communities from Centralia Pennsylvania, which are recovering from an underground coalmine fire - Coalmine... | ecosystem: Environmental > Terrestrial > Soil >... | reverse complement strand
CCGCTCTCGCAGGCATGGGCGTCGGTGGAACGGTGGGGGGGCTAGCCGGCGCGCTGATTGGCGCGGGCATTCCCGAATATGAAGCGAAGCGTTACGAAGGTGCAATCCAGAAGGGCGGCATTCTGGTTTCGGTTCATTGCGCCACCTCCGAGGAGATTGATCGCGCCAAGCATATTTTCAAGGGCAGCGGCGGCGAAGACGTTTCCTCAACCAGCGAAGCGCACGTATCGAAGGACCTCCGTGCGCGCGAACGCGCGGCGGGCAGCGAATAGCTGGCCAAACTGATGCGATCCGGGTCCCAGCGAAGCGAAGGCTACGTCGCCGGGATCCGGGTCCTTGATCTTGTCGATTGAAAACTGAGGGCAGCGGAATCAGCAGCGGCAAAAATCACTGGTGATGCGACCACACCGACATCACCCATCTTGCCACGGTGAATCCCACCAAAAGCAGGAACGCCACCAGCAGCAATCGTTCACCGGAAGAGGCCGACGAGTTTTTTGGGGCCATAGTGCCGAAATTTCCTGCCGGGCCGAGGGTCTGAAGTTCCAAAGAGGGCGCGGTTAGTATAACGCGCCATTCGCGCGATCGGATTCAGTAAATTCCCGCATGGTCAGTTTTTTTACGCGGAATTAACAGCACCACATCAGGCGCATCTGGCAGATTGGTCCCTTGGCAGTGCCCCTGTTAAAGTTACGCCCTCGGGCAATCCCTGTATATCCAGTCTCGCCCGGAGGTGCCGCATGCCGACTCGCCGTCAATTCGTATCCACCAGCGCTCTCGCCGGGGTTTCCGCCGCCCTTCCGAAGTTGACGTTCGGCGCCGCCGCTCCTTCCGCTGATTCCCGAATCGAAATCCTGTTAGACGAACCGCAGGGCACAATCTCCCCCAACCTCTATGGCCATTTCACCGAACATCTGGGCGGCGTCGTCTATGACGGGTTGTGGGTCGGCCCGAAATCCAAAATACCCAACGTGGACGGTTTGCGCCGCGACGTCATCGAGCACATGAAGAAGATCAAAGCTCCTGTGGTACGTTACCCGGGCGGCTGCTTTGCCGACAGCTATGACTGGCGCGACGGCATCGGTCCATTGGCCAATCGGCCGCGCCGCACCAATTTCTGGAATGGCGCTGACTCCGACAACTCTCCCGCCAATCACCGTTTCGAGCCTAACGAATTCGGCACCAATGAATTTGTCCATTTCTGCAAACTCATCGGCGCCGAGCCCTATCTCGCCGCAAATCTTCGCAGCCTTCCCGCGATGGAGTTTCAGCATTGGGTCGAATACTGCAATTCGCCCGCCGGAAGCACCACTCTAGCCGGCGTCCGCGCTGCCGCCGGCTACTCTGACCCATTTAATGTGCGCTACTGGGGAGTTGGCAACGAGTCCTGGGGTTGCGGCGGCAATTTCACCCCGCAGGAGTACGCAGTCGAGTTTCGCCGCTACACTGCCTGGCTGCCGCAATATGGCAAGCCGCTTTCTCTCGTTGCTTCGGGGCCGAACACCGATGAATGGTTCTGGACACGCGAATTCTTACAGGAAATACTGCGCAAAGGTCCCGGCCAGCTGCGCGAAATCTTCGGCATGGCGCTGCACCACTACGCCTGGAACCTCAGCCGCGGCAAGACCAACGATTGGGACAAAGGCAAGGGCGATGCGTTGCAATTTGAGCCGGTGGATTGGTATGAACTGCTTCGCGAAGGCCAGCGCATGGAAGGACTCATCCAAGGGCACTGGCACGTGATGGGCGAATTCGACCGCGACCGACACATCAAGCTGGTCGTTGATGAATGGGGACCATGGTACCGGCCGGGCAGCGAAGCGACTCCCGGCGACATCCTCGAACAAACTCCAACGCTGCGCGACGCGGTGTTCAGCGCCATGACCCTGGACATCTTTAATCGCCATGCTGGCAAAGTGGCCATGGCCAATTGCGCGCAGCTTATCAACTGTCTGAATAGCTTGTATCTGGCGCACGAAGATCGCTTCGTGGTTACCACCGTGGGCCGCACCTTTGAACTTTATGTCGCCCATCAGAACGGTCAGTCCCTGCGCGCGGAATTTTCCGCGCCCCAGGTTCGATACGACCGCGATGGCCAGCCCGCCGAGTTCTGGGGACTCGGTGGCTCGGCCTCTTTGCAGGGGAAGATTCTGCACCTGACCGTGGTGAATCCGCACGTCAGCGAACCGCGCGAAACTACCATCGTTGTGCGCGGCGCATCGCCCGTCTCCGGTAGCGTCACCACCCTAACCCACTCCGATATGCACGCTCGCAATACCTTCGACAACCGTGACGCGGTCGTACCGCGTGCGGAGGCGCTCGCGGTTGACGATCCGCTTACCCATACCTTTCCGCCGAAATCGGTTTCGGCGCTATCTCTTCAGTTGCGCTGACCGCAAGATCGTGGAGCCAGGCCAAATACCGCTCGGATGAAAAGACACAAAGCACGCCACAATCCACTTGGCTCACTATCTACGGCCCACCCCGAGCCGGTACCCGCCGTAACGTCCAAAAAGCTGCTGCCCTGGCTCGTCGCTGTGGCTTTTTTCATGGAGTCGCTCGACACCACCATTCTCAATACCGCCGTTCCCGCCGTTTCCGAGGCTCTGCACGTTTCTCCGCTGGCCATGAAGTCCGTTCTTGCCAGTTACACGCTAAGCCTCGCTGTTTTTATTCCCATTAGCGGATGGATGGCCGACCGCTTCGGCACTCGGCGCGTTTTTGCCTGCGCCATCGGGCTCTTTACACTCGGCTCGTTTCTCTGCGGCATTTCCAGTGACATTCGGCTGCTGGTGGCATGCCGACTGTTGCAGGGCTGCGGCGGCGCCATGATGGTTCCCGTCGGGCGCCTTACGCTCGTCCGCACATTCGCTAAATCCGAACTGATTCGCGCCATGAGCTTCGTCGCCATTCCGGCGCTCATCGGACCAATGCTTGGCCCGATTGCCGGCGGCCTGATCGTCGGCTACCTGCACTGGCGATTTATCTTCTTTTTGAATATCCCGATCGGTGTGATCGGTCTGCTGCTGGTCTATTTCCACTTGCCGGACTATCGCGAGGAAAAAACGCACCCGTTGGATGTCGTCGGCTTGATTCTGTTCGGCTCCGGCGTTGCGCTGCTCTCCTACGTTCTGGAAATCTTTGGCGAACACACACTGAACACCCGGGAAATCCTCACCCTGCTGGCCATCGCCATCTCGCTGATTGTCGGTTACGGATTGCACGCAGTCCACATGCGCTTTCCGCTGTTGCAGATGCGCCTGTTCCGTATCCGGACCTTCCGTGCCGCAGTCAGTGGAAGCTTTTTCACGCGCATTGGAATTGGGGGCGTCCCGTTTCTCTTGCCTCTGCTGTATCAGGTGGGTTTCGGATTTACTCCCATTCAATCCGGTTTGCTCATCATGCCGCAGGCGCTGGGCGCGATGTGCAGCAAGTCTTTCATCAACCGCGTCCTGGGGACGTTCGGTTATCGCGGCGTTCTGGTTTCCAACACCATTATTTTAGGGTGCTTGCTATTTCTCTTTGCTGCCATCGGAATCCACACGCCCGTTTGGCTCATCGCCATTCTGGCTTTCACTTACGGGAACTTCACTTCCATCCAGTACACCAGCATGAACACGCTGGCCTATGCCGATCTGACCGAACCCGAAACCAGCAATGGCAGCTCTATCGCCAGCACCATGCAGCAGCTTTCCATCAGCTTTGGAGTGGCCACCGCCGGTTTGGCAACGGCGCTTTTTGTTCCTAACCGCGCTACCGCGACACCGCCGCAAATGATTCACGGCGTGCACAAGGCGCTGGTCGCACTCGGCATTCTGACCATTGTTTCCACCATTGTGTTTCGCTCGCTCAAGGCCGGAGACGCCAGCAACGTCAGCAGCGGAAAAGAAGTCCACGCGGGTTGAGCCTCCATCCCTGCGGCTTGGCGGGCGATCGTGTGCCAGGGAGCGCTATTTCTTCTCCACTTCGATCAGGTTGTCGCCCGGATTGCGGTCAATCAACTTGTTGTACGGATCAATGCCCGCGAAGGTGGGCTTTTCGTTGACCACAAACTCAAACGTCTGTTTCTCTTGTGAAAGGCGTTGCTTGCCCAGTTGCAGCTCTTTCAAATGTTCTTTGTCGCCGCTGAACACGCCCACATCAATCAAGTCGTTGATAGCCATCGGCGTTTCGTTGCCCGATCCGTCCGCTTGTTTTTTCTGCGCGGAAACCTGCAGCGTCACTTTGTATTTGTGGTCCGGCGTCTCGGTATAGGTCGCTGACTCCGCTTTGTTGTCGAACAGCACGATGGACTCGAAGAGATCCGTCACCACGCTCTGCAGATCCGCCGGCGTCTCTTCGCGCAGCGCTGCCACGAAGCCGCGCGTGTCGGGAAACGGCCCCGTGGCATAGCGGTTCTTCTCCAGGAAATTGTGCAGCGCCAGGTTGACCTTGTCTTCGCCGATGTAATCCGCCAGCGCGAACATGGCCAGCGAACCTTTCTGGTACCACACGTACGGCTCGCGCTGCACCAGCGTCAGCGGTGGCTCGTGCCGCACCTCGCCGGCGCGCCCACGCAGGTAGCGGTCCAGTTCATACCGCAAATCCTTGCGCGTCATGTTGGTGCCGTACTTCTTTTCCATTACCTTCAACGCCGAATATTCCGCCAGCGATTCCGACATCATGTTCGAGCCCTGCGTGTCGCTGCCGATCAGCTGGTGGCCCCACCACTGATGCGCGAGTTCGTGTGCGGTCACGAAGTACAGCAGGTCAATATCATCGGGTTTCTTCAGCCGCTCGATAAATCCGATTTGCTCCGAATAGGGAACCGTGGTCGGAAAGGACTGTGCAAAAGTCCGGTAGCGTGGATATTCCAGAACGCGGAACTCGGTGAACTGGAACGGGCTGAAATTCTTTTCGTAGTACTCCAGCCCCGATTTGCACGACTCCATCATCTTGTCCAGGTTGTATTCGTGGCCCGGCTGGTAATAAATGTCCAGCTTCACATTTTTCCACTGGTCGTGCTTGACCGCGAAACGCGCCGAAAGAAACGAGAAGAAGTCGTTGATGCGCAAACCACCCATGTCGTACTCGAAATATTTGCGCCCATCCTGCGTCCATTCGCGCTTCAAATCGCCCGGTGCGATTGCGATCTGGTCTGGCGCGGTGCTCACGACGGCGTGGAAAGTCACCCAATCCGAATCCGTTACAAACAGGTTGATGTTCGAGTAGTAGGGATCTCCGCGCGGCGCCATCTCCTGCAACGGCCCTAACTTTTCCTCGCGTCGGCGCACCGGATCATCCAGTTCGTTTCCGGCGTTATAGCCGAGGAAAGGGAAGTAGTCTCGGTCAAAAAACGTCCCGTTATAGGCGAACTCCGCGCGCTCGTTGCCGTCCTTGAACCCGTGCGAGATGTGCGCCACCTTGAAATTCACCTGCATCCTTTCACCTGGCGCCAGCGGCTGCTCCAGCTTGTAGATGGAGTAGGCATGCCGCTTATCCTGCATCTTGATTTGCGATGGCCGGTCGAAGGTCAGCTCTTCCAGAGCTTCACGCGCATCGGTTACGTGTACCTCATCAATGGGCGCGCTGCCCTGGTTCACGACGGTGTAATAACCGGTGCCATCGAACGAGCGCTTCTCCGGATAAATGTTCACCTTGACGTCCACCGCCACCACTTTGGGCTGCGATAGCTTCTCGTACTTCTTGTAGAGCGTTTCGTATTCGGCCTGCCGCTTGCGCGTCTCCGCCGCAGTCCGGAACTCATTGAGCACATGCGCGTTGTAGTAGAACCACCCGCCAGAAACCGCCGCCAGCAGCAGGAACGCCAGCGCCGCAGGCACCAGCCTCGGCATGCGCTGCTTCGCCAGCTTGAGCCGGGCCTTCACCGACAAATCCGTGCCGCGCCGCGACAACGCAACTGCAAATACCGACAGCAGTCCGCCCACCATTAGCCAGTAGGTGATGATCCAGAACAACCCTTCCTTGAAATGGCCGTAGCCATTCATGTCCGAATAAGTGTATGGCGTGATCTCGCCATACATGTACAGGCGGTTCTCAAACCCATAGCTATACAGAGTCGGAATTAGAATGAAAAATCCGACTACCACTCCATGCGCGATGAACTTGTTGCTGAAAATGGTCTGCAGGAACAGCGCCAGCAGAATCACCATCAGCAGCTGCGGCAGGTAAATCAGGTACAGCTCGACGAAGTAGTGTGCAATTTCAAATCGGAAGAACCCGCCCAGAATCTGCGACATTACGCCGCAAACCAGCACGATGGTGCAAAGTACCGTCAGCACCAGGCTCAGCGCAAAAAATTTGCTGACAAAGTCCGCCCAGTCGCGCAGCGGCAGCGAATCGTGGATCTGGTCGAAGCGCACATCACGTTCGCGCCAGATCAGCTCGCCCGCATACAGCGCCCCGATAATGATCAGAAACAGGCCGGCCTGCCCGGACACCGCCTGCAACATCAGGTACGTCACTGGCCACACGATCACGCCATTGGATTCTCCGGCAAAGTGGCCCTCCACCATCACGAACACCACCATGATCAACCCGATGGCCCAAAAGGGAATTTCCTTCACGATGTTGAAAAAGCGCAGCTTGGTGAGCGACTTCACTTGATTCCAAACCGCGCCCGCGCCGAACGACTGCGTAATGCGCGGCAGGTCAGTCGAAGTCCGGATCCTTCTCTTGCTGGCGAGTTCCTCTTCTTCTCGCATCTGCTGCGCGCGCTTCGAGGAACGCCGCGATCCCAGCACCTCGGCCGACATCGGAAAAAACACATAGGTCACAACCAGCGCCAGCAATCCCACACCAATCCACAGCAGGCGGTTGTAGAGAAACACCCCCGTCCAGTGCAGCACCAGCGAATTGCGCTCGACCACCGTCCAGTAGCGCGTCAGGCTCCGCACCAGAATCAGTCCCAATGGATCTGCGAGCGCCGCTCCCCGCTGGTCTAGTTTGTTCGCGGCTTCCACGCTGATATAGCCAATCAGATAAATCGCAAACAGCGCGACGCCCTGCAAATACACCACCACGATGCGCCGAGTCAGGGCTGCCACACAAAAAAACAAACAGCCCAGGAAAAATACCTGCACCGCGGTCATTCCGAAAAACGTGTGCCAGTACATTCCAAAATCATTACGCGCCAGCCGCGTCTTATCCGCCCACGGCATTACCGTGCCCAGCGCCGTTCCAAAAATCGTTCCGGTGAACACCGCCAGCATGGTCACCAGCGAACCCGCCCAGCGTCCGCCCAGATAGGCAAACTTTGAGACCGGCTTCGTAAATATCAGCTGATACGTGTCCTGCTGAAAGTCCCGCAGAATGGCCGGGCCAAAGACCGCCGCCAGCAAAATCGCACCATACGCGCTCACGAACGTGCTCATCAGCAGAAACGCGTACGGCCCGTTCAGAAGCACCTTTCCGTTCGGGATCGGTCCGAAATCCCGCACCGATACAGAGAAAAATGGCAGCGCCGCCACCATCACAAAAAAAATGTACGTGGAGATGCTCTTCAACCGCAGCTTCAGCTCAAAAAGGAGGAAATCCCAGAACATTCTCGGCCTCTCTCGCTCGTCCCGTGCCTAGTTCTTCTGGTGCTGCGCCAGGTGGTAGAAATAAACGTCCTGCAGGCTCTCTTCCGCCGGTACAAACCCGTCGCCCGGTGCCGCCTCCGAATAAACCCGCACTTCGTGCAAACCGCCGATCAGATGGGTCGAAATTACACGGAAGTTTTTCTCAATGGCCTCGCGTTCTGTTTCCGTCGCCACCACCTTGCTCCAGATGCGCCCCTTCAGCGAGTCAATGGTCGAGGCCGGCACGCCCTCCAGCAGTAGTTGCCCGTTGCTGATAATTGCCATCTTCGAGCACAGTTCGCGCACGTCCTCCACGATGTGCGTGGATAAGATCACCACCACGTTGCGGCCGATGGAGCTCAGCAGATTCAAGAACCGGTTACGCTCCGCCGGATCGAGCCCTGCCGTCGGCTCGTCCACAATCACCAGCTTCGGATTCGCCAGCAGCGCCTGCGCGATGCCGAACCGCTGCTTCATGCCGCCGGAAAATCCGCCCAGCGCCTTCTTCCGCACGTCCCACAAATTAGTCTGCTGCAACAGCGCCTCCACGATTTCCTTGCGTTCGGCGGGTTTCACGATCCCTTTCATCACCGCCAGGTGATTCAACAGGTCCGTCGCCGACATTTTTGGGTATACGCCGAATTCCTGGGGCAAATAACCCAGCATGCGCCGCGTCGAGTCCTTCTCCGCGATCAGGTCCAGCCCATCCAGCGTCGCGGATCCGCTGTCCGGATCCAGCAGGGTCGCCAGAATCTTCATCAGCGTGGATTTACCCGCTCCGTTCGGCCCCAGCAACCCGAACATTCCCGGCGGAATATCCAGCGTCACCCCGCGCAGCGCCCTAACCCCGCCCGAATAGGTCTTCGTCAAATCGCGTATCGCAAGCACAGTTCACCCTCGCATTTAGTAAGTTCGGCCCTAACTGGTTGGCGTGCCTCACAACCACCAGCGCTGGATCACGTCGGCAGCAGTGGCAGCAATATACACGGAATCTCACCCGCTTCCTACGGCCGGGCCGCCGCAAAAGACCCAACGAATAGACGCTGCGAATCGCCAAAACGTCCGGGCAAGGACCGCACCCCTCGCCACACTGAAACCAGGCGAATACACTCCGAACAAAGTGGTGATTCTGTGGACAGTTTACTGAGGGAAATGAATGGATTTGCCCTGCGGAAACAAAAAGACGGGCGGCCGAAGTCTTCTCAATTTGTTTGTAAATTGAGCGCCGCGCCGCAACTCCGGCCGCCCGACGTCCAGTGTTATCTCAAAGCCAACCAGTACGCGTAACTGTCAAAAATACCAGATTTGCAAACGCCCTAGCGGCCGGACCCGGCCCGTGCCTGCAGCGCCGCGCTCAGGGGGGGCGCCTGTACTGCTACCGTTGCATGAACCTCAGTTCCACCTTCCGGCGCGCTGATGATCTGCAGCTCCCCGCCTACCGCCCGTAAACGTTCCCGCATGCCAATCAATCCGATGCCAGCGCTCCTCGTTGCCGGATCGAATCCCCGCCCGTCGTCGTAAACCACCAGCCGTACCTCCCCGGACCCGTTCGATAGCATCACCCGCGCCCGGGTCGCCTGGCTATGCCTGACCACATTGTTCAGCGCTTCCTGGGCCACCCGGAACAACGCCAGCGCTTCGTCTTCGCCCAGCGTCAGCTTCTTTTGTTCACAGTCGAGCTGCACCGCCAGCGCATGTTTCTCCGAAATCCGATTGCACAGCTCGCGCAGCGCCGCCGGCAGACCCAGATACTGCAATTTCGAGGAATGCAAGGCGTGTGAGAGTTGATGCAGGTCGGTGCCCAGCTCGCCGGTCGTGTTTTGCGCGCGCTCCACTCGGGCCTGCAGCTCCGGCTGCTCCTGAAGGAGCTGGCGCACCAGATCCAGTTCGATGCCCAGCAGAGCCACGCGCTGCCCAATATCGTCATGTAGTTCGCGGCTGATGCGCTTGCGCTCTTCTTCCTGCGCTTCCATCAGGCGTTTAGCCAATTGTGCCAACTCGACCTGCGTCAACTTCAGCTCTGACACGTCGATCGTTACTCCGGCGATTCTCCCAAGGGTCTCGCCGGCCTTGCGCACCAGTTCGCCTTTGCCCAGCATCCAGCGGATGTTGCCGTCCCGCCCAAACATGCGAAACTCCGCGCTGAATGTTCCGCCTTCTTCGATGATCCGGCTGGCCAGTTCCAGCAGCCTTTCGCGGTCCTCGGGGTGCACATGCATCAGCACCTCGGAGAAGCGAGCCGGCCCGGCTGTCTGCGTCCCGTGTTGCCGCAAGGTGTTGCGGTCCACCCAGGAGATTCTTCCCGTCCCCGGGTCGTATTCCCACGCCGTCATTCGTGAGGCTTCCAGCGCCATGGTCAGCCTGCGGCGGTTTTGATCCAGCTGTTCTCTTGCCCGCACCGCATCCGTCACATCTTCGACCATCGCCAGGACAAAATGCCCCTCTTCGGTCCGCGCGCCCAACACCGACACCGTCAACCGCCCCCAGATCTGCGCGCCGTCCTTCTTTACATAGCGTTTCTCAAACTGGTAGAAGTCCCGCACTCCCGCCGCGACTTCACGGAAATACACCAGCGATTTCGCCACATCGTCCGCGGCGGTAATCTCCCAGAACGGTTTTCCCGTAAGCTCCTCGCCGCTATACCCAAGCATTTTCTTGAGTGCGGCGTTGGCAACGCAGATGTGGCCCTGTGAGTTCACCAGGCAGCATCCGATGGGCGCCTCTTCAAACAGGTGTTGGAAGCGCAGTTCGCTCGCGGTGCCGGCTTCCTGGGCCAGTTTTCTCGCGTGCGCGTTGGCAAAGACCGACGCCAGAACGGACAGTTGCGCCACCACTTCCACATCCCAGTCAATCTCTCTGCTGAACGACGTCAGCATCAGCGCGTTCGCCGCGCCAGTCCCGCCGCTCGAAGGGATCAGCGCGAACGACTTCATGCCGGAGGGTTCCATGCTGTCGCGGTCCACGCGGGCGTCGGCGGGCATATCGCGCAGGCTGCGCATATGCACCGGGAGCCCGCGCGCAATCACTCCGGCCAGCCACGGGTGGTTGGCCTGCGAAAAGCTGTCGCGTCCAGGTACGCTCGGCCCCGAGGCGGCTGTCTGCAGCCGCACAAAACGCATTCCATCGACCGCCTGCTGGTACCAGCAAATGCGGTCCACGCCCAGTATTTCGCGAATCCCGCTCAGCTCCGCGCGCAATCCCTGCTCCATCTCCGTGGGAGTCATGGTGACGATGCGCGCCGAGCAACGCGCGATCGCCCGCTGCAGCGAATACATCTTCTTCAGCGCGTTTTCCGTGCGCCGCCGCCGCGGGAATTCCATCCACAGCCACACCAGCAGGAACACTTCGAACGCCAGGAATACCAGCAACAGCAGATTCAGCAGGGCGTCGCGGTCTTGCCCGTGTAACCAGGAATTGGGAGGCAGGATTGCCGGCTGCACATGCGACGAACTCAGTACCATGGACATGCCAAACAAGAGCACGCTGGCCGTCGCCAGATACAGCGCAAACCAATCCAGGCGCGTCAGCGACAGAAAGAGGCCTGGCCGTGAAACGATGCGCAAGGGCTTCGAACGGGTCGTTGCTGGCCCCTCGTTGCCACGAGTTCCAGTATTCGGGCTCGGCGCCGGCCGGTCGGACTCCCGCCGCGAGGTCTCGCGTGTGAATAATCTAAACGAGTCTATGGCCGCCCCCGCGCACTTACAAAAGGTTGCATAGGACGCCCGCTGCGCCCGCTCACACTGCGGTTACTATGCGTTCCTTCATGGCAAACCGCAACAGGTCTGAATTCGTCTTCAGCTCAAACTCTTCCATGATCTTGTACTTGTGAAAAGCCACTGTTCGCGGCGTCACGTTTAAAATGTCCGCGGCCTCTTTCATGGTGCGTCCTTCCGCCAGCAACTGCAGCACTTCGCGCTGTCGCGGCGTCAGGATGCGGGCTTTCTGTTGCGGGTCGCGCACGAACTTGTCCATCAGGCTCTGCGTCATTTGCGTGGTGACAAACGTATTGCCCTTCAGCACTTCTTGAATTGCCTTCACCAGTTCACCGCTCGCCGATTTCTTCAGCAAGAATCCAGAAGCCCAGCTGCGCAGCACGTCCGCGGCGACTTCCGTATCCTCGGTCATCGTCAACACAACCAACCTGGCGCGCGGCACCACCTTCTTCAGGCGTTCGCCCGCCTCAAACCCGTTCAAAATTGGCATGCTTAAGTCCAGCAGGATTACATCCGGCTGCAGTTGCACAGCCTTCTCCAGCAGCGCCCGCCCGTCTGCTGCCGTACCCACCACCTCGAAATGTGTTTCCAGCAACCTGGTTAATGCCTCCGCCACCAACGTGTGGTCGTCGGCCAACAGAATCCGTGGCTTACCCATTTGTACCCGCCCCAAGGCCCACCGGTCGCGTGTGTCTCACTGTGGAAACCCGCAGCCGATCCCACCTACATTTAGCGTGCAAGTTTACCAGCGAAAACTACGAAATTGTGTGAATTCTCGGTAGAACCTCGGGCCTTTCCGCCACCGGTCCTCTTTACTCTTCTTTACGTTTTGTACCGGAAATCCGCTTCGCTGCGTCCTACCATTGACGTGTTTGTGTGTCTGTGGGACTTTCAAATTACGTCCTCAATGAACCCATGAAACACCGCCAATCGAAATCTCATGTCTCTGCGGCCTATGCTCCCGCTCTTGGCTCGTCCCTGCTGGCATGCGCGATTCTCTTCGCCCCAGCTTCGCTGAGCGCTCAGGCTGCCACTTCCGTCGCCAAGGTTGTGGGAACCGTGCAAACCATCTCCGGCAATTCCGTGACGGTGCTTTCCGACGCCGGCGCCACTTCCAGCGTCGCCGTCGAAGACGCCACCAAGCTGCTGCAGATCGAACCGGGCAAGACCGATCTCAAAGAGGCTGCTCCGCTCTCTCTTTCCGACCTCCAGCCCGGCGATCGCGTTTTGGTGCGCGGCCTGCTGGCCGACGACGGCAAAACGATCCGCGCGGCCTCGCTCATCGCCATGAAAAAGGCGGCCATTTCAGAAAAACAGACCAAGGAGCGCGCCGAATGGCAGCGCGGCGTCGGCGGCCTGGTCAAATCCATTGATCCCGCCACACAAATCGTCGTATTGACCACCAACGGCATCAATACGCCCAAAGAAGTTACGGTGCATCTCGCGCAAAATGCCGTGCTGCGCCGCTATGCTCCGGATTCCACGCGTTTTGATGCGGCCAAGCCCGCGCCGCTTTCCGTGGTGCAGGTTGGCGATCAGTTGCGCGCCCGCGGCACTCGGGGCACGGATCCCGCAAATTTTGAGGCGGTCGAAGCGGTCTCCGGATCGTTTCGCAATATTGCCGGCACCGTTTCCAGCATCGATCCGGCCGCAAATACTGTGGTTGTGCAAGATATCGCGCTCAAGGCGCCCGTCACTTTGAAAATCACCGCCGAATCCCAGATGCGCAAACTTCCTCCAGCCTTCGCCGAGCGCATCGCCGCTCGCCTCAGAGGTCAGAGAGGCGATACCGCAGCGCAAGCCCCGGGAACATCCGCCGGTCAATCTGGAGGTCAGAGTGGCGCGCCAGGAGCAACTGCGCCAGGTGGAGGCGGATCGCAAGGGGTCGCAGTTGGCGCGAATCGCGGTGGCAATGGTGGCACTAATGGCGGTGCGGGCGGAGGCGACTTTCAGCAGATGATTGCTCGCATGCCTGCGGCAACGCTCTCGGATTTACAAAAAGGCGACGCCGTCATGGTGGTCGCCACGCAAAACACTGGAAAGGATTCCGTCACCGTGATCACCCTTCTCGATGGCGTGGACTCCATTCTGCGCGCTTCGCCCAAAGGCGGACAGGACATGATTCTTTCCCCCTGGAGTCTGGGTGGTGGAGAACCTTCCGGAAATTGAACGTCAAATTACAAGAACCAATCATCGCTCGGGAGCTGGAATGACTTTGCTTTATCGAATTGGCCGGAAATCTATGGTGTCGCTGCTGGTGACGCTTTTCCTTGTTGCCGCGGTCTTTGCCGCAACGGCGAACGCGCAAACCGGCACAGGCTCTTTGCGGGGCCAGGTGGTAGATCCTTCCGGTGCCGTGGTGGCCAACGCCACGGTTCTGGTGTTGCCCGCGCAGGGTGCCGCCATCACGGCCACCACCAATAAGGATGGCGGATTCGACGTGAAAACGTTGCTGCCCGGCAAGTACACGGTTCAGGTATTTGCCACTGGCTTCGCGCAATTTGAAGCCAAGGATGTAGCCATCACCGCCGGCTCTGCCGCAGTGCTCAACGTCCACCTCAGCATCGAGGTGCAAAAAGAGAAAGTGGAAGTCTCTGAAACCTCTACGCAGCTCGACACCAGCAGCGAGGCCAACGCCAACTCCATCACCATTAAGGGCAAGGATCTGGAAGCGCTCTCCGACGATCCCGATGAGATGCAGGACGAACTCACTGCCCTCGCCGGACCGTCGGCTGGCCCCAACGGCGGCCAGATGTACATCGACGGCTTCACCGCCGGGCAATTGCCGCCCAAATCTTCCATCCGCGAAATCCGCATCAACCAGAATCCGTTTTCCGCGGAGTATGACCAGCTTGGCTACGGCCGCATCGAGGTTTTCACCAAGCCGGGAACCGATCAGTTTCACGGACAGTTCATGGTTCACGGCAACAGCGACGCGTTCAATGCCCGCAATCCCTTCCTCGGCGACGCCGAACAGCCCAGCTATCACTCGCTTTTATACAACGGCAACATCGGCGGTCCCGTCATCAAAAAGAAGGCGTCCTTTTTTTTCAACATCGACCGGCGTGTCATGGACGAAATTTCCATCATCAACACGCCGTCGCTGGACGCGAATTTCAATCCCATTCAGTTCACCCAGGCCGTGCCCAACCCGCGCACCCGCACCAATCTCACGCCGCGCGTCGATTACCAGCTCAACTCTCACAACACGCTCAGCGTCCGCTATCAGTATTACCGCGAGAACGAGCAGAATGACGGTATCGGCCAGTTCAGCCTGCCCACCCAGGGTTACAACTCGCTGGATACTGAGCACACGGTGCAGATCAGCGATACCCAGACGCTCTCGGAACGCGTGATCAATGAAACCCGTTTTCAGTACGTTCGCGCGGACACCAATCAGACCGTGCTCAACACCACGCCGTCGGTCAACGTCAGCGGCGCGTTCACTGGCGGTGGCAACAGCATCGGCAATCTTCTGGAAACGACCGGCAGTTACGAAGTGCAGAACTACACCTCGATCGTTGCCGGGAAGCATTTCATCAAGTTTGGAGTGCGCTCGCGCATAGATCGCGACACCATGGACAAGACCCAGGGGTTCAACGGATCGTTCATGTTCAATTCGCTGACTTCTTACCAGATCACCGAGGAAGACCTGCAAGCCGGATTTACCCCCGACCAGATTCGCGCGGACTGCCGTGGCACCACGCCGACCGGTTCGCCCATCTGTGGCGGTGCCAGCCAGTTCACGCTGACTGCGGGAAATTCGCGCGTGGACAACAACTACGCCGACGTCGAACCGTATGTTCAGGACGAATGGCGCGTCCGCCCCAACATAACGTTCAGTTATGGCCTGCGCTACGAGTGGCAGAACCAGATTGGCAATTCTGGCGGTATAGCGCCGCGGCTGGGGCTGGCCTGGGGCCTGGGCAAAAGCAAGTCCGGTTCGCCGAAGGCGGTGTTGCGCGCGGGCTACGGCATTTTTTACAACCGCCTGAAACAGCAGTACATCGAGCAGGCGTTACTGCTTAACGGAATTACGCAGCAGCAATTCATCATCACCAACCCCGATTTCTTCCCGAACCTTCCGACCGCGGCGGAGTTGGCCGCGGCGCAAACCGCGCCAACGAGTTACCAGGTGGACGCGAACTGGAAAACGCCATACATCATGCAGACCGGCGTCACGCTGGAAAAGCAGCTGACCCGGAATGCCAATGTGGCATTCACCTATCTGAATTCTCGCGGCGTGCATCAGATGCTGACGCGCAACATCAACGCGCCGCTTCCTCCTGCTTATGACTTGAATGACCGCCCGTTGGGCGGCGACGAAAACGTCTTTCAGTACGAGCCGGCAGGCAACTTCAAGCAGAACCAGGTGATCATCAATGGCTCGGTGCGAGTAGGCGCCAAACTCTCGCTGTTCGGCTACTACACGCTGAATTATTCCAACAGCGATACCAACGGAATCACCAGCTTTCCTTCCAACCAGTACAACCTGGCGCTGGACTATGGGCGCGCTGCGTTTGACATTCGCAACCGCCTGTTTCTCGGCGGAACGATCAGTTTGCCCTACATGTTCCGCCTCAGCCCGTTCCTGGTGGCCAGTTCCGGCATTCCGTTTAACGTGACCAGCGGCGTGGATACGTTCAACGATTCGCTGTTCAACGAGCGTCCGACGTATTCGCAATTCCAGGCAACGCTGGCTTCCGCGAACGTTCCCGGTAACGTGAGCTTCAACTGCGTTCCGTCGGCTGGGCAGACGGAAATTCCCGTGAACTGCGGGCAGAGCCCGGGACGTTTTGCACTGAATCTGCGGCTGAGCAAAACCTTCGGATTCGGCAAGAAGGCCGGAACGAACGCGAATGCCGGCGGTCAGATGGGCGGCGGCACGTTTGGCCGCGGACCCGGCGGGCCGGGCGGGGGTGGTCGAGGCAATCGTGGTGGAGGCCCGATGGGTTTCGGAGACGCCGGTTCCGGGCAGCGCTACAGCCTGACGCTGGCGGTTTCGGCGCGCAACGTCTTCAACGATCTGAACGAAGGCACGCCGGTGGGCGTGATTACGTCGCCGATTTTCGGGCAGGCGAATTCGCTGCCGAGCGGGCCGGGCGGCGGTTTATATTCCAGCCGACGGATTGAGTTGCAAGCGACGTTTGCGTTTTAGCCGCGCGGGCTCGCGCGGTAATAAGCACCCGCCTCGGGAGGCGGCCGCTACACTTAGTCGAGGTCTTTCTCCTTCTTGCGAGTGGATTTGCCTTCCTGGCGGGCTTCCGGAGTAGCCGGGAAGACGTTGTGTTGCGGAGCGGGCATGGGCGAGTCACCCATCCGATCCTGCCATAGCAGTAGATTCAAGACCGCGGTGTCCACCGCGTCGGCGTGGCTGAAGTCCATTGCCGCGCTAGCTTTGGATTCCTTTTCATTCATCTTGTAAATCAGGCCGTTGTCGCGATTGCGGAAATCGGCAGCGAAGGGCGGCTGCTTGCCGTCGCCGCTGAAGAGCGGAGCCATGACCGCGGCACGCGCGTCGTTGGAGTTCATGGGCGGAACGCCGAGCAGCGCTTCCATGGTGCGGACGACATTTATGGTGGTGTAGAAAGCGTGATCCACGAAGGGATGGGTCATGCCTTCATTCTTTGCGGGCTGCGGCGCGTACTTGCTGATGACCAGCGCGATGCTGCGGTGGGAATCCACGTGATCGGGGCCGTCCTGTGCATCGTCTTCCAGAATAAAAAATGCGGTGTCGTCCCAATAGGGGCTGTGGGAGATCGCGTCTACCGCCCGGCCTACGGCAAGGTCGTTATCAGCGACGGAGGCGGAAGGGGTGGGCTGGCCTTTGGTTAGTCCTGCCGTGTGATCGTCGGGCAAGCGCAGCAGCATGAACTGCGGCATGTCGTCCCTGCCGGCTTTACGGGATTCCACGAATTTATCGAACTCGTTGAGGAATTCGTCGAGGCGGAGCTGATCGGGATAGGCAACTTCAAAATCGGGAAACAGGGGATCGAAGTGGCCACGCAGTTCAGATTCGGCGGCAATGTTTTTAGCGAGCACAGGAATGTCCCAGGGATACGGGCTAGGGCTGCCGTGGGGGGCGCCAACATTCTTTTCGAGCGGTTCGCCTTTCTTGACGACTTGGCGGCTGCAATTCGCTCCAGGAATCCGGACCGGTCCGGCGTGCGAGCCGTTTTCCTCCGTCGCATTGCACCAACGCGAAACAATGTATTCGCCGTAGTGGCGGTAGCTGACGCCATGGGTTGCGAAATTCTTCCAGAGGTAGCCTCCGGTAGGTTCGCCGGCATCGGGGAGTTCGTCTTCGAGGGAGACACCTTCGAGGAATTCGCCTTCGGAGTCGTAGGTGTGTTCGTTGCCGCGGTAGGCGACGGGAATGGTTTTGGCGATGTAGTCGGAGACGGACGCGGAAGTGGACCAGACGTGGCCGTCGCCGGAAACGTCGCCGCTATCGTAAAAATTATCGAGGACACCGAACTGTTTGGCGAGGGCGTGCTGGTTGGGCGTGATGTCGGCGCCATACATGGTGACGGAGGGATCGCCATCGCCGACGCCGAGATCGCCGAAGACCTGATCGTAGGTACGGTTTTCTTTAATGATGTAGATGACGTGCTTGATTTTATTTTCGCCGGCGGCAAAGGCGACCTTGTCGGTGTTGCCACGGGCCGCATTGCGATCGGCGGTTTGCTTTGAAAATTCTTCGAGGTGGCCGGGAATGTCCGCGAGCGGTATGCGGGCGAGGGAGCCGCGGGTCAGGCCGAGGACATAGGGATAGCTGGGGCGGCCGTCTTTTCTGGCGCCGATGGAATGAGAATTGGGTCCGGAGCCGTGGCCCTTTGCGCTGGCGATGAGCAGGTCGGTGGTGGTAGTGGCGACCACGGTGGGATACCACTCGGTGGGAATGAAACCGGCGGATTCGCGCTTGGCGAGATCGAAGACCGACACGGAATCGGAGATGGCGTTGGCGGAGAAGAGAAACTTTTCATCGGCGGAGAGTGCGAGGGATTGCGGATCGCTGCCGCCGTAGGACTGTCCCTGCTGCTTGGTGGACAGGGTGAAGGAAACTTTGTGGCTGCGAGTGTCGAGCGCGATGATCTGATCGCGGTTGGTGAGAGCGACGAAGAGAATCGAGCTATCGGAGTTGAGCAGCAACGCGGTGGGATGAGAGCCTCCGGCTAAAGGCGCGGAGGGTTTGCCGAGCTCGATTTTGCGCAGGACTTTGCCGCGAAGCAAGTCGAGCTCCGCGACGGCGGAAGCGTTCCACAAGGATACGAAGCCGCGCCTGCCGTCTTTGGTGATAACCGTGGTGTAGGGAAGAGAAGCGGGGATGCGCTTGAAAGTAGAAAGATCAAAGCGCTGGAGAGTTTTGCCGTCAGCGGGATTGAGGAGGATGGCTTCGTCGGACTGGTTGCAGGCGATGAGGAGGCGTTCCTCGCCGGCGACTTTGCCGACGCTGAGCCCGGCAGGATAGGTAACGTCGTTAAACTCATCGCGGCGGACCTTGCCGGAGGGGATGGAGGCGCGCGGGGTGATGGGCAGGAATTTTTCCGGGGTGATTTTGCCGCCGTCGAAGGAATAGACGGCGATGCCGTTGCCGGAGCTGCCCGGTTTTTTGCCTAGAGGGTCGGTATAAGAGGCCATGGATGCATAAAGGTGTTTGCCGTCGAGGCTAAAAGCCAGGCCCAGAAAGTAGGTTTGACGGGCGTTGTGGTCGAGGCGTTCGTCGGGGAAGTCGGTAAGTGCGTCGGAGGCGACGTTCAGGACAGAAAGCGACTGGTAATCGTGCTTGCGGTCGGAGTCGTAGGAGCCAAAACCGCTATGGAGGAACACCACGAAGCGTCCGTCGGGAGAAGTGGCGGAGGCGGTGGCGAGATTGTTGATGGGGCGGGGGTGGCCGGGGACTTCGCCGAGCAGGCGGCCATTGGGGAGCTGGGTTGGAGTTTGGGCTGACGAGTGGGCGCCGAATAATAAGAAGACGACAAGCGGGAAAAAGGTTCGGATTTTGGAGTTGAGCATGCGAGGAATCGTAACGGCTCCGTGTAACAAGAATATGAAGCGCCTCGCAGAGGAGGAAGGCGAGGCGGGAGAGAAGGTAACACGACTGGCAAAGTTTTAGGAGGAGGGGCACTCCCCCGTCCTTCCGCAAGAACGGAAAAAACAGCGGCACGGCCAGCAAGTGCCGTGGTTGGTGTAGGATGCGGCGGAAGGCGGAGGAAAATTGGATGCGCAAGAAGAAACAAAAGCTGGAGAAAGGGAAAGAGGCGCGACGGCGGGCTCGGACGGCCGCGGCGGCTCCGGCGGGGACGCGAGTGATTCCGGATAAGAGAAAGAAGGCGGAGAAGCATAGGGGGCGGTGGTTGGAGGAGGGTGGTACTGGTGACTCATGACTGCTGGGTCGGAAGGGTTGGCTGCAGATCGGGGCAAATTGTTGGTGCGGATTACAACGCGCACAGCCTGAAGTCTGTGCTGCGGAAGATCTAGCCGGGAGCGGGAGGCAGGAGGTGGAGAAAATCGGGCTGCCAGGGAGTTTTAGAGAGGTTCAAGCGGGCTACGGTAACGGGCAGGGAGAAGCGCCGGGGGCCGGCGCTGCCCGGGTTGATATAGAGGACGCCTTCGTACCAACTGGAGTCGGGTTTATGGGAGTGGCCAGAGACGACGATATGGAAGCCGGCGACTCTGGGATTGAGGTCGAGCTGGCTGAGGTTGTGGAGCACGTAGATCAGAATGTTTTCGATGCGGACGACTTCGGTGGCTGGCAGGGTTCGAGCCCAGGGATCGCTGTCCACGTTGCCGCGGATGGCCATGACCGGTGCGATGGCCTTTAGCTGGTCGAGGATGGCGGGGTCGCCGACGTCGCCAGCGTGGATGATGGCTTGGCAGCCTTGCAAGGCCGTCAGGGCTTCGGCGCGAAGCAAACCGTGGGTATCGGAGATCAGGCCGAGGTGGAAGGAACTCACGAGGAGATGATAGCAGCGTTGGGTTGCCGGTAAGAATGACTCTGCCAAGCAGCAAGACTTCGCGGTCGGAGACGCTGCTGCTGGTTAGTAGAGTTGAATTGGGCTTGAAACGGGCTTGAAACGGGGCACAGACAAGATTCATATCGCTTGCGACATGGAAAATAGCAGTCTGTGCTACGATGCGCGAACATGAGTGACCCTGAGTCCCTGCTCGGCCAAAGCGTCTCGCATTATCGCATCCTGGAAAAGCTGGGCGGCGGCGGTATGGGTGTGGTCTATAAAGCCGAAGACACCCGGCTGGAGCGTTTTGTCGCGCTAAAATTTTTGCCGGAAGATGTGGCGCAAGACCGGCAGGCGCTGGAGCGATTCCGGCGGGAAGCCAAAGCTGCCTCGGCCCTGAACCACCCCAACATCTGCACCATATATGACATTGGAGAAGACGGCGGGAGAGCCTTTCTGGCGATGGAGTACCTGGAAGGGAAAACGCTGAAGTATGCGATTGCGGGCCGGCCGATGGAATTGGAGACGCTGCTGGCTTTGGCGATTGATGTGGCGGACGGGCTGAACGCGGCGCACAGCAAGGGGATCGTGCACCGCGATATCAAGCCGGCAAACATTTTTGTGACCGAGAGCGGTCACGGGAAGATTCTAGATTTCGGGCTGGCAAAGGTCAGCGGGCGAAAGGGCGGCTCGGGCACAGGTTCAGGTAGCGGCGCAAACGCGGATTCGCTGGCGACGATTGGAATGGACAGCGAGCAGTTGACGAGTCCCGGAAGCACGATTGGGACGGTAGCGTACATGTCGCCGGAGCAGGTACGCGGCAAAGAGCTGGATGCGCGGACGGACCTGTTTTCGTTTGGAGTGGTGCTGTATGAGATGGTGACCGGGCAACTGCCGTTTCGTGGAGAGACTTCGGGCGTCATCTTCAAGGCGATTCTGGATACGGTGCCGGTGCCCGCGGTGCGGATGAATCCGGAGGTGCCGCCGGAGCTGGAGCGGATTGTTAACAAGGCGCTGGAGAAAGACCGCGACCTACGTTACCAGGTGGCTTCCGAGATGCGGGCGGACCTGAAGCGACTGAAGCGGGAACTGGATTCGGGAAGGGGTTCGGCGACGAGCGGGACGGCGGCGGTGCTGGAGAGCGGGGCAGCGGGTGCGGCGGGATCTTCGGGATCGGTGAGAGCGCACTCGTCTGGGACTGCCAATCAGAGCGGGGCAAGCGGGACGGGCGGGACAGCGGCAGCATCCGCAGAGGGAGCTGGAATACGCGGCGGAGTGGTGAAGTGGGTCGCGATTGCCGCTGGTTTGGTTGTGGTAGCGGGGTTAGGAATCTGGCTGCGCACGCCCTTGCCGCCGCCGACGGTCACTGGTTCCAGAGCGATTACCAATGACGGAGAGCAGAAATTTGGGCTATTGACGGACGGCAGCCGGATCTATTTCGGTGAGTCCGCTGCCGACTTCTCAATCGCGCAGGTATCGGGCGCGGGAGGGGAGACGGGCAAGCTGGACGTGCCGATTGCGAACCCAGTCCTGTTGGACATTTCGCACGATCAAAGTGAGTTGCTGGTGGGTCAAGCGACGATAACGGAGGGCGCCTTCTTCAGGAATGGTGGTCCGTATTGGTCCGTGCCGATGCCGGCGGGTTCCCCCCGAAGATTGGGAGAGGCTATCGGACGTGATGCGGTGTGGGCGCCGGATGGAAAGCTGGTGTTTGTGAGAGGCCTTGACCTGTTTGTCGCCGACCACAACGGCGCGAGTGCGAAGAAAGTGCTCAGCGGGGAGGGGTCGCTGGCCCTGCCAAGTTTCTCTCCGGACGGATCGCGATTGAGCTATACCGTCTCGAACTTGATCAACAACACGCCGACGTTGTGGGAAGCAAGAGCGGACGGCAGCGAAGCACATCAATTGCTGAAGGGTTGGAATGACCCACCGGGGGAATGCTGCGGAAAGTGGACCTCGGACGGCAAGTATTTCATCTTCGCAAGTTTCCGGCGCGGAACCAGCGATATCTGGGTGGTCGCGGACAAGCAGGACGGGTGGAGGAAGACCTCGCGCGAGCCGGTGCGGCTGACGACGGGACCGTTACAATACTCGAATCCGCTGCCCAGCAAGGACGGAAAGACGCTGTACGTGACAGGCGCGCAACCGCGGGCAGAGCTGGTGAAGTACGACACGAAAAGCGGAGAACTGATTCCGTTCCTGGGAGGCATTTCCGGGGGAGATGTGGACTTTTCGCGGGACGGGCAATGGGTGACTTATGTCAGTTATCCGGAGAATACGCTGTGGCGGAGCAAGCCGGATGGAAGCGAGCGGCTGCAGCTGAGCTACTCGCCGATGCAGGCGGCTTTGGCGCATTGGTCGCCGGACGGAGCGCAGATTGCGTTTGCAGGCACGACGCCCGGGAAACCGTGGAAGATTTTCTTGATTGGAAAAGATGGAGGCAGCGCGCAGGCGGTAACGGCAGACGAACTCATTGAAACAGATCCGACGTGGTCGCCGGATGGGAAGAGGCTGGCGTTTGGGGTGCAGATGGGCGAAACGTCCATGATCAAAATGCTGGATCTGGAGACCCATAAGATTTCCCAGCTGGCCGGTTCGGACAAGATTTTTGCGCCGCGGTGGTCGCCGGACGGGCGCTATATTGCGGCGATCACGCTGGGCAACGGCAAACTGATGTTGTACGACTTCAAGAATGAGAAGTGGACTGCGGTGAACCGGGATCTGGGAGCGATCGGGTATCTGACGTGGTCGCATGATAGTACGTCGGTGAACTTTGACACCAGCCTGAACAAAGAGCCGGGCTACTACCGGTTGCGGGCCGGCGACATGAAGCTGGAAAAGCTAGTGGATTTCAAGAAGATGCGCTTTTTCCCGGGGCAATTTGGTGGTGGGCCGTGGACCGGGCTGGGGCCGGGGGACGTGCCATTGTTTCCGCGGGACATCAGCCGGCAGGAGATTTACGCGTTTGATTTACATCTGCCGTGACCCTGGCGGACGCCTGCGAGCGCACAAGGAAAGAAAGTCCACTTAGCTGGCGTTGACAATTCCGCCTTCAGCCCATAGCATTTTTAGTTCGCCTGGCGATGTAGCCCGCTCTTGAATGCTGCGTATTTGCCCGCGAATCGCGCTTGACCTCTCTTTAGTGCGAACTTTGAATTTAGCTTAGCGGCTGCTGTCAGCCGATCTATCTCTGGAGGAAGAATGCCTATCAAAGTTGGAATCAACGGATTCGGACGCATCGGACGGAATATCGTGCGGACGGCGATTGACGACAAGGAGATCGAGTTCGTGGCGGTGAACGATATTACGGATTCGAAGACGCTGGCGCACTTGCTGAAGTACGACTCGATTCTGGGGAACCTGCCGCACAAGATTACCCACACCGACGACACGATTTCGGTGGAGGGGAAGGCCATCAAGGTTTTTAAGGTGAAGGACCCGGCGCAGATTGACTGGGCCAGCGTGGGCGCGGACATCGTGGTGGAGTCCACGGGATTGTTTACGAAGGGCGAACAGGCCAAAGCGCACCTGCGCGGGCCGGTGAAGAAGGTGATCATTTCGGCGCCGTCGGACGGGCCGGATGCGACGTTCGTGCTGGGCGTGAATGAGAAGACTTATGATGCGGCGAAGCACAACGTAATTTCGAATGCCTCGTGCACCACGAATTGCCTGGCGCCGGTGGCCAAGGTGATTCACGAGACGTTTGGCATTCATAGCGGGACAATGACCACCATCCATTCCTACACCAACGACCAGAAGCTGCTGGATCTGCCGCACAAAGATTTGCGGAGGGCGCGGGCAGCGGCGATCAGCATGATTCCGAGTTCCACGGGAGCGGCCAAGGCGCTGCACCTGGTGCTCCCGGACCTGAAGGGCAAGCTGGACGGCTACGCGATGCGGGTGCCGACCCCGAACGTCAGCGTCGTGGACTTGACAGTATTTGTGGATAAGCCGGCGACCAAGGAAACAGTGAACGCGGCCCTGAAAGCGGCGGCGAATGGCCCGTTGAAGGGGATTTTAGGCTATACGGAAGAGGAGTTGGTGTCGGCGGACTTCAAGGGCAATTCCAACTCGTCCGTCGTGGATTCGGAGTACACCAAGGTGGTGGGCGACAAGTGCGTGAAGGTGCTGGCGTGGTATGACAACGAGTGGGGGTATTCGTGCCGGTGCCGGGATTTGATCAAGTTTTTGGCTGCGAAGTTTTAGGGGGAAGCGACTTGTAAGTCGTGACTGGCGATAACGCGGAGTCGTCGGTCGCGGTTAGCCGTTGACCGTTCTCCGTTTACCGTAAGAAAAGAGAAAGCACGGAGCGGTTGGCGTTCCCCAGGGAAAAGATATGGACAAGCTGACGATTAAGGATCTGGATTTGCGCGGGAAGCGCGTGTTTATCCGCGTGGATTTCAATGTGCCGTTGAAGGACGGCGTGGTGACGGACGACACGCGCATCCGGGAAACCCTGCCCACGCTGAAGTTGGCGATGGAGAAGGGCGGGCGGCTGGTCGTGGCTTCGCATCTAGGGCGCCCGAAGGGCGGGCCGGATCCGAAGTACTCTCTGCAGCCCGCGGCAAAGAAGCTCGAAGAACTGCTGGGACGCCCTGTCGCGTTCGGGCTCGATTGCGTGGGGCCAGGCGTGGAAGCGCAGAGCAAGGCGCTGATTGATGGTGAAGTGCTGGTGCTGGAGAACGTGCGGTTCCATCCGGAAGAGGAAAAGAACGACGAAGCGTTTTCCAGGCAGTTGGCGGCCCTGTGTGACGGGGTATTTGTGTGCGATGCGTTTGGCTCGGCGCATCGAGCGCACGCTTCGGTAGTTGGAATCACCCGATTTGTGCAACAGGCCGCGGCAGGGTTGCTGATGGAAAAGGAGTTGGCGTACCTGGGCAAGGCGCTGAGCAATCCGGCGCGCCCGTTTGTGGCGATTCTGGGCGGCGCAAAAGTCAGCGACAAGATTGAAGTGGTCGAGAACTTGCTGAAGGTTGCCGATGCTCTGCTGATTGGCGGCGGCATGGCCTACACGTTCTTGAAGGCGCAGGGAGTGCCGATCGGAAAATCGCTGGTGGAAAACGACAAGCTGGAACTGGCGAAGAAGCTCTTGGCTGAGGCCAAGGCCAGCGGCCGGAAGTTGCTGCTGCCGGTGGACCATGTGACGGCGCCGGAGTTTAAAGCGGATGCGCCAGCGACGATCGGTGAGGTGAACGCGACACCCGAAGATCAGATGGGGCTGGACATCGGTCCGAAGACGATTGCCGCATACAACGCCGAGATCGCCAAAGCCAGAACGATTGTTTGGAACGGGCCGATGGGCGTGTTCGAGATGCCGGCATTTGCCAAGGGCACGCTGGAGGTAGCGAAAGCGGTGGCCGCAGCAACGGGTGCCGGGGCGATTTCAATCGTAGGCGGAGGTGACTCCGTAGCCGCGGTGCACCAGTCGGGTGTGGCAGACAAGATTTCACACATCTCGACGGGCGGAGGAGCCTCGCTGGAATTTTTGGGTGGCCGCAAGCTGCCAGGCGTGGAGGCATTGACCAACCGATGAGCGCTGAGACGAACGGGAAGCGCCGCAGGGTGATGGCGGGGAACTGGAAGATGTACAAGACGCAGGCGGAGACGCGGGCCTTTTTTCCAGCCTTTCTGCCGCTGGTGTCAGACGCCAGCCATTGCCACGTAGTAATCGCGCCGCCGTTTACGTCCATTGCGGCGGCGGTAGATCTGGCGAAGGGCACCAAGGTGGCCATCGCCGGGCAGAACAGTCACTGGCATAAAGAGGGAGCATTCACGGGAGAGGTTTCCGCACAGATGCTGCTGGAGGCGGGCTGCACCTATCTAATCGTGGGGCACTCCGAACGACGTCAATATTCAAATGAGACGGATGATATGGTGGCGCAGAAGAGTCGCTCGGCACTTGGAGCCGGGTTGACGCCGATCGTCTGCCTGGGGGAAAACTTTACCGAACGCGAGACCGGAAAGACCGAAGAGGTGCTTTCTCAACAGTTTATAGGCGGACCGGGCGCGTTGACCCCTGAAGAGTTCTCCCGTATTCTGTTAGCTTACGAGCCAGTCTGGGCGATCGGGACGGGCCGTACGGCTACGCCGGAAATCGCGGCGGCGGCTCACCGGTTTCTGCGTCAGTGCGTGCGGGATCAGTTTTCGACCGATGCGGCGGCTCGGCTGCGAATCCTCTACGGCGGCAGCGTCAAGCCTGACAATATTCAGGGATTGATGGCGCAGGAAGAGCTGGACGGCGCGCTGGTGGGCGGCGCGAGCTTGGAGCCGAAATCATTTGCGGCGATCGTGAACTGTAAATAGACGGCAAAATTTGAGGTGAAGAAGCAATGGTTGGCTGGATGAAGTGGAGCATTGCGCTCCTGGTGGGACTGGGGATCATCGTGGTGGGCTTCCGTTGGGCCGGATGGCTGCTGACGGCGTTCTTTGTGCTGAATTGCCTGGTGCTGATCATTGTGGTGTTGTTGCAGAGCGGCAAGGCAGCGGACTTGGCGGGCGCATTCGGCGGGGCGGGGAGCCAGACCGCATTTGGTCCGCGCGGCGCGGCGAGCGTACTCTCGCAAGCGACCACCTGGTGCGCGGTGATGTTCATGGTCTGCGCTATGGCGCTGGCCTTGCGAGCGGACCGGGCGGTAGGCGGAGCCGGTTCGGTGATTTACGATCGAGCGAAACCGGCCAGCAAGCCGGTGGCGCCTGCGACCAATCCTGCGGCAAAGCCCGTTGCGCCGGCGACTTCGCAACCTGCCGCTCCAAGTTCCTCTGCGCCGGCAACGCAGCCTCCGGTTAAGAAACCGTAACACTGATTTCGAGGCGTTTCCCGGAAACGTGACGGACTTTCTGTTGCTTTGCGGTAGCGCGGCGGAGAATAATGGAATTGCGGGGTTACCTCAGACCGTCGCAGCGTCCGAAAATTCAAGTTTGCTTTGCGGTGGTGGCGGAACTGGCAGACGCACCAGCTTGAGGGGCTGGCGGTAGCAATACCGTGAAGGTTCGAATCCTTTCCACCGCACCATTTTTTGCCTTGTTCTCGCCGCTGTAAATTGCCGGAATTCCTTCCAGTAATGCTCTGCCTTCCCGAATTTGTGTATCCTCATTGTGTTTTAGGAGCGATGACGCCGCGATGCTGTCGTGCGGACACAAGCAAACCGGATTGCGTTATCTGTGGCTGGCCCTGTTCAGCGTGGTCCTGGGCATGGCGCTTTCAGTGTCCATGCGCTTGCAAATGGCGCATGGCGGCGGCGCGGCCAGCAACCGCTATACCGTGTTGCTTTTGCTCCACGGGTCGCTGATGGTGTTTTTTGTGCTGACATCGGCGCCGCAATTTGGGTTTGGCTACTTTTTTCTGCCGTTGCAGATTGGCGCAAATGAGATGGCATTGCCTCTGCTCAGCGGCCTGTCGTTCTGGTTGACTCTCGCGGCGCTCCTGGGAATCGCCGGTTCGAGCCTGCTGCCGCTGCGGCTGGGAATGGAAGTGTGGCTGGCCGGGGTGATCTGCTTTTGTCTTGCGGCGATTTTGTCTGCAGTGAATTTTTGCACCACCGTGACCGACCAGCGCACCAGTGGAATGACGCTGACGCGGCTGCCACTGACCGTGTGGGCCTGGTATGTGACCGCGGTGCTGAGCCTGCTGATCTTTGGAATCTTGCTGGCCGCCTGTGCACTGCTGGTTTCGGACTGGTTTTTCGGCACACAGTTTTTTGCCAGCGGTCAGGTGCATTCAGACGCGGCGCTGGCGGCTCTATGGCAGCGGTGGTTCTGGTTTTTTGCCCAAGCAGAAGTGTACGCGGCGATGCTTCCATGTTTTGGGATTGTGTCGCATGTCATCGCCACCTTTGCGCGGCGGCCAGTTTTTGCCGAACGGGCCGTGGTGCTGGCGTTGTGCGGCGTTGGCGTGGTCGGTTTTTGCGTGTGGGGATTGCACATGTTTTCCAGCGCGATGAATCCTTATTCGCCGCTGGTGTTTGCGCAACTGGCGGGTTCACTGGGAATCCCGGCGTCGGTGTTGCTGGCCAGCTGGATTCTGACGCTGTGGGGAAGCGAAGTCCGTCTGACCACCGCGATGCTGTTTGCCGTCGGATTTATCTCACTTTTCTTGACCGGCGGCCTGTCGGGATTGTTTCTGGCCAGCCGTGATGTAGCGGTGGCGGCAGCCAGCAATGATTTTGTAACCGGGCATTTTCATCTGGTGATGGGAGTAGCGGCAACATTTGCCATTCTGGGCGCGTTGTTCTTCTGGTTTCCAAAACTCTTCGGCCGCCCGATGAACGAAACGCTGGGCAAAACGCATTTCTGGATCACCTTCGCGGGGGTCTATTGCACTTTCATGCCGATGCATTGGCTGGGCTTGCTGGACCGGGCTCGCGGCGTGCCCGCAATTTCCGCGGGGAGCGCAGCGCGCACCTTCATCACGACAGCGGCGATGGTCACCATTGCGGCGCAGGCAATTTTTCTGGTGAATTTCTTTTCAAGCCTCTGGCGCAAAGCGCCCTGCGCCAGCCGTAATCCATGGCACGCGACGACACTGGAATGGTTCTTGCCTTCGCCCGTGCCCGCCGATGACTTTGGCAACAGCAAGCCCTGCATCTACAGGAGTGCCTATATGTACGGAGCGCGGTTCGCTGGTTTAGACTTCCTGCCTCAACATGTTTCGCCCCAGCAATTGGCGAAACTTCATTGAGGCGAATCTGCGGCGCGGGGAATCAACGATGTCAGGCACGGTTTTGGACGACATTGAACTGATTATCGAAGATGTTCACGGCAACCACGGCGGCAAGCCTCCATCGCGCGATGGAGATGATGGCGGCGGCGATGACGGTGGGCGCGATGGAAATGCGCCGGAGCCGCGCCGGCCCGGTTCCCGAAAATATTCCACCGCCGTCGCGGTCGCCATGCTTTCCATCGTGATGTTCTTTATGGTGCTGACCGCGGCGTTCCTGGTGCTGCGTACCGAAAACCTGCACACCTGGGCGGGTATTCGCTTGCCGCGAATTCTCTGGCTGAACACCTGTCTGTTGATGGCCA
>Ga0209579_10000764_pt1 | contig 29349 bp, 25 predicted proteins | sample Coa_R1_2_FD_187152 | JGI IMG/M metagenome (GOLD analysis project Ga0209579, IMG submission 187152) | Surface soil microbial communities from Centralia Pennsylvania, which are recovering from an underground coalmine fire - Coalmine... | ecosystem: Environmental > Terrestrial > Soil >... | reverse complement strand
CTTCCGATGTTCGTTCCAATGTGGTGGTTGGGCTTTCCTTGCCAACTAGGAAGGTGGGCAATGTCATCTATTGCAACCCACCCCGGTTCTTTCGGTCCCTGAATACGTTTGTAAGCTAAGAGCGCGAGCCATTCGAAGCGAGCTGGTTGCCGTCTGAGGAAGAGCCACTTCGAGCTTGCAATTCGCACGTTTTGGGCTTTGAAGGATAGTTGAGACATGGTTTATGCTCTCCATCTAACTGTACATAGTGTAGAAAACGACTTGCTTCACGGCTCAGAGATTCTCCGTCATGGTGGTCACAGGTAGATCAAAAGAGGAGGCAAAAGAGATGACGCGCGAGAATTTCGAAATACCCAAACTGCAGATTGTTCACGACCACGCCGAGTTCCGGGGGCAGTGCATGCCCGGAGAGGAAGTGATTGCTGTTCTACTGCTCTACCGAGGACGACGATATCGGATTCCATGGGGCCCGACGCACTTGATTCTTGCCGATTTCCTGTGTCGTCATCGATGGATTTCTCTGGATGCCTGGCAGATCGCAGAGAAGATGGCCAATGACCAATTTGTTCAGCAACATGGGATGAATGCCAGCGGCTATCACGGCCGCCCGGCGCGCACGAGCCGAACATCGGTACGGCAACAAATCAAGCGCATGAGGGGAGTCCTCGCTCAATTGATCCTTGAGCATGGGCTCAACCTGAATGCATGGAACATTCTCCGCTCCGAAAAAACAAGCAGTTCAACTGTGCGATACCGGATCACACTGGACGTAACTTGGGAACATTGGCCTGGCCTTGATGATGGTGAAGCGAACGGCATGCCATCGATCGTGCCGATTTGTCCGGGCCCTGTCGGATCCGTCAATGCGCTTTCCGTCGAGGTCCACTAAGATTCCCGCGCTCAGCCTCTGCAGGTCACGTACCCTTCGATGATTCGTGACCTGCGCGATTTTCATGGGATCGGAGGGGACTCGCGTAGCGCGGAATATCGCTCTAGATCAGCCCCCGCCTGACGAAGATACCCGGTCCAGAATTCCTCGAGTTGCCGCCACTCCGCAGTCGTACTTCCGGCATTATCAGCGCCAAGCACGGTGACGTGAACGCCGGCGAGATCGGGAATAGGCGAACACTGACTTGCTACCGTTGCAAATTGTGGTACCGGGGACCGGCCTTCTAGATTCAGCTGGGGCGTGTTCTGGCGCATATCAGAAAAAATGAAGAACTCCTTGCGAGCGGTCGACTGTTCGGCGAGGATCTGGCTCGTCAGTTCCACCGCGCCAAGAACATCCGTCCGTCGAAAGCGCGGCTCAAGTAAATGGCACTAGCAGAGAAGGACTGACATGTATCGAATCGTCACGGAAGATAAGAACGTGGAAGGGATCAAGGGGTGCTTGTCGCCTTGGACCTGGGTTTCACGCTGTTCCGTGGCCTCGGGCAGCGGGGATAGCCGTCCTCCGGCATTAACTTAACACTGCCACAGTGGCTAAATGACTAATCTTTGATCGGCCGGGCGGAACCATTCAATCCAATTAGCTATTTCTTTGGCGCATCCCCACGATAACGTCACTCCCCCTCCACCATGTCCATAATTGTGGAACAAGCGTCCGATAAGATCGCTTCGTTCAAACTCAGGTTCAACACGAGCTGCAGGTTTCCGGGTAGGTCGATATCCGACGCTGATTCCGATCGGCGCTGCCTCTGCCAAATCTCGTTCCAAAGATCTACACGATCGCAGGACCTGAAAAGTTTGCTGTTGAACTTTCCACTGCTCGCCCTCTACTTCTTTCCATGGCACTTGTCTCGGGTTACCTTCCTGTCGCTCACTTATCGTTCCTCCTAGGATAATATCGGGTTCAGGGCCGCCCCGGGGTACGATATAAACGGGGCTCTGCTCAAAGAACTTCCCGGTGTGAGCAAGAAGAATATTTCGGACGTTGGCGAGCGGACTCATCCGTATAACAATGCCTTCAGTGGGGAAAAACTCAACGCGTGAAAAACGACTTTCAGAAACGAGGTCACGAGCACCGAGCCCCGCACAATTGACTACGAAATCAAATTTCCCGCAGATCTCTTCTACATCTATCGCAGTTAAATGGCGATCAATTAGCTCCCCGCGGAGTTGCAGAAATTCATTGTAAAGAAACTGCAAGTAATATCTCATGTTAATTACAAGCGTGTCGAAAGCCAGTCCAGACTGGAATCGCCGACCTTGGCAGGTCACTCGCGATACATCCTGTCCTGACAATTCTTGGAAGTTCAGTCCCGGCATTGCACGCCACCACATACCGTCGATAACATCTTGAATTTTTTGCACGCTCATTTCTGAATCGAAATACTCGAATAAGCGAGTGCGGGTGACGCCTGCGGCTAAGACGCCAGTAAATTTTTCAAGCGCGAGGAAAGTGTTCCAGGCCCAAATGGGCCGATACCAGCTATGATCGGGGTTAGGCCCGGTCCAAAATGGATACCAAAACGCCGCGGCTGCTGATGATGTGGTTTCCGGGCCGATCGCATCCGAAATTAGCGTAACCCGGAATTCTCGATTGAGCAGTTCGATTGCTGTCGTGAGCCCCGACACGCCCGCGCCAATGACACAGCAATTCGCCTTTTTTTCAACTAAAGACATGGCTTGACTTTCATGCTGTCCTGTAGCGAGCAAAAAAAAGCCGCGGTTTTCACAGCGACTCTGATTTTAGTGCCTTGGGTAGACGAAAAGAGGGAACTAAACTTTTACAGGGATCCCCGAAGATTCCAGCTGCCGATCCAAAGTAGCTTGTGCTCTTGGCTGAAGTCGTCGAGTTTCTTTCGCACTATTCCAGCAGAGGGATCTTCAAAGGTCGCCACCAACTCGCTATCGGACGGCAGACCCGAGACATCTTCTACCCGATCCAGCGAATCCCACACTTCGGTGTAGAAGTGCTCTCCCGGTTCGATGTCTCGTATCGTCACGTAGAGTCGGCACCGATGAATTCCGGTGGTCGATGCGTTGATTTGGCTATGAGTGGATTGACTTAGCATTTGCTCAGTCTTGGATGTGGACTGGTAGTCTGGCATCTCACCATTGGCCAAGCCTCTGATGTCACGCGTCGCAGTTGCCATGCTTTCTCCTGCAGGAATTTTAAACTGCCAACGTACAGCAGTTCTCCATGGAAACGCAAGGGCAACTTGACATTGCGAACGTGCCCCCTAAGCTCGACCTTTCCTCCTTCTCTCGTAAATCTATGATTTCAAAGACCTCTCATAAGAGGACCATAGAATCTGGGGAGGAAGCAAGGCAATTACTGCATAAGCTGTTGATAAAAAAGGCACTTTCCAAATTTGCCTCGGTGAAATCGAATCGAATGATCCTTCTAACTATTATTGTATGACTATTGTATGACCCGAGATTCGATTTCAGTTCGTCGGGGAAGGATGATCCGCCCTTGGGTAATGTGAACTCGTGTCTTCGCCAAGAGTTGCTTGGGCTTTGCCCAAAATCTGAAAAGGTCCCGTCCTGCTCAGTGGAGGCTCGTGCTCGGTTTGGGGGGGTCCCATTGATTCGTCTACTGACCCAAACTGACCCAAATGACCCAAATGACCCAAAATGACCCAAATGACCCAAAAATGACCCAAAACCCAAAAACTCCAGCTATAAATGGCTGAGAAAAACGGGGCAGGTCACACGGACAAAAAATCCGGCCCAAACTCCTTCTATTCGGCTTGGCAGTACTGGGTTGGGCTTTGCATCGCTTGTGGTAGAGGAGGCGCGGGCGGCCGGAGCGGGTTCCCCTAAGGTTTGACATCGACGAAGAGAGTCAGCAGATAGTGATGGCTGAAGAATGCTTCCGCAAAGAACTTTCGGGATTCCCCCCGGTCGTTCCCGAGATCGGTTGTAAATTGACCTGCAATCCCCCATCTCCGAGGCCGCGTCTTTCGGTTGACTAGCTGGAGAAGTTGATCTGCGGAGATCCCTGGAAATTCCTTGAGGAAACGCGGGGATCGGATGAAATGGCGACAGCGCGTTAATTGATCTTCAGGCTTTTCCATCCACCACGGCGTACTCACTAGGCCGGCCATCGGACGGTCATGACTGTGCTCCACATACCGACGGAATGTAGTTACATAGGACTTTTTATGAACCTTGACCAGACTCTCGATTGATTCCCAGCATGGAGTCGTGTCAAGTGCCTGGGCCGAGAAGATTCTGCCGCCAAACATCAATCCGGAGGCGCCATAATTCGCTTCTGATTCCAAAATATCCTGGTATTCAGGTTCAAGACTCTGAGCGGTGTCACCCAGGAAGAAGTCCTTGTGCCACGGCAGGACTGTGTGGATCGTGTCATGGAACGAGGCCCAGACCTGTTTGGGCTTCGGTTGGGACTCGTCGACCAAGATGCGCTTTTCATCAGGGAGCCAAACTGCAGCAAGCCGGATCTTCTCACGAACGATATTGACGACTTTCCTTTTTCCGATTTGCAAGCGATGGGCGAATCGCCGCAGGAGATTGGGGTCATCGAGACTGTAGAACTGCCGGTTTAGCTTCAGGTGTTCGAGGATATCCGCGATTTGAATAGGAGGGTCCCCGAGCCCGGCATCTTTCAAGATTTTTTCTACAATCTTGTCGATTTCCTTCCTCGTCGAGTCGTCCACCTCGCTCATTCGTTGCTTACCTCGGTCCTCAGAAATCTGACAAACTCATCGAGGACCTTTTTCTCTTCAGGAGTAAGTTTCGAAAACGAATCTGAATTCGCTGCAAAACTTGAGGCTTTTTGTCTGAACGCGACGGGAACGTCGGTGATTGCACCGGCAAGGGCGGCGAGTTTTCTTTGGGGAATCTCGAAGAACCGGCTTAGCTTATGAAGGAGCAGTGGTGTGGGCCGATAAGTACAGTCTCTTTCCAATTCTGCTAATTCCTGGGCTGGAAACTCAATTTTACGCGCAAGCTGCTCGACCGTCAGGCTCTTTTCTTTTCGCAGGCCTCTGATCACTTCTCGAAAAGCAACCCTCACCGTCTGCATCTCGGGATCTCTATGAGGCATTGCGACCTGTACCTGCCGATTGAGAGCCTTCGCGATGCGGCTCAACATAGAAAGGGAATGGCCGTCATAGTCAGAGTCTTCCAGTCGGCTTATTACGGATTGAGTTGTTCCAATTTTGTCGGCTAATTCCTTTTGACTCATTCCTGCCTGTTCCCGGAGTTCGGAGATTGTTCGGGCAATTTCGGCATTGATCCGCTCCTGCTCCAGGGTGGCCTTCCGCCTGGGATCATCGCCGACGTATCTGCGATGGAGAAGTTTCACGGCATTGGAAGTTTTTCTGGGGCTAATCATCGCTCTCACCCTCCTGATAAGTGTGTAGCTCAGGGTTGGTTTGAAACAGCCGTTTGTGGTAAAGCGCGCGGTCGATTTCATCATTGGGGATCTTTCCCTCTTTTGCAAAACCGTGCGAGAGGACGGCTGTCTGTCGGTGGAAGAAATAGAGAACCCGGTAGTCCATGTCTTGCCAACTCATACGCAATTCACGAATCCCATCCCGAAGAAGCTCCGCTTCCGGGGAGCCCAACTCGTCCCCGAACTGAGCCAGGCGTTCGATTCTGACAATGCACTTGTTCTGAATCTTTGGGGCAAGGCAATCAAGCCAAACGAGCAGTGGGCAACTGCCGTCGTCCTCAAGGAAGAAGGCTACCGGGGTGGGCGGCATGTTTCCTGTTCCTTCCGTACCCACCCTTGACACTATCGCAATATTGCGATACGGTCAATATATCGCAATATTGCGATACGGTCAATATATCGCAATATTGCGATATAACTGATGCGGAAACGCCGGGACTGGGAAGTGCAGAAAGTAGGGGAGACTATGGAAACATCCAATGAAGCAGGAAGCGAAGGAACACACGGTGGCCATGCCGAGATCTTCATCGACCAAAGCCGCCACCGCTCAACGAATCCGACAACCGGCGAAGCCCTCTACCGGCTCGGCGCGGTTGTTGCCGGCCTCGAGTTGTACCGCGAGGTTCGCGGTGATCGCGAAGACCAGCCGATACCAAACGGCCCCGAGACCGTCCATCTCACCGAATTCGAACATTTTCATAGCGGACCGCCAAAGGAAGTCAAAATCATTGTGAACGCCCGGAAGAAGGAGGTGCCGGGGCCGAAGATCGTCTTCGACGAGGTTGTGGCGCTTGCATTCAACCCAGTTCCGAGCGGGCCGAATATCGTGATCACCGTGACCTACCGGCACGGACCTCAACAGAACCGAGAAGGTGTTCTGTCAAAAGGGGAAAGTATTTGGATCAAGAACGAGATGGTCTTCTATGTCAAAGCAACTGATCGATCGTAGTCCTGATCTCAGCAGGCTTCGTGGCGACGGCTATGACATCACCGCCGCCGCGGGGCATCTGTATGTCCGGGACATTCCCTATGTCAACGCCAACCGACAGATCAAACGCGGTGTTCTGATCTCGACGCTGAGCACGGCCGGCGATGCAAGCGTGCGCCCCGATAGTCATGTTGCATACTTTCAAGGAGAGCAGCCGTGCTCAGCGGATGGACGCCCGATCGAAGGAATCCAGAACCCTACGGCGCCTCCCCAGGGACTTGGAGCAAATCTTACTTTTTCAGCGAAACCGATGCCGACCGGTGCCTATGAGGATTACTACGACAAGGTGACCGCCTACGTTGCCATTCTTTCAGGGCCCGCCCAACAAATCGATCCGTTGGTGAGTGCACGGACGTTCCCGCCCATCGCAACCGAGGAAGGAGACGGCTCGCCCTTCTGCTACATGGACACGGCTTCGAGTCGGGCCGAGATCACGCACGTAGCCCGAAAGCTCTCGAACTTGAGAATCGCGATCGTTGGGGTCGGCGGAACCGGATCCTATGTTCTCGACCTAGTCGCCAAAACCCCGGTGGGTGAGATTCATCTTTTCGATCACGATGACTTTCTTTCCCATAACGCCTTCCGATGTCCGGGTGCTCCATCGCTAGAGGAACTCAGAGCGCGTCCGCGCAAGGCTTTCTATTTGAAAGGGATCTATGGAAGGATGCATCGCGGGATTGTCGATCACGAAGATTTTCTCACCAGTGGCAACAGCGAACTCCTTCGCGGAATCGATTATGTGTTTCTTTGTGTGGACCGCGGCCCCGTCCGCCAGCTAGTGGTCGAGAAGGTAGAAGAGTTCGGCGGCTCCTTGATCGACGTTGGAATGGGGTTGGGTCTCACCGATGACGCGCTGGGGGGTATCTTGCGTGTCACCGCCAGCACGCCACGCCAGCGCGAGCACTTTCGAGGACGGGTTTCTTTTGCAGTGGCCGACGACCACGGTGAATATTCCAGCAATATTCAGATCGCCGATCTCAATGCACTCAATGCCGCGCTGGCCGTCATCAAGTGGAAAAAGCTTTGTGGATTCTATCTCGACCTGGAGCAGGAATACACCTCAACCTACACCATTGACGGCAACCATCTGGCTAATGTCGATCACTTAGTATGAAGAGAATCGGACAGCTCACGCACCGTTTTGTCGAGTTCATTCCCGATGTGATCGAGGAGGGGATCCTCTACGTATCGATGCAGTACGCCACCGCCATCCATAGGTGTTGCTGTGGGTGCGGAAGTGAAGTGGTCACGCCTCTAAGCCCAACCGACTGGACGCTCATCTTCGATGGGAGAGGAATTACCCTCGATCCGTCCATTGGCAACTGGAGTTTCCCCTGTCAATCGCACTACTGGATTCTTCGCGGCACCGTGCGCTGGTCGGGGCGCTGGTCGAGGTCGCGGATTGAGGCGGGAAGGCGCTCGGATCGAGATGCAAAGCAGAAATACTTCAAGAGCGATACGCCCCTGGGTCCCGTCATTAGCGAGTCGGAGAGCAAGCTTAGAAAGCTGTTGCGAGGTCTGAAGACGAGATCGAGATCGAAAACGAAAACCACAGGTGAACGGTAGCGTCTCCTTTGTAGGGCCTCGAATCTAGCTGCAATTCTCATTCCCCGTAGTCGCAGCCGCGGCTCAAGCGAATGTGCGAAAAGGGTTCTTGGCTTTCCACATTTGCATAGCCAGTCAGACAACATCTTCTGAACCCTGGCTGGCGGATGACCTCAATTAGTGCGGTTACAGAGGATGGATCTCACTTCCCAACCCACGTCGGCCAAAAGTCGAGGCGGCAAAGCATTTACGATCGAGGAGAAAAGGGATTCGATCCTTAGTTCCCGAGGTGGTGGATAGCGTCTTCAAAGATCAGAAGTGGCGAACCGACATTTCGCGGAAACCCAACAATTTAATGATTCTACGAGGCTCTGCTATCCTGAGCTTGCTTTGGAGACGCTATGGCAGATGTGCAAGTCACTTGCATTACAAAACCGAATCTTCTGAGTTCGCACGAACATATCACGCATATTGGGGGGGTCGGGTGGAAGTGGGGTAGGGAGGACGTGATTCGAAGTATCGATGCCGGAACGAATACGTTTTATGTTCTCGAACCCACGACAGGAAAGAAAGCGTATGTCGGAGTGGTTCGTCCGAATGGGAGAGCGCCATATATCCAGACGTATGCCGATGGCGTCTGGACGAATAATCTTCTATCGCTACCGCAGTGTCCATAGGCCACAATCGGGAGAATGAGATGAGTGCAGCCACTGCAGTGCCAGGTCCTGATGCTCGGCCAGAACCACCGGGAGATACTGCAGCAGCACCAGCGGAAACTGGAAGCGTCGAGACGGCGGATGAAGTACCTCAGCTGACGCCGCCACCTCCACCACCTGACATTGTTGTCGAGATCTTTCGCCTTTCTGAAAATAATTTCGAGGGGCCGTTCCGGAGAATTGCGGTCGAAATTCAAGCAATGATCGATGCTTCTGGAATAGGTGATCAGTATAATTTCTTGTTCCTCTACAATGAACAATCCTCAATCTCTGAAACGACTTCAAACAAGCTCTATGCCGAAGCGAGCAGCGAGTTTCGCGACCGTGCCAAGCCTGTTTTTCTACTTCTCCACAGTAAGGGAGGCAATCCAGTACCGGCATATCTAATCAGTCGCTACCTAAAGACATCGTCACCACACGGATTTGTCGCCGTTGTCCCTCGCAAGGCCAAATCCGCAGGAACTCTCATCGCATTAGGTGCAAACCAAATTCACATGGGAATGATGAGCGAGTTGGGTCCAGTCGACCCTCAATTTCGCAATCTTCCCGCGCTCGGACTTGGGACTGCACTTGAGTACGTTGCTGGGGTATCGGAAAGGCATCCTGGGGCTGCTGATATGCTTGCCAGTTTTCTGGAGAAGACACTCAGCATTCAACACCTGGGACTGTACGAACGGGTTTCAGAATCGGCTACGCACTACGCACAAAAGTTGCTGACGAGAGATGGCTTAAGCAAGGAAAGCGCCGAGAAAGTCTCTCACCAGCTGGTCTATGGTTATAAAGATCACTCCTTCGCGATCGACTGCGATGAGATCCGAAGTATCCTTGGGGATCAGATCGTAAAGATTGAAACCGCCGAATACAACCTGGCAAATCGAATTCATCAATATATGGAGAGAGTCAATCTCGCCTATGGGATCTTTCACAGAAAATACTGTTCGCTAATCGGCAGGGCAGATGGGCAGAGCCTCGAGGATCTCGACACGAATTAAAGCGGGATCCGATTCGCTCGCGAGCGTTTGGTGATCCTTTGGTAACACACACCGCTCTAGTCCAAAATGCTGCGAGTCGAAACGAAGCGCGGACTATCATCGTTCTGTTTCGGCCGTTCGACGAATTCCAGATCGTTCCCGGAGACAAACTGGAGAGTTGCTGCTCCCAAGCCGAGCTGAATTTGATATTTGTCCGAGGCTTGGTGGTGGCCCTTTACGGTCCATACGTCGTTGGTTCCTTTTATACGAACTCTGTCCTCCATCCCAAACGTCATAGTCTGCTCCTTTCACGATTTTGAGTCTTGCGCTTGCGGACCCTGGAACGATGGCCGAAGGAGATTAGTCTCCCTCCACTTCGTGTTCCAATCACAATTTGGTCCGCACCCACCAGTGATCAGCAACGACATGCCTCTCTTCAAATTTGACTTGGCAAATTGATAAAAACGATCGAATATTCTGTTGCTGAAAATACCTGCGAAGTTACGAAACTCCGGATCATCCAACCCTACGTTGTAGTATTAAGGCGATCGGTTTTCCATGCCTCTGCAGGGATGCTTGCCGTAGGAGCAAGCGTGCCGCCTCCAATGAGCTTCCTGATTTCGGAGATCGGACGTGCGACGCTCGTCTTGCCACTACCGACAGAATTCCTCAACAAGCCCTTCTGGTCGAGCACACATCTCGCACACAAAACGCACTTCAAATTCGAATCTACGCTTAATACCCTACGAGCTGTCATTGACCGACGCAAATCAGTGTTGTTATCGCGTGAATCAACGGACTTGCCTCACGTCTCGATTCGGACCCAGTTCTAGGATTGTGAGGAGAAGTAAGACGATGGCGATGAAGTGGTGCTCCATCTTGGAAATGCGCTCGCGTCGCCCTGAAAAACTCCACTTGTTTTTTCTTGAAGGATCTTACAGCTACAAAATCGACGACATTGGAAGATTTTGAGGATCTGGAAAGTGCCGTAAGCTATTGAAAATAAATGGTCGGGGAGAGAGGATTTGAACCTCCGACCCCCTGGTCCCGAAGCGGATTCCGTCGGAATCGTTAAATCCTGCCGAATCAGCGAGGCGCAACTCATTTGGAATCAATGTGCATGTTGAAAGCTTTGGATCCGCGTGGTTCCAGAGTGCTTTGACAACTACGAAATCGACTACATTTTCGATTCGCCCCGGCGTTGCAGACCCTCTGATTCCGATGGGCGATCGCATCGCTCAGAGCCTTGCCGGTTTGGGTACTCGAAACGGTGATCCAGATGAGATTGCAGCGAACTGACAAGCAACAGGAGGACCCTGGGGGTTCCATCCTGTGCTCGCCAAAGTCGTCCGTTGTGGTGTAGATGGCGTGGGCCTTCAATTCGTATTTTCCTTGCCGGGAAGCCAGAGAAACGCGGCGTCAATCGCGCGCACCAATCTTGAGGATTTGGTGCGTTTCTTGCACGGGCTCGACGCGGGAAGCGGTGGCAGCTAAGGCGTCAGTCGACCTTGGATTGGTTGTCCATTTGCGGATTCGGCGAGTGGAAAACCCGTCACTTTCCTCGAGGCCGTTGATTCGCTGGTGAGGGATTAGGGTATGCCTATTCTTAGGTCGAATGCTGTGGTCGTGATGGTATGATTGGCTCCCCCGAAAAACTGGAAATCAAATGCACCCAAGGAGGCAACTCATGAAGCTTCGTCCCGGCTTTGCAGCCGTTCTGTGTCTTTTCCTCGCAACTCTTGCTCCGAGTACCGCCCCTACCGCATTCGCTCAGCCCGAAGCTGGCCAGGTTGGGGGGCCACCCAAATATCTTTTCCTCATCAATGTGGATCTCAAGCCCCTTCAGGGCGGCGCCTTTTCAAAAGCTGAGAGCGGGGAGGTCCAGGCCCTCCACGCGAACAATGCCCCCGGCCATTACATCGGCATGTGGGCCATCACCGGCGCCGACCATGTGCTCTTCACTAGTGGCTTTGACTCTTTTGCCGACCTGCAAAAGGACCATGACGCCCGGGCGGCTATGCCTAAACTCGCGGACGCGATGAAGACGGGCGACGCAGCGGAGGCTTCACTCGTTGCCGACACGCACAGCAGCATCTACAAGTATGACGAAGATCTCAGCCTTCGCGCACCCGTTGACCTCTCGAAGACGCGCTTCATGCGGATCGTCCTTTTTCACGTCCGCTCCGGCCACGATAAGGATTTTGAGCATGTGGTCAAGCTGTTCGCCAAGGCATACGATTCCATCCCCGAAGCGCATTGGGCCATGTTTGAAAAGATGTATGGCCTTGGCAGCGACAACACCTATATTCTGGTCACCCCGATGGCCTCGCTCTCTGACGTGGATGTCATGATCGGCAGCGGTAAGAAATTCAGCGACAGCACCGGAGAGGATCAGCTATCGCTGCTTCGCCAGCAGGCAGATGCCGACATCGAGTCTTCTGAAGCCGACCTGTTCGCTCTTGGACCGAACATCAGCTACGTCCCCGAATCATGGCTCACCGCTTCCCCCGACTTCTGGGGCAAGAAGTAAGGTCAGAGGCTTCCTTAGCCGCACCGTTGGGTCAACAAGACTTGGACTGACTGGAAATTACAACTTCACTCTGCAATGGATACCCGGACGATGCCCTATCGAGCATGCCCCGGTGGGCCGAGTACCGTCCGGAGAATGCCACGGATGCTACCCCCTTGCCCGGATATTCTCTTCACATCAGCACGCCAATGAAGCAGACAGACAGGCAACTTCAAATCCGGTTCACTCCGCCTATGGAGTGCGCTCCCGTCCGTCGCATCTCCGAAGGGCCGGGCTGGGTGTACGAACTCAAGCTCGACGGCTTCAGGGGACAGGCAATCAGAGACCAAAACGCGGTTCGGCTCTACTCAAGGAACGGGAAGGACTTCACACGCAAATATCCCCAGGTCGTCGCTGCCCTCTCTAAGGCACTTCGACCGGGAACGGCTCTCGATGGTGAGCTGGTGGCATTCGATCAGAACGGCCGTCCAAGCTTCGCAGCCATGCAGGACGCTGGCCCCGGTACAAACGTCGTGTTCTTCGCATTCGACGTTCTCATGTATGAGGGCAAGGACACCAAACAATTGCCCCTAAGCGAACGCCTCCGGATTCTTCGGTCTGCTTTCATGCCCTCGGACCTCGTCCAAAGCTGCGAGCACTTCATCGGCCCGCTTGAAACCTTCCTCTCAGGTGTCCGCAGGATCGGCGGTGAAGGGGTCGTCGCAAAACGTTTGAGTTCGCGTTACGAGCCGGGCAGGCGAAGCGGCGCGTGGTCCAAAATGCGGATCAACATCGGGCAGGAGTTTGTCGTTGGAGGATTCACGTCTGGAACCAACGGAATCGACGCGCTCGTGGTTGGCTTCTACGATAAACGGAAACTCGTTTACGCGGCTCGGGTAGGTTCTGGTTTGATTCCGGCAACACGCCGGGACCTGTATGCAAAACTGAAACCGCTGATCATCGATGCTTGCCCGTTTGCAAATCTACCCCAAAAAACAGAAGGACGATGGGGCCAAGGGCTGACCGCAGTGAAGATGAAAAAGTGCGTTTGGGTGAAGCCGGAACTTGTGGCGAACTTTGAATTTCTCGAATGGACGGATTCCAATCACGTACGTCATATCAAATTCGTGGGATTGAGGACGGACAAGAATCCCCGGACTGTCGTTCGAGAATGAAATCACCGGGACATTGACTCCAAGTGCTGCCTGGTGCGGGTTGATACCCGAGAAATCCACTCGTTCGATGATCGATCGTTCTGAGTTCTCGCTCCGTTGAAGGATTCATGGGGTGAGCCGACTGCAATGATCTTTCACTCACCCAACCCCCTCTAAGTAATCATATTGAGGTGACCGCGGTTACTTTGACTGCTGTCAATCGAAGATGAAGTGACTTGCTGAATGGTATAAATCACAGCACTGTGAGCATCTCATGATGGACACTGCCGTGATTTTGGAGAAGCTAATCGAAATCGAGAAGGCGCTCGGAGTCCGGGAGCTGGCGACGATCCGCAAGATGATAATCGACGTTCAGGAAAGCATTCTCGAAATGCAAAAACGATCTGTGGACACTCTTCGCGCCAAAGGCGCCTATATGTGAGACGCCCATTGGATGAGGATCGAACACCGCGAACTCTGCGAGGTGGAGTAACCCTGGATGCTCTAGGTGCTATGGTTCTGCCGGTTCTTGCATCTCTGATCTGGGAGCCTTGGTGGGTTCTGCATGAGGACGTTCGTGATCCCGCCCCGCATCCCATTGCGACCAAATGACTTATAATCTGAGTTAGCCGAGATGCTGCTAAGGTGTCATATAACTCAAAGTCGATTCAGCGGATGATAAGTTTGTCAGGAAGTGCTTAGATGCGCCCGAGGACACTCGAAGAACAACTGCAAGCCATCCGGAAATCGCTCGCCTATCTCGATGCCAAATCGATGAATCCCTCGCGTTTTGTGTACGTTCGCGCCCTACTTCGTAAACGTGCTTAAGAGTTAGAATTGAAGATCAAGAACGGAACAGAACAGGTTCCGAGTGATCAATCGTTGACGACAACATCAGGCGACGATTCCTTTAACTCCTTAGCAAATTTGGCGACAATGGCCCGATGAGCCAATGGCTCGATGAGGCGATTCATGCGCTAGGCAGGACCACAAGCCACAAGCGCCGGACACCTGTAGGCCTATAGTGGGGCCTTTGGCTGTGTTGCGTGGTCGTTGTCAGGGCATGCCAGAGGAATGCCACTACCGTGTAAATGCCGCGCGGCTGTCGATGAAACCCGTTTCCTCTGGTTTTGAATGTCGTCGTCGCTCACCGAGTTAACTTTCAAATGTCCGTTGCTATCCAGCCGAGCATGCATGAGTGGGTTTGATAGTTAAGCGTAGCACCTCGTCCTTCCTGCGAGCGTCCTACTGGCTTCGCGGAATGATTGATTCAGGCTAAGATAGGTGGGAGAGGAAACGCACGAATGAATGAGAGCATCATCGCCGCACTGGACGCAGAAATCGACGAACTCGAACGGGCACGGGCTGTGCTCGCAGGAATTGAACAGACGAAGCCAGCAGTGAAGCGACGCAAAAAACGGCGTCTCTCAAAGGAAGGCAGAGCGCGGATTGTTGCAGCACTGAAGAAGAGATGGGCAGCGAAGAAGACGTCCAAATGACAATGGGCTGAGAACATGGGCTGCGCAGTTTACAGAGAGCTATTCTTCGCATGGCGTCGTCTCATCTATGGACCGCACTGTCGCTGCATATTGGAAGACAATCGAACATCGCGAAAAGTGCGAAGTTTGTCGCGACGCGGACGTCGCCAGTGCATTTGGCCAGGTGATGCCAGAAAAACCGGACCAATAGAGATTTCACGGGTGAAACACTCGATTTCACTCTGCCTCCAAAATTGACACCCCTCCAGATTCGGGCGCACACTCAGCTAACCAGCAGACAACAGTTCTCCCCTTTTGGGGCCGCTGACCTGGGTACTTCTATGGCGTTCGTTGACCGTGACCTGACGTGTGCGGAATGTGGTGCCCAATTTGTGTTCTCTGCAGGAGAACAGCAATTCTTCAAAGACAAGGGGTTCCTCAACGATCCCAAACGCTGTAAACAATGCAAGACGCAGGTTGGAAGACGACCGCTAGTCGAAAGCCACGTCGAATGTGCCCAGTGTGGCAAGCAGACGACCGTGCCGTTCAAGCCGAGAAGGGGCAAACCTGTGTACTGCTCCGAATGTTTCAAGAGCTCGAGGGTAGTTCCCGATTTGGCAGAGTGATGAGGCAGGATTGATGTCCAACCGCAGCGAACTTGTTTTCACCTACGACAATCAATCGCATGTTGTCTCAGCGAAGTGTTCATTGTGCAATGAGGAATTCCCCGACCCGCCGCCTGACATTACGTTGTCCGAAGAGCGCGTATTGTGGCTTGCGCAGGAGTTCATCACGCACAAGATGGAGAGTCATTCAACTGAAGCCGGCAGTGTCGCCGACGACTGTGAAACGTGATTTAAATCACGCCCTGACCTGACTGATTGGTTTGAAGAGTAAGCACGGTGACGCGGGTCACATTCTCGCCATGATTTCCTGCAACATGATAGATGGCTTGAGTTGAAACGCCGATCGGTCGTCCAATTCAGGCAGGGAATCCCGCTTCGACAACCATTGGCAGTACTTGATCGAAGTCGCTGAAGCGGATCCAGCACGGCTGTACTACGAAGTAAGCCATGTTGGGCCACAAAAGGCGCGCTGATAAGGTTTGTAGACCTCCGGTGCACACCCAGAGGGTCGGTCTGCAGGAAATCGCTTTAAATCCTGTGTTCTCAGGTGATTTGGCATGTCCACAGTGAGTAGATGCGGCGCTGTAGTCGATTTTGTAGCTGTCAGATCCTCTAGATTCAACACGGTTCTACAACTGGTGGAGCACCAGAGATTGAAAACAAAATGGTTTATAGAGAGGAGTTCAGGTAGAGTACCTGGTCCCGAACCGGAATTCGGCAGATATTGAAAACAATGGAAAATGCTTGAAAATAAGTGCTTTGTTTTGAATCTCGTACCGCTCCTCCGTTGAATCCTATTGAATCCCGATGAACACGAGTGCTTTGACCGCTACGGTTTCGACTACATCTCAGCGAGCCTTACTGGTCGTCGAATACGAAAAAATCGTGCTCGGTTATGTGCGGATCCAGGGGAGCAGGTCAGCGGATGGACTGGCGAACGGCCGCATGATCCGCATCCTCAGTGTGGTCGATGCGTTCACGCGCGAGTGCCTGGTGCTAGAGGCTGATACGAGCCTCGGCAGCGGTCGAGTGACGCGAGCACTGGATCGGCTGATCGAGCGGCGAGGTCAGCCAGAGAGTGTGTGCTCCGACAACGGACCGGAGTTCACATCAAGACGCATGCTTTCTAGTCTCCCGTTCCGATCGCCACGACCTCCTTTTAGAAAACTTGGCACTGCGACAGCAGGTTGAAGCAAACTCCAGCGGACAGGAAAGTTGTGACGATCGCACAGATGAGCGCGAGCGTCATCTCGATGCCACGGCTGGGTGGCTTGCATCATCGCTACGATCTCGCGGCGTAAGCATTCTCCATTCTCCGCATCTAATCTTGCGCGAAGCAAAAGATGACCGACGGCGGAGCCGCGCCCATCTTTGCTGACTGGCGTGGTTTTCGTGATGCAAAACGCTTCTCGCGAGGCGCGCCGCCTCTTGTTCACCATTCGCAGCTGCTTTTGCCGTCCTTCACCGGTAAAGCTCGGCACTCATTTCACTCGGATCTAATTTGGCGAGAGACAACCACTGGGAGCGCGATTACGCCCAAGGCCAGCGTTCCGTGCGGCGTTTGTCTCATCCGATTGGCTAGGGGCTCGTTGAGTTGCCAGACTCGGAAGAGAGCCGGCTACCTGGTCAGGTTGCCATAAATCGTAATAGAAAACATGAGTACATATGCCGCGATTAGAATCACAAAGAACTCGATCTTCTGGCGCCGCTTCGTCGTTTCGCTGACGGATCCTCCCTGAACGGTTGCAGCCCAGCCTCGACTCAATAACCACCAAATTGCAGTTCCAACCGGTGGGATAATCAGGTCATAGAAGATCTGTTCTGATAGTGGCGCAGCCACGTGTCTAATCATCTTGTCTCCCAGTCACAGTAATCCTACCTCGCATCCAGCAAAGCTTCCCGCATATGTGAAAAAGTCATAGGCAAATTTCGCTTCACCAAATCCTGAAACGTATTCGGCAGCACTAAAGCCCGCAGTCGAAGCTTCTCCAAAGAGTGTTGTAACTTCGCTTCCACTGTTGATTACACCATTGACGCCTTTGAGGATTGTGTTTGTCGCGATGTCTGCTGCGCTCGAAGACCAGGGTGTATCTTCGAGTGTGCTTCCAAAACCATTCGCAATTTTCTCGGCGACCATCCCGAATCCCTGCGTAGGCCCTGCCACCACGCTCTGACCCATGTTGTAGAACACGCTGTGAGCGTCATCGCCTTCACCGCTTTTGCCCGTCCCAAGGCTCGTAATGAGATCAGTAGCACCGCTAAACACATTTCCACCCAGCGCGTCGGCAACGAAGCCTCCTCCAGGGATACTGCCGATTCCAAGCGCCTTCAGGCCGCTCGCTAGACTGACCTTTGAGGCCGCGTTTGAAGCACATTCGAATGGATTCTTCTTGTCCAACCCGGACGGATCAACGAAGTTGGTTGGGCTGTCGCCAACGTAGGCATACTCGTTGAGTCCGGCAGCCAACCCCATCGGGTCTTCAGAAATGAACCTGCCGATAGTAGGGTTGTAGTATCTGGCGCGCAGGTTGTAAAGTCCTGTTGCATCCATTTCCCGCCCGATGTACTCGTAGCTGTTGGCGGTCGATCCGCCGCTAGTACTGGTGAATCCATACGGATCGTAGGTATATGTCTGCAGGACGTTGCCGGTGGAATCGGTCAGTTCTGCTGTGCTTCCGATGCCGTCGCGAAGAAAATTGCTTATGCCGTTTGAGTCGGTGCGAGCAAAAACCTCATCCAGCCCTCCGGAGAGAAGATTGGCGCTGGGATTGCCCCCGCTCAGCTCCTGTATGATGTTGGCTCCATCATAGAGGTACCCGGTTGTGATTCCGTAAACCGTCTTTCCGATGCGGCGACCGAAGGGATCGTAGCCGAAGCTCGCCGATGTGCCATTATCAACTGCCGCCAGTTGCCCGCGTGAGTCCCAGGTATAGGCGTGGACGCCATCGTTGGTCAGATTTCCATCGAGGTCATAGGTCATCGCGGTCGTTCCCCACCGCGTCAACTGATTATCCGCATTGTAGCTTGCAGTGGATAGCGGCTGAGGGATATTTGTGTGCGCAAGGCTCCCACCCACGGTCGCGCGTCGGCCGGCCTGGTCGTAGGTGTATTCGAGGTCCGCAAGTTCCATTGCCGCGCCTTGGTAGGTGATGCCGGTCAACTCTGATGCCGCGTCATAGCTGTAATTCGCCACGATTCCGTTGGGCAGAGTCAGGCTGGTCCGGCGTTCGTCCGCATCGTAGCCGATTTGAACCACAGAAGAGCCTTGCGCGATCTTCGTAACCCGATTCCCCGCATTGTAGGTGTACTCGACCTCCGGCTGGCCCGCCACTGTCATGGTTTGCCGTCGTCCGATGGGGTCGTAAGTATAGGAGACGCTCCCTTGTGGCGAGCTCACCGATGTGAGCCGGCTGAGGCCGTCGTAACCGAGTGTCGTGGTTCCAGCAATCGAGTCGGCAACCTGGGTCAGCCGGTTCCCGCCGTCCCAAGTGTAGGAAATCGTGTTCTGATACGTTGGGCCGGGCTGGGTTCCGAAACCGGCAAACGTAAGCCGGTTCAAGGCGTCATATTGGTAACTCGTGATGTTCCCATTACGGTCGGTGAACTGAACAAGGTTGCCATCACCGTCATACTGATAGCCTTCGGAGTTGGTCAGGGGATCCGTTCGAGTCTCGAGGCGGTCCATGTTGTCATACATAAACTTTGTTGGGTTTTGCGTATTCTTAGGATCCGTCAGGCTCGTAAAGTTCCCATTAGGGTCATACGACATGCTTGTGATGCCGCCGAGCGGGTCCGTGGTGCTTGTCACCTGGTTCAACGGGCTGTACGCTTCTTGCACGCTATTGCCAAGCGGGTCGGCGACCTCGGCGATACGGCCCGCTTCATCCGTAAAGATTGTGAGTGCCCGTGAAAGCGGGTCAGTGATGCCGCTGAGATCCGGGCCCGAATAGGACAGCTGCGTGGTATTGTTCATCGCATCGGTGAACGAGACGATTTGGCCATTAGCGTTGTGGGTAAATGTGGAGCTGTTGCCGTCGGTTCCAGTGAGACTCACCAAGCTGCCGCTGCTGTCATATGCAAAAGAAGTGGTTCGGCTCAGAGCGTCCGTGACGGATGTGAGTTCGCCGAAGCCGTTGTATCCGAACGAGGTTGTTGTAGCGTTAGGCGTTCCATAGAGAGCATTGACACTCGTCACATTGCCCATCCCGTCGTATGTAAATGCAGTGGTCCGATTGAGAGCGTCGGTCATGCTGAGCAGAAGCCCACTTCCTGGTTGCCGATTGTAGGTAAAGAGCTGCTGCTCTGGCTTGCCAACTCCGTACGTATCGGAACTGTCATACCCGTCCGCATTGAAGGTGGCCACATGAACATTGCCGCGTGGGTCTGTGACGGTCGCTTGGCTGTTCGTCAGCGAAGGAAGGACGGCGCCATTTCCGTTGACTGCGCCTGCGTTGAGGACATAGCTGAACGTGTATTGGCTCCCATCGGCCAACACTTGTTTTGAGATCATATCGTTATTGTCGTAATAGTTCGTGAGATAGACAATTCCGCGAGCGTCTTTGATCGTCTGCATATTGTTATTTGAGTCGTAGGTAAATGTGGTTATCCCGCCATTCGCATCCTGAGCGGTGTATAGGCGACCGGACGAGTCGTATGTGTAATAGACCGTTCTCCCGCTTGAATCGCTCGCCTGGGTGACGCGATTGGAAGTGTCATAGGAATACTGAATCCATCTTCCGTTTGGCGAGATAGCGCTAGTTAAATTGTTATTGGAATCTCGAGTCAGCGTTACGGTATTTCCATACCGGTCTACGATTCCCGCCAGTGCGGCCTGCAGGTCAGTTCCTGCATTCGAGCTTTCTGGAAACAACAGTTTAGTTCCGTTCTTCATTGTTAAGGTCCAACTGGAACCATTCCACACAATCTGCGCCCCATAAAACTGCCCCGGCGAACTTGTCGACAAATAGACAGCGTTGCTGTATCCAGTGCCTGTCGAGGTCCGGTCGAATTCCAGCTTGCCACCATTGGCCAAGACCAGGTCGATGTAGGAATACGTACTGCCGTCACCGATGAGATAGACGTCATAGTTCGACATCGTCCCGATGCCAAACGCATGCGAGGTCGGATCCATCTGTCGGTATGTGCGTGTGAGATTGATCGGGATGACGTCTGAAAGAGCTAAATCGGTTCGTTTGTATACAAATAGGCCCGTCTGAAGGTCGACAGGATCGCCTCCATCCGGATTGCCAGAATTCGGCCCTGTCGGAGGGTTGGGGGGATTCCCGACCATCGCTCCAGAGAAGCCGTAGATCTCGACGCCTGAATTAGGGACGACTTCCTTCGCATCTGCCGTGACCCGCCCCTGGCCATAGACGTACCAGCCTTTTGCAGTCGCGTCGTAGTTCCAGAAGTTGAAGGGCGTGCCAGGAGGCAGTTTCTCCGCGTTCGGATAGAAGAGGCGCGCCCCAACGCTCCAATAGCTGCCCCCCCAATATCCTTCTAGGGTCGCCCCCCCGGGCTGGATAGTAAAGTACGTTGGAACATTGACTCCAGCTGGAAGCGGGAAGGGAGGCTGGGAGACCGGAATCAGCGTGATGCCAACTTTCGTGACAGGGTTACCATTGCGGTCTTGAATGACAGTGCCCGCGGGAAGATGCAGTTCAAGACCCGGGAGCAAGGGAGTCGAGACAATCGTCTCTCGATCAGTGGGGGAGGGAATTGATACTTCGTCTGCGGTGTCGAGTATGGTCATCCAGATCGTGTAATTCAGCACATTCGTTTGGCCTGCGGTGACCAAGACGCCGTCTTCGTAAAGCCCGTACGACATGTTTTGGCCATTCGCAGTCGTACCGTCAATCCACATGACCTGGTGGCCAGATGGCACATGCTCGATCAGAAATCGCCCGGTTTTGTCGGTTCGAACGGAGGTGCTGCCGATTTGGAGTGTCACATTGGGTAGGGGATCTCCGCTTAACTGGAGCACCTGACCGGAGACGGCTGTCACTCCTTTGGGGGCATGGAGCGGCGGCAGCTGGCGAGCGGGCGAATTGAAAGGATCTGGTCTGCCTGGCAAAGGCACGACAGGCAAGGCACCGAGAGCACCGCCGTTGACCGTTGTAAACCGAATGACGGTGTCCGGCAGAGGTGCGCCAGTCGAATCGACGGCGTCGAAAATGGTCAGAGTGTACTCGCTTGCGGGAGCCAACGCGCTCGATGGCGTAATGAATGCGAGTCTTCCATCTTCTGCTGCGACCACCTTGGCAGAAATAGCTCCACTTGGCCCTTTGAGGGATATGTTTTTACCGTTTATTGTTTGAACCTGAAGAGGCTTCGAAAAGCGGACCGCGATCAATGAATTCAACGGGACGTTCAGTTCGCCGTCCTCGGGGATCGACGCCGCGAGTGTTGGCATTCCATCGTTAGTTGAAAGAGGGAGCTCTCTTCTGGCGGAAACGACCTGAGTCTGTGGATCGATTACTTCACCTGCATTCAGCGGTGTTCCATTTGCACCCACACCTCCCCAAATGAGTACGGTTCCGTCAGGTTGAAGACGGGCCGTGTGTGCTCCTCGCGGCAATTGCAACCCGGCTGAGGCCCTAGCGTCTGATCCTGTCCGATAGTCCCAATAGTCAATGGCTCCCAAAACTTGACCGGATGAGGAAATACCGCCTGCAACGAGCATCCTGCCATCGGTAAGCAAAGTAGCGGTATGAAATGCCCGCGGTGCGAGGCCCAGAGTTGCGATCGTTGTAAACATGTTGGTGCTCGGATCGAACAGTTCACTTGCCTGAACAACAGCGCCATCCGACCCGATTCCCCCGAAAATGAGAACCGTTCCGTTCGGCAAAACTGTGGCCGTGTGGCAATAGCGTGCGAAATGCGGTCCCACTCGGAGCGGAGTTGTTCTCCCAGTTCTCGGATCGTCAACGAATGCCGTGGAGACGGCTTCATCCTTTTGTAAACCGCCAACTCGTAGCAGACGGCCATCCGGCAAACGGGTCGAGGATTGCCCTGTAAGTGCTTCAGTGGATGCCGAGTGCTCTGCCTGAACCTGATCTCCTAGCAAATGCGCATCAAAAAACGCGCGCAAGAAATTCATGATGCCCAGGCCTTGGGTTGACACTGCGCCCGTAGGGGTTGGCGTTGGCCCACTGGTCTTGCTCAGAGCGGATTCAGGCCTGGTTAGAATAAGGAAGCAAAGAGCCATAAGCTGACAAGCACGGTGCAGCTTCAAGTTCTCAATTCGTTTCATTGTCGGTCGGCTCCCAATCATTTCTCATCTTGAAAGAATCCAAAAATGCGCTTCTAGAGATCTTCCAGATCCGTCCAAGCTGATCGCTCGGACTTATCAGAGTCTTACTCGACCGTAGCGATGATACCGCCGGTTGCAGTACCCGAGTTGATGTAAATCGAATACGTTCCGGTGCTCGGCAATGTCAGATTCCCTGAACTGCCAGCGCTGCAGGCTTGGTGAGAATCCAGAGTGCTCCCATCGGGATTCACAATCGAATAGCTGAAGCATGCCCCAGTGAACGTGTCGTTGGTGAAAACCAGATCAATTACTTCTCCCAATGTGCCGCTGAAAGTGAGATCGTATTCTTGCCCTGCAAGCGTGCTGCCCACCGACTGAGGAGTATCAAATGTAATGGCCTGCGTGATCAGCTGCGTTAGGGTGGCGGAGACTCCTCCCGTCGCAGTACCCGAATTGATGGAAATCGAATAGGTACCGGTACTCGGCAATGTGAGATTGCCAGAAGTTGTGGCACTGCAGGCTTGGTGAGAATCCAGGGTGCTCCCATCGGGATTCACGATCGAATAGCTGAAGCATGCCCCAGTAAACGTATCGTTGGTCAGAGCCAGATCGATTATTTGCCCCACTGTGCCGCTGAAAGTGAGATCGTATTCTTGCCCGGCAAGTGTGCTGCTCACCGACTGAGGGGTGTCAAATGTAATGGCCTGGGTGATCAACTGAGTGAGGGTCACAGTGACTCCGCCGGTCGCAGTACCCGAATTGATGTAAATCGAATAGTTGCCGGTGCTCGGCAATGTCAGATTCCCTGAACTGCCAGCGCTGCAGGGGCCCGCAGACTTCAGGATGCTTCCGTCAGGATTCACGATCGAATAGTCGAAGCATGCCCCAGTGAACGTATCGTTGGTCAGAGCCAGATCGATCACTTGACCCCCTGTTCCGCTGAAAGTGAGATCGTAGTCCTGCCCGGCGAGTGTGCTGCTTACCGACTGAGGGGTGTTTACTGTAATGGCCTGGCTGATCAGCTGCGTGAGAGTGGCGGTTACTCCTCCGGTGCCGCCAGCCGGTGGGGTGATCACGATCGTGTATGTCCCTGTAGTCGATAAAGTCAGATTCCCGGTGCTTGCCGAAGAACCGCAGATCTGATGTGAAATGAGCACTGTACTGCTCGGATCCGAAACCGAGTAGCTGTAGCATCCCGAAAAAGTGTCGTTCGTAAGGGCAATATCGATGACCTGTCCCGCAGTCCCGCCGAAGGTGTAGGTTGCCGATTGACCGGGAACAGACGTTGAAATTGTTGTTGGAAAACCAACCGGCAAAATCCCCATTGCAGGGGCAAAGCCATTTAACGTGACATTCGCGCTTCCTGTCCTACTGTCTGGATCGATGCCGATGGTATAGGTTCCGCTGTATGAGAGACTTTGCGCCTGGATGTAGCTGCTCGCTCCTGTGCATCCTCCACTAGTGACTTGCCTGCCAAAGGGATCAATCAGAATGACATTGCAAATACTGAAAGTGCTGTTGCTCACAGATACCGATACACCTTGTCCCGCTGTACCATCGAACAACAGGAGCGCAATCAGTCCGGCCGAATTCAAGGAGACGGATTGAGTGCCGTTCATCGGAATCCTGCCGGCAAATCCGATACTTGCAGCGGTATAGGAACCAAATGGAACGTAAAAGTCATTCGCGCTCGTTGCGGTGCCGTTCTTTGTTCGAACGGAAATATGGCCCGACCCAATGCCAAAGGGAACAGTTGTGGCGATCTGAGTTGCTGTCGCAGAACTCACGCTGCTTGGCTTGAGATTGAAAATCACAAAATCGTTCTGCGGAGTCGTATCGAAACCTGTGCCATTGACGGTGACCGCTGTTCCGGTAATCGCACTTCCAGGGCTGAAGCTCGTGATTGTTGGCCGGCCACTTCCACTCGTCACGGTGAAAGTCTGAGTGCTCGTTGCTGTGCCCGAAGGGGCGGTTACGCTGATCGTTCCGGTCGTAGCGCCACTTGGTACCGTCACGACCAACTGAGTCGTGGTTGCCGATGTGACGGTTGCTGCGGTGCCATTGAACGAAACTGCATCCTGGGCCGGATTGCTACTGAACGCGGTCCCGCTGATCGTGACCGTCGTGCCGATCGGACCCTGCGTCGGAGAGATCTGTATGATCGACATCTGAGAAGAGGATCCCTGATTGATCGAAAGGAGATTGCCGACGGCATCGTATTGATAGGTCGCGGTATTCCCCAATGAATCAGAAGCACCGGCTAGCCGGCCATGAGCGTCGTAGGTATACGTGATCACGGATTGGCCGCCCAGGCTGAAGTCCGCCGGAGTCGTTGTGCCGGAAGAAACCGCGAGGCCACTTTGTGTCTGGGAAGTGTAGCCTGGGGATGCGGCTGTCGCGGTGTATGTCCCTGCACTCAGATTGGTAATTGAGTAATTGCCGGATGAGTCGGTGGTGGCCGTCCCAAGAGCGTCTCCGCCTTGCGATGCGGTAACGGTAGCGCCAGAAATGGGCGTTACACCGCCTGATTGGGTCACCAAACCGCTAATTGTTCCGGGCGGCGATAGCGAGAAGTTCGCCGTTGTGCTGCCGTTTGCTGAAACCGACTGATTGGAACTGAGAACTGATCCGAACCCTGAAGCCGAAGCGATTAGATCGTAAGTTCCAGGAGCAAGGCCATTGATGGTGTAGCTTCCATCCGCTCCGGTTGTCGAGCTTGTTAGAACTCTGTTGTTTTGTAGAACCTGGATTTGCGCCCCCGCAATTGCGCCACCACCTCCGCTGTTCGTGACGAGACCATTGAAGCCTCCACTGCCTATCGTGAACTGCACTCCATTGCTCTGGTTTGAATTAACGGCAACAATAACAAGTCCACTAGTCGCACCTGACGGAACAGGAACCACAATCTTGTTGGTAGACCAGATCGTCGGCGTGGCCAGAGAGCCGGCGAATTGAACCCAACTGGTGCCTTGAGTCGAGCCAAATCCGCTTCCGGAGATGGTGACAGAGGTTCCAACCGGACCGGAGCTGGGAGAAAGCACTTGGATAGACGGTGCGGCAGCAAACGTAATTCCATTGCTGCTAATGCCGTTCGATACGATCGTCACCGGTCCAGTGGAAACACCCGTGGGCGCCGGAACTGAAATGGATGTGTTGCTCCAAGAAGTGGGAGAAGCGGGCACTCCGTCAAAAAGAACCTGGCTAGCTCCTTGAGTAGCTCCAAAACTGAGACCGAATATTGTTACGGATGTTCCGCTCGAGCCCGAAGTTGGAGCGATCGAAGTGATGCTCGGAACCACTGTGAAGTTCACCTGGTTGCTTAAGAATGTGCCTGTATTGACGACGACAGGGCCACTCGTTGCCCCAAGGGGAACGGTCGCGACAATCGAAGTGTCCACCCAGCTTCCCAAAGAGCTCTGGATTCCATTGAAGGTGACGGTCCCTGCCGATGTACCGAAGTTGTAGCCTCGAATTCGAACCGACGCTCCAATCGCTCCCGCAGACGGTGCTATGGCTGTGACCAGCGGCGTGACCGTGAAGGTCCCTCCGCTGCTGACAACTCCCGAGATCGTTACCGAGACGGGACCCGTGGAAGCTCCGACGGGAACCGGCGCAACTATGCTGCCATCACTCCAGCTGGTGGCGGCCGCAGGAATCCCGTTGAAACTGACTGTGCTGCTTCCTTGGATTGCGCCGAATCCGTTTCCACTGACCGTTACTGCTGTACCAACCGGACCAGCAGCGGGAGAGAATCCCGTGATGGAAGCAAGAACGCTGAAGCTAACGGAATTCGAGTTTTGCCCCGAGACGGACACCACAACGGGTCCAGTCGTCGCTCCAGTAGGCACGGGAGTCACAATGCTGGTGTTCGACCATGAAGTTGGGGTAGCAGCTGTTCCGTTAAACGTGACATTACTCGATCCCTGGGAGGATCCGAACGCGCCTCCCGAAATCGTGACGCTGGATCCTTCGCCGCCGATTGTGGGCGAGACGCTTGATATAAAGGGAAACAGCACCTCGGGAAGAGTGACTTGCGAGTCATAGTCACCATTGAGCGTGCCCTCGATTGACAGGTCCGCATTGACGCTGCTTCTGATCGATCCTCCGCTATTGTTGATTGCCGATACTTGGACATAGATCCTGTTGTTGGTCGATAACGTAACAGCGCTTCCGACGGTGCAATTTACTTGTAGTTTCGCCAATGTCGTCGTGAGAGCAGTCGATCCGGCCGCCGAGCATAGCCCGGTGAGATTACCCAGAGCGTCCAAATAGGAGATGCTCGCATACGGGTAGATGCCTGATACCGAAGACGTCTCCTTCATCCAGAGTGAAAAGCTGACAGTCGCACCTGCGGATATGTATCCCGGAGCTTGCAAAGTGGCTGAAAATGCTTCGATTGCTGTCGTTTGTCCATTAGCCGTGCCCTTGAGGCTCGGCGATTGGATCGAAATGCTGGAGGCGTCTGGGCCCGCAAAACTGAGGAGATCGGTGCCGGCAATTCCCGACCAACCCGATTCCTCATGCAAGTGATAGGGTGCGGTTGACTGCGATCCAACAACGAAGTTGACCCCGTTGCTGGATTGACTATTTACGGTGACGATGATATTGCCCGAGGTCGCGCCGGATGGAACAGGAACGGTGATCGATGTTGATGTCCAGTTTGTCGGTGCGGCGGCAGTTCCGTTAAACGTGACCGAACTACCTCCTTGGGAACTGCCGAAGTTGTAACCGGAAATCGAGACAGCCGTTCCCGCAGGGCCTGCACCCGGCGACACGCCCGTAATGAACGGTTGGCCGGTAAAAAGCACTCCGTTGCTGCTTACGCCGCTTGCATTGACCGTGACGTTTCCAGTCGGTGCAGGTGGAATTGTGACAACGATTGAGGTGTCGGACCAACTCGAGATGGAAGCATTGAATGAGCCGTCGAAAAACACAGCACCGTAAACCGAACCAAACCCACTTCCATAGATGGTCATTGATGTCCCGACGGCACCTGAGGTTGGAGAGATTGAGCTGATTTCGGGAGTTGCGAGAACTGTGAATGCTTCACCGTTACTCGATTTTCCACTAACCGTCACAACAATATTGCCGGACGTAGCACCGGCCGGAACAAGCACGCCAATCGAACTCGAACTCCACGAAGTGACACTTGTGACCGCCGTTCCGTTGAATTTGACGGTGCTCGACCCCTGTGTGGAGCCGAAACTGCTCCCGTTGATCGTAACGGCTGCGCCAACCGCGCCGGAAGTCGTTGAGAGGCTGGTGATCGTGGGAGACGATCCTGCGAAGGCTCGCTGTGCCGGGGACAAAGTCATCCAGAGGACAGCCGCGGAAAGCAGTAGAGTGCCATTCTTCATGTATTCAGCGGCCTCCCCCAAGGCTGGAAAAGCCATGCTGCTGACGAATGTGCGACTGGCGCCGAAAACGAGCTACGGCGCTCGAGAATCACTCAGACGTTCGGATATCAATTCGGCGTGCAGTCAGTTCGCTACCATCGCCTAGATGAGAAAAGGCGGGGAGTGCGTTACAAATCTCATGCAAAGCAGTCACCCCGCCAGTTGAAACGCATTGTGAAAATGAAAAACGTCAGAACTGTCTCACAGTTAGTTGTGGAAATCAAGTCAGGAGCTCATAGATTTTTGAGCGGTTCCAATCAGTTCGAGCTGGAGTTATTAGTTAGTAAATATAACTTGTGGGGTTCGGGCATTGGCAACAAAACGCGAATGAACCCGCAGAATCATCCCAGAGAGCAGCAAGGCTTTGCCGATTCCGATTGTGAGACGAGTGCTAGAATGGACCATCTCCTCTGATCTTCTGTGTTCCAGGCGGGAAACGCGCGCCGAGAAGGGAACCAACTATGGCTATCGGTCCTGATGTATCCTGGGACAATGTGTTAGATCGAACATCGGCCAAGTCTACAACGAAGACGTCGTGCTTTCTATTTCTGGCGAGCTTTGCAGCTCTCTACTTTGAGATGGTTGTGATCCGGTATCTCTCGACGGAGATCCGAATCTTTGCCTACCTCAAGAACCTTGCACTCTTGGCATGTTTCTTCGGAATTGGCTATGGGATGGTTGTCGAGAAGTTCCCCGGACGACTCAAGCGGCTCTTTCCATTCATTACAGTTGGCCTCTTCCTGCTGATCGCGTTTGCGCAATTTCTGCACCTTACGAACTTGCCGATTCCAGCCGACGATTACCGGCTGTACACCAACCAACCCATCCCTCCGCATAGCAACCTGATAGTTTTGGTGCTCTGGTACATCAGCATGCTTGCGATCTACCTGACAGCGGTTCCGGGTATTATGTACCTCGTCTTGGCCTTTTTTGCTGTCCTCGGGCGCTTGGTTGGAGAGAATCTCAAGCAGCTACCACCGCTTCAAGGATATGGAACCAATCTGGCGGGAAGCTTATTGGGTGTATTAGCATTCACGCTCCTTTCCTTTTCCGAGATGTCCCCGGCTGTCTGGGTTGCCATTGGATTCGTCGCAATGGTTCCTTTTTTTTGGCAGGAGCGATGGACCTTATTTGCATTCGGCATTGTTTTGTGTGCTTTGTCGATACCCGCCTCGCACACCTATTGGTCCCCGTATTACCGTGTCACGATTGATCCGGAACCGCCACCGCAGGGTTGGCCCGTGCCTGCGGCGTTTGACATCGAAGTGAATCATGACTTTCACCAGACGATCGTGAATCTCTCACCCGAGTTCGTAGCCCGGTTCCCGGCTGTGGAACCGAACCTA